>Ga0326727_10003536_pt1 | contig 49662 bp, 44 predicted proteins | sample MB2enrmetagenome_FD_207643 | JGI IMG/M metagenome (GOLD analysis project Ga0326727, IMG submission 207643) | Lab enriched peat soil microbial communities from McLean, Ithaca, NY, United States - MB29MY | ecosystem: Environmental > Terrestrial > Soil > Wetlands > Peat | place: USA: New York... | reverse complement strand
TAAGTCGCGCCGACTGAAGCGTCAGGCGGAACTCTAGCAAGCGGAGGCGTCCATTTTTCCCGCCTCACGATTCCTGAAGTCGCGCCGACTGAAGCCCCGCTCTTTGAAGGTGGGCAGATTCATGCAATGACCGCCTCACGATTCCTGAAGTCGCGCCGACTGAAGCTAAACATTCCGGGGTTCAATTTTTGCCTCCAAAAACCGCCTCACGATTCCTGAAGTCGCGCCGACTGAAGCTTGATATGGCCGGCGCCTGTAGCGCTCTTTCAAGCCGCCTCACGATTCCTGAAGTCGCGCCGACTGAAGCCTGGTTGCGGCTGAATTTCAACCTGCAAATCTTGCCCGCCTCACGATTCCTGAAGTCGCGCCGACTGAAGCTTGATTCTCCACCGGAAAGGTTGGCGGTGTTGGCCCCGCCTCACGATTCCTGAAGTCGCGCCGACTGAAGCCTCAATGCCCAGTCCGGCCTTGACTGTTTCCATGGCCCGCCTCACGATTCCTGAAGTCGCGCCGACTGAAGCTTTTCAACCTGTGGTGTGATTAAGCCTTATCTCCCTCCGCCTCACGATTCCTGAAGTCGCGCCGACTGAAGCCAGCCGGCCCTCGTCGATCCAGCCGTTGATCGCAACCGCCTCACGATTCCTGAAGTCGCGCCGACTGAAGCGGGTCGTTCGGCCAAGTGCATGGCTTTCCATTTTCCCCGCCTCACGATTCCTGAAGTCGCGCCGACTGAAGCTCAAATTGGGCCGTCAAAGCACCTGTCGGCGCAACACCGCCTCACGATTCCTGAAGTCGCGCCGACTGAAGCACGCACCCCGTGTACGTGCGCTTCATTCGAGCTCCCGCCTCACGATTCCTGAAGTCGCGCCGACTGAAGCATTAGTAAACCATACCAAAAACCCAGACTGAACTACCGCCTCACGATTCCTGAAGTCGCGCCGACTGAAGCGCAATCGAGTCACTGGTTGTTTTGGCTTCAATTAACCGCCTCACGATTCCTGAAGTCGCGCCGACTGAAGCTACAATCCGACTGCGAACGCCGTCACCTACCAGCTCCGCCTCACGATTCCTGAAGTCGCGCCGACTGAAGCGCCAATGCCCAGTATGGCCTGCTAGCTGGCAACAACCGCCTCACGATTCCTGAAGTCGCGCCGACTGAAGCGTTAATACGGTGGTTGCGCTGACCGACCGGCAGATTCCGCCTCACGATTCCTGAAGTCGCGCCGACTGAAGCTGATTCACCATTTTCTCAAAAAATGAATAATCTCACCGCCTCACGATTCCTGAAGTCGCGCCGACTGAAGCCGGCGGGGTCGAACACGCTCACGCCCACCATCGTACCGCCTCACGATTCCTGAAGTCGCGCCGACTGAAGCCGCCATCCAGGAGGCCAATTGGCCATCGGGCAAATCCGCCTCACGATTCCTGAAGTCGCGCCGACTGAAGCTTGCTGAAGGTGCATAGCTCGATCTTGCCATACACCGCCTCACGATTCCTGAAGTCGCGCCGACTGAAGCCTGGCCGTGGACAAAAGCATTCTCGGCCCGGTGGACCGCCTCACGATTCCTGAAGTCGCGCCGACTGAAGCTGTAGCCGGCAACCTCAGCCGGCGCGACATCGGCCCGCCTCACGATTCCTGAAGTCGCGCCGACTGAAGCGCGGGATTCCCAACGACATCCAGCGCCAGCAGATCCGCCTCACGATTCCTGAAGTCGCGCCGACTGAAGCAGGAACTCAGCCGGAACGTTGTGGCTTGACGAAGCCGCCTCACGATTCCTGAAGTCGCGCCGACTGAAGCGCGCGGGTTGCGCTTGACGGAGGAACAATTCATCCCGCCTCACGATTCCTGAAGTCGCGCCGACTGAAGCTGCGCCAGTTCGCGCTTCTCCCGCAACTGGTCAATCCGCCTCACGATTCCTGAAGTCGCGCCGACTGAAGCTGGCCGGGGTAATCGCCTTTTTCTTCGATGTCAAACCGCCTCACGATTCCTGAAGTCGCGCCGACTGAAGCCGGCGGGTTTCGTCAATTTTTCCCTGCGTGGACACCCGCCTCACGATTCCTGAAGTCGCGCCGACTGAAGCCGGAGCTTTGAATGAGAAAACCGCTGAGAGCCAACCGCCTCACGATTCCTGAAGTCGCGCCGACTGAAGCCCAAGTTGGCAGGGAGCATGTTGCTCGTGATGGCTTCCGCCTCACGATTCCTGAAGTCGCGCCGACTGAAGCGTCGTGAGGATGCAGCAAGATGTTACCTCTCTTGAGCCGCCTCACGATTCCTGAAGTCGCGCCGACTGAAGCCGGAATAGGATCCATGCGCTTGTCACTCTGGGTGACCGCCTCACGATTCCTGAAGTCGCGCCGACTGAAGCCTCTCGCCTCGAGGGAAAAGTTGGGCTGGCGGATACCGCCTCACGATTCCTGAAGTCGCGCCGACTGAAGCTGGCCTGGCGTCCACGTCTTCGAGCAGCCTGGGGATCCGCCTCACGATTCCTGAAGTCGCGCCGACTGAAGCTCACCCCTGTCGAAAGCCTCATTTTCCGCCATGAATCGCTGCTGTTGGCGAGCGATATGGCATCCTGGCATTTCAAATAAGTCTGTCGGCAGAGTTTTCATGCGTTAGAGCTTTGCTTTCAATCGTTTACTTTGTGCGAGCGTCCTTGCGGGCGAGCGCCAGCACTTGAGCGCTCGCGCCGCACAGCCGCAATCAGGCGCAGTCGTTCGCGATTTCAAAAATCATGCCTTTCCAATGGCGGAAGAAAGGTGGTCGGTGGCCTTAGCCGGTGTTTATTCAACGCTTTTCGGAAAAAAGTTGCAAGCCTGAAAATCAAATAAAAATCAAATAATTGTCACCCGGGAGCGCACTTCGTTTTGGATTAGGATTAGGATTAGGATTAGGATTAGGAAAATCATATTATTGTCACCCGGGAGCGCACTTCGTAGGGCAATCCCATCGCCTCTATGATGAGGCTGGCGTCGTTTGTGCTGGGGCCGAGGGAGACAAATAAAACCTGGTCCTCGTCGTGGTTCAACAAGTCCTGAAGTTCGGCCTTTAATTTGGCCAGGCGCAAGTCGTCGAGCGGACATTCAAAGACGGAATATTGCAGGCGCGCGCCAAAGCCTTCCAGGGAGCGCGCCACTTTGCGCAACCGTTTGGGGTCGCTGATGTCGTAGCTGACCAAGTAGCGGATGCGGCTCATGGCTCACTTCGTTCGCATAGCCAATTACCAATAGCCAATAGCCGATAGCCGATAGCCAATAGCCAATCATCGCGTGGTGAATCCATGATAGGTCAACGCTTCGCCGCGCACGAACCGCCACAATTGCCGCGCCTGAACTTCGAGCATCCGGCGATACGCCATTTTATAGCTGAATTCGGGGTGGCTCACTTCGGCGTCCAGCCGGCGGAACCACGCTTCCCAAAACGGCTTTCTTCCACGTTCGTTCAGGAAAGTGCCGTTGGCGCTGCGGATGAAGTCTTCCGGGCCAAGTTCGCCGCGATTGATGAGGCTGATGGCCACGCTATCGGCAATCAGGGGACGAAATTCCTCCATCAAATCCAGCGCCAGCGCCGGGCGGCCATATCGCGGCTGGTGCATGAAACCAAGAAATGGATCAAGCCCGACAGAATGGCAGACGCCGGTGAGTTCCTTTGCCAGCATCGAATAACCAAGGGAAAGCAGCGCGTTCACAGGGTCGCGCGGCGGACGGCGGTTGCGCCCGCGCCAGTCGAATTTCCAGTCGTCGCGCTGTTTGAGCATGGACTCGAATTGCTCGAAATAAAGCGCCGCCGCGCTGCCTTCAAAGCCAAGCAAGGTGGTCAAGTCGCGCGCGGATTCGGTCGCATCACGAAAGCCGGACATCAAACTCAACACGCGATCCGGGGCTTCGCCATTGCGCATGAGCATGACGCGCTGGTTGTGAATTTTCGCGCGGATGACTTCACGCGCGAGTTGCAACCTCACGCCGGGCATTTCAAAAAGCCGGTATTGTCCGCGCCGTGCGTCAACGCCGCTGGCGGGAAGGCCGCGCAACAAACCGATAAACCGTCCTGCCGGTGAGAAGTATGAGACGTCAATTCCAAGTTCCAAGCACGTCTCGGCGGCCTGCGCTGTGATTTGCACCGCGCCGTAACAATAAATGGCCCTCACCTGCTGGCCGGGAATTTTGCGCGCGTCCTCGCCCTTGACGCTGACGATCAATTCCTCGCCGCGCTGGCCGATTTGCGCTCCGGGCGTTTGCACCACCAACACTTCGCCCTCATCGCCGCCGGGGCGGGGCGGTTGCAACGTGGGTTCCTTGTCCGTGGACTCGGCGGCAAAATCCAGCGCCTCCAGAATTTTGTCGCGCACGGCGTCTTCCGATTGTCCGGCGAAAGCAAACTGAAGCTGGCCTTCCGGCGCGGTTGCCTTGCGCCGCTTGGCCCACCAAAGCGATTCGTTCGGCAGACAAATCGGGTAAGCGGAACAATACAGACAGCGGGCGTCATTTTTCAACGGCGGCGGGCAGATTCCGCTGCTGGCAACATTTCTGGCCTCGGTGATGGCGTTGCGAACCTTGTCGAAAAGTTCCTCGCTGAAATCGACCGGCACACGCCGCTTGTCCGCCGCGTAATAAATCGCGCCGCGAACCGCGCTGACGCCATGCTCGCGCAAAAGCAAGGCATGGGCTGCGACCTGCATGGCATCCGGCTCTTTGGCCACGCGCTCGCCGTCGGCATCGCGCCGGGCCGAGCCGCGCTTGTAATCAATGATCTCCGCGCCGTCCGGCCCGCCTTCCACAATGTCCACCACACCAATGAGGCCGAGCGATTCGCTTTCCAGGCGCAAGCTGCGCAGGCGGCTGCCCTCCGGCAAACCAAGCTCCTTTGGATTGTCCAGCTTGGACGGCTCATCCACATTGCGATGAACATGAGAACCCGCAACGGTATCCGCGTTCTCCTGAAAGATGTTTTCGACCCACTGGAAATAGAACAGTCGCGGGCAATAGATGAAGTTGTGCAAGTTGCGCACACCCATTCTCGGCTGGGCTTCCAACGAGCCATCGGTGCGCAACGCAGATTCGCTCATGGTTTAATCTGGCATGGCATTAGCCTTGTTCTGCCACGCAACGATGCGGGCTTGATTGAGTTCATCCACGCGCTTCCACTGCGCGGCCTTCACCGCACTCCAAAGTGCTTTGCCGCTGGGCAGAGAAATAGGTCTATCTGTCTTCGGGTCAGGAATCACCGTTTTGTCCCAGTGTGCGAGGCCGGCTAGGTCGCAAAAGAAATTAGGCTTTCGTGAGTCCTTGATTGCGCCATCTTCCGAAGCATTCGTAAGGTCGAGTTTAATCGTCTTCTCCCCGAATTTGCGCTTCTCAGCCGCGAAGAGATCAGGAGGAAACCGCTTTTCGTCAGGATTTTTTCGCGGCGCTTCAGGTTCGCCTTTCTTTCCCCTCTTGGATTTCTTTTCTTTTTCGGGCGGCTTGGTTCGCAAGCGAGGATGAATTTCCCAAAGTTGGGGATCTGCCATCGCCCTCAATCCGAGCATGACAGCCGCGTTGACATCGGCTTGGACGACAGCAGGGGGCAGGTCTGTGCCATCCATCGCGCCGACAATTGGAACAAACACATTCCCGCTGCCAAGCGGCGCAAGGAGCGTTCGCGGACATGGCAGAGAATTGCCTGATTTGGTCGGGATTTTCTGTGCTTTTTCAACTTGCTGCTTTAGCTTCTCCGCACCTTCGCAAAATGCCAAGTCATCTGGCTTAAGCGGATTCTTCTTCTTGTCCTTTCGGTATTTATCCAGCTTTTCCAGCGCCTTGCGCCAGACATATTCTTCGTGAAAACCTGGGCCGACTTCCACCGCACGGAAACCGGCAACGCCCGTGCGTGCGCAGAATTTTGAAGTGTTCGCCGGGTTTGCTTCGACTACCGGGAAGCCGAAAACGTCGCAGAGCTGTTTCAGCTTGTCTCGGAAATGACGACGACACCACCGCATGAGGCGGACATTTTCGCGTCGCGAGCGCACGCGAGTCGTCTCGTAGTATTTGAGGTCTTCGATGACGATGAAATCCACGGGGTGACGGAATCCCTCCGGCTGTGAGGCATCAGGAACGCGTTCGTATTCGCCGTGAATGTCCGAATGTTTTCTTTCCGTCTCACTCTTGGTTGGACCTGACTTTTTCAATCGCAACCCCAGTGCCAACGCGAGAACTTGATGAGCCGTCTGATTCACTCGTTGCTCTTTCAACTCGTCCAGCTTCTCCAAAAGTTTTGGACAACAATCCGGCAGTTCGTCACCTTTCTCGCCACGTTTCCGACATGGGGGCATTGTGCCAATTTTCCGGCGTTGAATCTGATTGAGCGACTGGAATAACCGCCGCAAGTCTTCCAGTTGCGCGATGCGTTTCATGGAGAAGCCGCGTTGTCCGCGAATCCAAGTGACTTTGCGCTCCGTTCCGTCCGGCATTTTCATCAGCGCGTTCGGCTTGGCATTACCGGTTGGAAGCAGGATACGCAAAGGATTCGCGTCCGTGCTTTTCGCGTGTTTGGTCCAACGCCATGAGCGACCGCGCAATGGCGCACAGCGATTGGCCATAATTACGAACTGCTCCGATAGTTTTGCCAACATTAGTTCAAGCAGTGTCTTCAACACTTCGGTGAGACCGGAATCGTCCGCGCCACTCTCAACGAACCGCTTCACGGACGGCGCAAGCCACGCTTCCTCTTTAAGCGGAGCGTTCGCCTCCTCATCATGCTTGGCGACACTGTTTTCATCTAGCCCGCACGCTTCGCGGATTTCCTGCAACGCCCGCTCGCGTTTCTGTTTGGCTTTCTCTGGTTTTTCCCGCCAGTTTTCGGAATTGAGAAACGCGCACCAACGGTGCAGCCGGCGGATACGACTCAAATAGCGGCGTGCAGCAACAATCAATTTGTCGTTCTGTTCAGGGAAGCTTAATTCGGTATTCGGTTCACTCCAGTTGCCGTTGCCTCGTCGTTTGTCCCAGCCAGGAGGCATGATGTCCAACTGGTCGAATCCATCCTTGCCCAACAGTCCACGCGCCTGCTCAGTTTCATCAATCAGCGCGCCAGGATCGGTCGAACGAAGCGGTGGTCGGCCAGCATCGCCCCAAAGCTCCTCGCGGAACTTCTTTCCGTGAATCGCGTCCTCTGGATTCCGATCATCGGGCGAAGGTTTCGCATGCGAGGCGAGCGTTTTCGGTCTGAACACCCTCTTATCTTCGCCCGGAAGTTTCAGCATGCCGGATGCTGCCAGCGCCGCGCGCCATTTCTTTTCGCCAGTCTGCCCAATGAAGCGCGACGCCACGGGTTTGCCGCCTTTGTTCTTGCCGAAGTCTCCATTGGCGCGAGCATCCAGCAGCGCATACGCTCCTCCTTCGCGCTGGCCAAGGTCAACGGAAAGGCACGAGAACCTGTTCATTGTTTCATACCACGCTGGCGCCTCATCACTCTTGCGCGGCGAATGTTCCCGGTCAACCGGCCAGCGAATGGCGATTTCGCGCATTTCATCATCGCCAGAGAATTGAAACTGGGCGTGGCGTTCGATTTTCGCATTGGCCTTTCTGTAAGATTGCAACGTCCACCGCTTCGCGTGTTGAAACAGCTTGTGTTCTTTTAGCGTTGACTCCTCAAGCGTCACCGGGAAGGAAAGATTCAGGTCGTAACAATCAGGTTTCTTTTGTTCCTCATCGGATTCATCTTCTGCCAGTTCGTCCGGGCGTTTCCGGCGTTCAGCCAGCAGCGTCATCGGGCAGTTGGCGAAATTGATTTCAGGCAGTTCCTCCCGCGCCACGCCCAAGGCTTCCATCATGGGCTGAAGCAGCGAAACGCTGCCTAGGGAATTTTCGTCATCGGCTCGGATGCGGTCGCGCCGCAGCCGTGGCGCACTGAATATAATTCGCACCGGCCTGGGTTGAAGTTTCGGATATTCGCCAAGAATCAGTCCGGCGTAAACCGCCATGAATCGCGGGCGATCCTTGAGCCAGGCTTCATCGCCTTTGACCTCGACCAGTTTCTTTTCATCGTTGAAACCGAACATTCCAGGCAGGTGGTCGGTCCTTCGCCCCGCCGTTGCATCGCCTCGTTTTGGTGCGGTTGATTTCTTTCGATTCTGCTTTGGAAAAATGAAGAATCGGGGTGATTCGACGGCGTGCGCGGGCGTGAAGCGAATCGCCTTTTTGGTTTTTTCCAATTCGTCGTGAAGCTCACGATAACGCACCCATTCCCAAAGCGGGTCTTCCGCATTGCTGGGATTTGGCGGCTTGTCGTTCCAGATGCAATGGTATTGCGGCAATTCAAGCCGTTTGAACAGCGGACCGCTGCCAGATTCTTCCGGGCGGTCACCTTGCTCCTCGCGGCGAATGCGAGCCAGATCGTCTAGCAATTTCTTTTGATTGGCTTCGCCGCTAAATTCCGGCTTTGTTGCGGCTTCGCGCCATTTCTGACGCAGTTCGCGCCATCCCCGCACTGTGTTCTGGTTGATGCCGTAGCCGTGACACCTGCCACCGCAGGCTGGACATTGCACGGAGTCCGGTTCTTCGTCTTCGGTTTCACTGGATTCATCTTCTTCGCGATAGGCCAGCAGTTCCTCATCGTGAATCAGTTGGAATACACCCTTCTTGACCGAATCGGCGTCGCCGGGCAGCCCGATTCGGTAATCGCCCTTGAAGCCGCTCAATTTTTCGGATGACTCGTCATCACCTTCGCCGGATTCTTCTTCTCCACCGCCACGCATCGCGTCCAAGCGCTTTTGGAGCCGGTCACATTCCTCTCTACGCTTCACTGTGTCTTGAAGGTAACGATGCGGAGATTTCAGGGCTTCGACGAAAGCGAGCAAATCAAACTCAAACCAGTTTGCTCGATTTTCATCGGAATCATCGTCTTCATTTTCGTCAATGATGACTCTGCGCTTCTTTGTTTGTTTCTTGTCCGCTTTGGCAGCTGCAATGAAAGCCAGATTCGAGAAGTAATCAAACTGTGGCTGGTTAGCCTTGGTTCGAGCATCCTTCAAAGGATCGCAGTCCAAGACCTCCACAGTTTTTTTCTTGGCCAAGGTTTCTGTTTGCTTGCGGAATACGGCCGCAAGAGCGGCGTGAGGAATCACTTTGAACACTTTGGCGGCCTTGTAATCCAGCCCGACGCGGGCCTTTGGCAACTGAAATGTAAATGGCATGGACGCTTCTTCGTTTTTCTCGATCGCGCGAATCATCCGAATTTTTTGCGCAACCGTTGCCCGGGCCGCTTTCAATCCAGGCGAGTTTTGTTGAAGCTGTTTGAAATAGGAAAGCAGAGCAGAAATTGCATCTTTACCTTTGAGAACTTCACCTCGTTCTCGCGTCATAAAAACGGCGGGCTTGAGTTTCGCGGCGAGAGCTTCCAATTCGTTGTCTTTGGCAACATCCAACTGCTTTGAAAACTCCCACGCTGCCTTTTCTGCCGCCGATTTTTCAACATCGTCCGTTGCATCCAAATCTTCTGGGGCGCTACAGAACCAGACTATTTTATCGGTGCAAAGCGGTGTAAGAGCAGCACTGGCTTCACCTTTTTTCTTTGCTGCGAGCGTAAGTAGGCGCAGTAACGCGCTGCTACGCAATTGAGGACTGGCCTTTGACGGTTTCAAAATAGTCTCACAGCACGCCTCGAAATCGTTGACCGCAGTAAAGCCCGGTTCGAGCTTTTTGAGAACCCGAGCGAAGGTTTCCGTTTCCCACAAAATCGTTTGCCCCTTGCGCTTGACGCCTTCCTTGAAGGCTTTGCTCACCTGTTCGCGCCACTGCCACACGGCTTCCTCGCGCTGAAGTCGGTCTTTGGTTGTTTCGGCCTGCTGTTTCTGCTTGGCGACATCCTCCAATGCCGCTTCATCCTTTGCCTTTTTGGCTTTCTTGGTGCGCTCAACCAACGATTCCAATTTGTTATCAAGCTGCTTGATTTCATTTTCTCGGCTCTTCGGATCATCACGCCCGAATCCACCCGCCATCGCCGCCAAAGCGAGCGTGTAGTAATTCACCGCGTCCTGAAACAGTTCGTGATGCCTCCAAAGCACCGTTCGCCAGTTGCCGTCATTCAGTTTTTTCCAATCCTTGCCTTCGGGGATTTCCACGGCTGTCACCTTGCCCTGATAGATTCGGTTCATACCCAAATTCGATGTTGTGCTCTTTTGCGAGATAGTGGCCCCAACCCAAACACAGGGCGAGAACATTTTTGGGGCTTTTCTTGCCTGGGCGGGGCGCGGATTGAAACGAAGTTTGGTCCGACGGGTAGGACGGATCGGACGGATGGGACGAGGCGGACGGGTTGTTGTAACCGCTTCGGCGGTTTCAGTGCGAGAAACCGTTGGAAACAGGTTTCCCCCCCAGTTTCTGCCCTCGACCACCCCGTTGAAACGGGGTGTTAATGAAACTTTCCCTTGAGCCTGCCGCAAGGAGCCGGATAATACCATTTCCAGTTCGCAATTGCGCCATGCCGCTCCTACGGAGCTTTGGATTTTTTAGGCGCATTACTACAAATATGGCGCTCCTACGGAGCTTACGCCGTCGCTAGTTTTTATTGGAAATTGGAGATTTGAGATTGGAAATTGGAAAGAGGCTTTTTAATCAGCGGAACATTCCGATTTGGATCGTAATTTGCTGATGCACAATGGCTTACATAATGATAAAATAATATCATTAAATCTATTGACATAATAGGAATTGTTGCTATAGTGGCGTCGTTCGACTGAAGAACAAAAAAGAAAATTTATGAGGAATACTTTAAGTGTGGCCCGGCGCGAGGCCGGGGCAGACGTCGGAAACCGGGGCGCGCCCGCCCGCCGCTCCATTGCCGATCTGCTGGCGCCGCTGGACCAATTGGTCAAGGATTCGCCCAACTTGGTCGTCAATCGCGAGGCGCGGTTTGATGTGGAGGGGCAATCATACGTTCTGCCGCGCTATCTGTTCATCGGCCCCAAGAGCGGGGACGCGCCGATTCGGATCGGGATTTTTGCCGGGATTCACGGGGACGAACCGGAAGGGGCACATGCCGCGGTTCGTTTTCTCAGGTTTTTGGATGCCTACGCTGATTTGGCCGCGGGCTATTGCCTGTCCGTTTATCCGGTTTGCAATCCGACCGGCTTTGAAGACAACACACGCCATTCGCGGCGGGGAAAGGATTTGAACCGCGAATTCTGGAACAAGTCGGCCGAGCCGGAGGTGGGATTATTGCAGACGGAGTTGGTTTCGCATTCCTTTCACGGAATCATTTCGTTGCACGTTGATGACACGGGCAATGGATTTTACGGTTTCGTGGGCGGGGCCACCCTGACCCGGCATCTGATTGAACCGGCGCTCAAGGCGGCGGACGCGTTCCTGCCACTCGACAAGCGGGCGCTGATTGATGGTTTTCCGGCGCGGAATTCAGTCGTGCGCCATTCGTTTCCCGGCGTGCTGCGCGCTCCGCCGATTGTGCGGCCGCGTCCGTTTGAAATCATTTTGGAGGCGCCCAAAGGGCATCCGGCCTACTTGACAGAGTGGGCCTTTGTGGCGGCGTTGCAATCGGTTCTTGCCGGGTACCGCAAGTTCATCGCCTACGCCCAAAACCTGTAATTGCCTGAATGAATGCCTCAGGCCATGGCAAATACGTCCATCGGCACGGTTTTGACCGGGCGGCCCGCCCCATGAACCATCTGGCGGATTCGCTCCGTCGTCTCCCGTGAAAAGGCGGCTTCCCCGCAATGTTCGCACACCAGCGCGGGGATGCCTTCCACGAGCACGCGGCGTCCTCCGAGGTTGAAGACCTCGCTGACCAATTCCGATTTTGCGGCGTTGTGGCCGCAGACATGGCAACTAAACATGGCTACCTCCGTTTCCGGTTATCGGTCCATTCATTCGGGTCAGGCTCATAAATTGTGATAATTCTCGTCGCGTCCGACTCAAAAAAGGCCCCCAAATGAATTCCCCAATTAAAGAAATCCAAAAGCTGAGGTCCGCAGTTTGAGCAGGTGTTCATTGGCTCAGGATTATTGATGATAGGCATGGTGGGAGCGAAAGAGTTCCAGCAATTCGGCATTTTTAACGGCCGCTTGGCTGCGGCCTTGAGCCACGGCAAGATCATGGGCCTGTTGCGCGCAAGCGATCGCCTCGTCAAAATGCCCGGTTTCGGCGTAAGCGGCGGCTAATGTCGCCATCATCAGCGGGACAGTGTTGCGGGTGAGTGTGCAAGCGCGGCGGGCCAACTGCACCGCCTCAGCGCCATTGCGAATTGCCGCATGGGGATCGGTGGCGAGAATCCAGGCCAAATTATTCAGCGCCTCAGGCATGTCGGATTGCAAGCTGAGTGCCATGCGGTACTGCGCGACAGCTTCGGTGGTTTTGTGTTGCAGGGCGAGGGTCAGGGCCAGTTGATAACGGGCATCAAGGAATTGAGGGATCAGGCGCAGCGCCTCGGAAAACTGCTCCCGGGCTTCATCCAGCCTGCCTTGCATGCTCAAAGCTTTTCCCAACAGGCAATGGATGCCGGCATTATCCGGCGCATATTGGAGGGCGATGGCGCACTGAGCCGCCGCCTCCCCGGGTAAATTTTTGTCCAGGAAGATGGAACCCAAGTTGTACCGCACCACGGTCAGGTCAGGCTTGAGTTGGAGAGCGATACGGAATTCGGCGGCGGCCGCATCGCGCTCGCCCTTGCTGTAAAGCGCGTCGCCCAGGAAGGCATGTCCCAAAGGGTCTTGGGGAAAGAGTTGGACGTCCCTTCGCAACTCGAGGATCGCTTCCGGCAATGAACCGTGTTCGTATAAAAACAGGCCGTAAGAAGTCAGGGCAGTACGGTTGTCGGGATATAGCGCAAGGGCACGGGAAAAAAGCGTGCCGCTGTCCCTCCAATACATGAGTTGATGGCTGGTGGCCCATCCGCACAGGAGAAGGGTTGCCAGGCATAATGTCCCTGGCACCCATTGATCGAGGCTTTGCAAGATTTGATGATCGAGCCGACGGACCCCAATTTGCACCCCATCAAAAGCGCCCCAGCAAATCATTATGAAAAGGCCAATCGAGGGTATGTAAGCATATCGGTCCGCCATGGCTTGCGCGCCAACTTGCACCAGGCCGATGACCGGAACCAAAGTGCCCAAATACCACAACCAACCCAGCGTCCAATAAGGGCGTCTTTTACGGAAGCAAACCGCCCCGGCGGAGATGGCCGCCAGGAGGATCATGGCCGTGACAATATCCCTCCAGGGCCATGCCGGGCGCAAAGGGTAGATGACAGAAAGGTCAACAGGCCATATTATCTTCTCAATATAGCGCCAATAGGAAACCACGGCATTCAGTAATCGCGACTGGAGGGGGACCTCTGCCAGGCTTGGAATGGCGCCGCCCCGCATTTGCAGAACGGCAGTCACCAGGCTGCCGCCGGCCGCCAAAAGGAGCAGGGGCACTTTTTCCAAGATCAATTGCCGCCACGTTTTAGCAGGGCAAGACCGATTCCCGGGGTTCATGGTCCCGGCGCGAGTTTCAGATGGAAAGCGGCGGAGCGGCCACCAATCCAGCAGCAACAACACAAAGGGCAGTGTTACCAGCATTGGTTTTGCCATCAGTCCACAAGCAAAAAGCAACAAGACCAAAACATATCTGCCGACACCCCCTTTGCCGGCGTAATTGAGGAAGGCCCAAATGGTCAACAGGCAGAAAAAAGTGCTCAAGACATCTTTGCGTTCAGCGATCCAAGCCACGGATTCGACATGCATCGGATGCCATGCGAAGAGCGCGGCGACCATGGCGCTGCGCCACAAAGCGCCGGTCATTCGTCTCAAAATGAGAAACAACAGCACCGCATTGGCCAGGTGCAACAGGACGTTGCTGGCATGATATCCGGCCGGATTAAGAGCGTAAAATTGATAATCCAGCATGTACGACAACCAGAGCAGTGGAATCCAATGGCTGCCGTAGGCCGTTTGAAAACTCCACGCCAATCCGCGCCAGCCAAGGCCGTCGTGCAGATGGAAGTTACCGATGACGTAATTGGGGTCATCCCAGTTGATGAAATCAAAGAACAAGACTGGAGCGTAGAGCAAGAGTGTTCCCAAGGTCAGGGCAATGCAGATCACCAAGGGTTTCCGATCTTCCCGCATAGTTTCCGATTTTAAGTCAGGTCTTCAATGAGGCTGGCCGGCTGGCAGGGGCGTTGGGGCGAGCCGCGCGCCGCATTGGCCGCAGAAGTTGGCCTCCGCCGGAGCTTTCAGACCGCAGTCCGGACAGGTCTGGCGCGATCTTTCATGACGATGATGAATAACCAAATTGCGGCAGTAGGGAAGCCAGTTAAAGGCGTAGGCCAATATGAAGACCGAATCTTTTTCGTAAAACAGGGCGTAGGCAAGGAACAGGAGCGAACCGGCCAGGCTCAACCACCAGAATAAGGGCGGCACGATGACTTGTTTGCGCTTCTCCGTCGCATACCACTGCACCAGGAAACGGGTCGAGAAAACAATGTTGGCGCTCCAGCCGATGATTTTCCATGCGCTCCAGGCGACGCCGAGGAATTTCCCGTGATACCAAAGCAAATGGTGCAGCCAATCCATGGGTCATTCGGCCAGCAGCTTTTGCACTTCCCCGCTCAGATCAGGGCGGGCGTCCCCGACGCGCAGGGCGCCCTTTTTGTCGATCAGCCACATGGCCGGGATGCTTTCGATGCCGAATTGGCGGGCGTATTTGTTCTGCCAATACAGCCCGTCAAAAAACTGCGGCCATTCCATTTTGTGGTCCGCAACGAATTGCGTCAGTTTGTCTTTGTCCTTGTCGAGGCTGATGCCGACAATCTCAAAGCCTTTGGCGTGGAATTGGTCATAAGCCTTCTTGACATTTGGCACTTCGCCCACGCAAGGCGGGCACCAGGTGGCCCAAAAATCAATCAGCACGACTTTGCCCTTGAGCCTGGCCAGATCCACGCTGCGCCCGTCCACGGCGGTGAATTGCAGCTCGACCGGTTTGCCGAGCGCGTCCAGTTTTTTGAGCTGTTCGGCGGCGGCGGTTTTCATGTTGTCGGGCGCGGCGCCACGGACAATCTCCTGCAACAACGGACGGGCCTTGTCGGGCGCGCTGTTCTGCGCCATTGCCCACAGGATCTGGAAGTGCTCCAGCATGGTCACGGCGGGGTCGCGGAGCAGCGATTTTTCCACCGCCTTGAGGCGGGCCTGTTGGCCGGTTTCGCCCCATTGCGCTGTCATCAACAGGAGTTGAAACTCCAGCAATTTGGCTTTGCCGGCATGGTTGTCCTTGGGAAACCTGGTGTAAAAACCCTTCGCTTTGTCCATCAGGGCCTGGAGGTAAGGCAGGTAAAACTTCTGCTTTTCCGCCGTGGTTGGGGGAGTGGTAAGCCATTGCACGGGGCTGGGCGGCAGGTGGTGGTTGGCATTGTCAAGCTCGGCCCAGGCGGCGTCAGCGTCTGTCGCCTCGAGCACGGGGGAAAGCAAACTGGATTGGGGCAGCATGCCGGGATTTTCCGCCGGCACCGCTGCCGCCGACAAGAGGCCGGTCCACCCCGCCGCGACGATGAGTCCCGCCAGGCGAAGACTGAGAGTATTAATGCGCATAGGATTTCTATTCAACCGATTGCGGTGTAACCGGCGCGGGGCGCTTTTCCAAGACAAATCGCGATGGAAATGACTAATGACGAAATCCCAGCCAAAAGGATTTGAAATTCTTAACCACGGATGGACACGGATGGACACGGATTCAAAATCTGAGAGATAATTCGACGAGATTTCAATGGTAAGAATCTAATGACCAATCAATGCCCAAATGACCCAATGACGGCTGGGATCTATTGGACGCATGGGGGCGAATAGGAGAGCATTTGTGCTTCGTCATTAATTGGTCATTCGTGCTTGGACATTAGTCATTTGTTGATAATTCGTCCTGCCCGGCGCGGGCCTTTTTCCGGGCGGACTCCAGCAGGATGGCGCACGGTTCCAGACACGGCAGGGTGCTTTTTGCCGCGGGGGGATCGGGCGGCAGGCCGTCCACAGTCCAAAGCCGGCGTTTCAAGCAAAAATCTTTGTGACAGCACGCGCGAATGACCGCGCCCGCCGCCGCGTCATCCAGCCGCGTTGTAATGCGGTACATTCCCGTTTGCCGTCCGGTGAACTCGCGATAGGAAGTCACGGGCGGCAGCGGCGCTTGCGCGGCAAACCAGTCGGCCACCGCGCCCGGATACAATTGGTTGAGGGCCGCGCCCAGGGTTTCTTCATCGCGGAGCGTGGCCCGCCATCCGCGTTGCAGATCCGGGGCAGATTTGAGCGGACGAAAGGCGCCTTGGGCCGTGAATTGGGCCAGCGGACGGAGGTCATTCTCTCCCAGCAAGCGCAGCGTGGCGGGGTCGGATTCCCTGTCCGCGACATGGCGCAACTCAAACCCGCGCTGCATCCGCCGAATCCAGACCTGGCCGAAACTGGATTCGGTTTCAAGGCCGGCCACGAAGGCCGACAGAGGGGGGTTGTCAAGCATCAGCCTCCGGCGACGATCTGGACGATCTCCAGCCGGTCGCCTTCGGCCAACTGCCGCCGGCCAAATTCCGAAGGGGCCACCGCCTGGCCGTTATGTTCCACCACCACACTGCGCGGTCGGAGTTTTTGCGCCAGAAGGAACTTTTCGATCGAACAGGGAATCGCCGTGGCGACCCGCTGCCCATTGGCGATGACGCAGGCTTTGTCCATTCAAATATGCGCTTTCAGGCTGTCAGCGCCGCGTCCCAGTCTTTCCAGACCGGCTCGTAACCCAGGCGGCGCAGCAAGGCCGCGACTTCGCGGGGCGAACGGTCATCGGCGATTTCAAACTGGCCGGTGGCATTGGTCGCGCCTTCCGCGCCGGCCCATTCGCTGGCCGCCGCCGCCATGTCAACAATACGGCCGCGCCTGGTCTGATGCGTTTTTTCCCGTCCGGCCCCCGTGTAGCCGCCCGGCTCGGTGTGGCTGCCGGCGCTGATCAGGGTAATGCCAAGGGGAATGAGGCCGTCGCGCAGCCGGGGCGACTCGCGCGTTGACAAAACCAGGCCGGCGTCGGGAAAGACCAGGCGCAAGGCGCAAACAAGCTGGGTCAATTCGCGCTCCGCCATTTGGGTGAGCGGCTCAAACTGGCCGGCGGAGGGACGCAGCCGGGGCAGGGAAATGGTCAATTGCGCCTTCCAACAATGGCGCAACAAATAATCGGCGTGGGCGGCCAGACACAATGCTTCGCGCCGCCAGTCGCCCAGTCCGTGGAGCGCGCCGATGCCCAGCCGCCGGAATCCCGCGGCGTAGGCCCGCTCGGGAGTTTCCAGCCGCCAATCGAAATCGCGCTTTGGGCCGGAAGTGTGCATGGCGGCATAGACCGCGCGGTCGTAAGTTTCCTGATACACGACCAAGCCTTCGGCCCCCGCCTGGACGATGGGCCGGTATTGCGCGGTTTCCATCGGCCCCACTTCCAGCGAGACGCCCGGAATTTCCGCGCGCAAGGCCCGCACGCAATCGGCCAGGTATTGTGCCGGGACAAATTTTGGATGCTCCCCCGCGACGAGCAAAACATTGCGAAAGCCCTGCTCTTGCAGCGCCCGCGCCTCGCGCATCACTTCAGCGACGCTCAGGGTCACGCGCAAAATGGGATTGTCGCGGGAGAAGCCGCAATAGCGGCAGTTGTTGATGCACTCGTTGGAAAGATAGAGAGGGGCAAAGAGGCGGATGACGTTGCCAAAACGCCGTCGGGTCAGCGCGCGCGAGTGCCGGCAGAGTTCCTCCAGATACGGGCCGGCCGCCGGTGAAATCAACGATGCAAAATCGGGCGGCGACCATTTCCCTGCGCGCACGCAACGGCGGGCCTCCGCGTCCGAAGCCGACAGCGAACGTTCCAGCAACGCCTCCACAGGCAGCCGGTTAAATTCATGAACAAAACTCACAGGCAAAGATTAGCAGAAGCGGGGAGAAATAACAAATCAAGGCTGTTTCGGTTTGCATTGCTCAACAATGGCCTTTCGTTGGGGACGCCAATTGCCAGGCCCTAAAAATTCGCCTGCGACATCACCCAAATCGCGGTCCAAAATGGTCAGAGCCGCCTCCTGGCCGGCATCGCGCCAGTCGGCGTTCCTGATAAAAGTGATGAAATCTCCACCTTTTTCTGAAAGCAATGTGACAAGAATTGGAGCGAGGCTATAGCTGAGTTCGCTTTCTTCGCCCGGCACATTGAATGATTTGCCGGCCCAAAAGGCCTGGATGTTCTCTTCGCTCCAATGTCTGCCATGCCTATCCACCATGTCGGCATCCACCCGGAAAGGGAAACGTGAAACTCGCCCTTCAATTACGACAGCCAATCCCTCGTTAAGCCATAATGGTATCGGCAAGCGAGACAAAAGATTGTGAACCAATTCATGTACAAGGACATGTTCAGCGGAAAGAGTGTTTTCGTAAGGCAAAGCGATATGAGCGTAACCCTGACGCAAAAATACTCCCGAGCTTAAAGCGTGGCTGCCTTCAGGATAATAGAAGGAAATGTAGGCGAAATAGTCATCCAGATCCGAGAACAACAGCAAAACATGTTTTCCATAGAATCCTGTCCACGCTGCCTCCTTAAGACTGCCTCGGATTGTTCCAAGCACGGATTCGGCATAGGCGAGAAGTGTCCGGGTTATTTCCGGAGTCACGTCGGATAAACAAAGAAAATTGTCTGATCTGTAAACGCGGCTGGCGCCGCCCAAATCTTTCGCCATTTGCTCCAGCCATTTTTCAGGGATGATGCGCCACACCGTCGGGTAGTCCTCTTTCGATATATTGGTTTTAACGAATGCAGAAATCGCTTTCCAATTCGGCCGTGAAAATCGCTCTGAGATCTCAAAGCCCATGTCCAATTGAGAGAGATCGATTCCGGATTCGATTGGGAAGGTCGTGGCCGGCATTTCCTCTTGGGAATCGGAGAATTCAGTCCCACATTCCAAGCAATGGCGGGCATCCTCGTTGTTATCGCTTCCGCAATAGGTGCAGGCCTTCACGGGCAAAATATGTCCAAGATTAGCCTCGAAAGGAAGCAGAAATGCCAAAGGCAAATCGCCCTGACAATTTGCGGATTTGTCGTGAATAAAACTCCCGGGCAAAGATGAGCAGATGCGGGGTGAAATTACAAATCAAGCCGGAACCGGGCACTATTACATTAGGGCGTAACACATTGGAATTCGCCAAGGATTGCAAAATCATTCGCGTTGGTCGTGAGCAGCGAATTGATTCCAGCGCTTCGGTAGGTGGCGGCAAGCAGCGTGTCCAGTATGCGCTTTCGTCCCAAACCGTGGTCGCGATGCCAGGCAAAGAATTGTGCCACTGCGGCGTCGCCGGGAAAGATGTGTGTTACCTCGTGAGCGGTCCACCATTTTTGTGCCAAATCGCGCGCCACATCCATGCTCAAAGGCGCTGTAAACCGCTTGGCGTCAGTGACCACATGAATGAATTCAGCAAGCACTTGCCGGGCCAGCGCAAATCTGTCGCCTGCGGCAACAAGGGCGGCCAGCTTCGTCCGCGCGCCTTGATGACTGGCGTGCTCAACAACTTCGGCAGTGACCAGAAATCCGGTGTCGATCCCGTGATTCAGTGGCGTTCCTCCAGCATCTCGCCCAGCAAGTCGTCATCCGGGCTTAGCGGACGAATCACCCGGCCAAGACTGACCGGGGCGATGTCCAGCACGCTATGCGGTGAAGTGCTGTTGGGGCGCCGCCTGCGCATCCGGTCGGAAAGCCACTCGAACAAGCTCTCCTGTTGGTCCGGCGGCAGGGCGTCGGCAGCCCGTTCAATTTCCGTCAAAGTTGACATATATCTTTTATACGCAAGATCGAGACGATTTTCAAGCAAAAGCATCGGATCGTCGGCAATGCAAATTGCCAGGTTGCGCCTCGGCCGGCGATACCGAGGACGAGGCCATCGCCAACGCGAAAGAAGCCCTCGGGCTGTGGTTTGAAGCCAGCCCGGTCAGAATCAAGCAAGCCAGAGCCATCCTCTCCTAATCTTAATCCTCAGAGATTAAGATCAAGATTAGAATTAAGATTAGGAGTCAGAAGCCGCCGCAAAGCGCCGGTGCCTCGTGAAAACGGGGCGCAAGGCCGACGATAATTCGTCCTGGATGGCTTGCCATTCGCGATAGAGCTTCACATTGCCCTTGTTCGGGCGGGCGGTTTCCGCGGGGTTCAATTGCACGAATTTCCCGGTGATGTCATTGATGCCAACCCGTTCGCCGCGCTGCAAATGCCAGCACCACATGGCCTGCAAGGCCGCCCCGTAAGCCGCGCCTTCGCTCACTTTGATGGTGACCACTTCCGCGTCAAAAATGTCCGCCATGATTTGCCGCCAGATACGCGATTTGGCCCCTCCCCCGGTCACGCGGATTTGGGCCGGCTTGACGCCCAACTGGCGCAACCGTCGCAAGCCGTAATTCATTCCCATCGTCACGCCCTCCATCGCGGCCCGCGCAAAACAGGCGGCGGTGAATGTTTTTTGATTGGCCCCAAACCACACGCCCGTGCCGTCGGGAACATTGGGCGTCCGTTCCCCTTCCAGATAGGGCAGGAGCATCAAGCCGCCCGAACCGGGAGGCGCGCCGGACGCCTCGGTGGCAAAGCGATCGTGCGTCCAGCCAAAATCCTTCCGCACCATTTCCGTCGCGGTGGTGACGTTCATGGTGCAGAGCAGGGGCAGCCAGCGATTGGTCGAATCGCAGAAGGCGGCGATTTCCCCCTGCGGATCAATCACCGGTTTTTCCGCGCAGGCGTAAATGGTGCCGCTGGTGCCGAAACTGGCCGTGACCACGCCCGCCCGCGTATTGCCCGTGCCGATGGCCCCCATCATGTTGTCGCCTCCGCCCGCGCTGACCAGGACAGTGCTCTTCAAGCCCAAAGCTTTGGCCGTTGCCGCGCACAGAAAGCCCGCCGGCTCATCGCTGCCGATCAACGGTGGCAGCGCGCGGGACAGCGCCGGATCAATCGCGTCGGCCGCCGCCTGAGACCACCGGCGCTTGCGGACATCGAGCAAGGCCGTTCCGCTGGCGTCCCCGCATTCCATGAGCTTGTTGCCAGTCAACCAGAAATTCAAATAATCGTGCGGCAGGAGCACCGTGCGCAGGCGCGCGAAATGCTGCGGTTCCTTGCGCTTGAGCCAAAGAATTTTCGGGGCCGTGTAACCGGGCAAAACGGCGTTGCCCAGCCGGCGGATGGCTGCCCGGACGCCGCCCAGTTTGGCCATGATCAGATCGCATTCGGCCGCCGTCGTGGTGTCGCACCACAGTTTGGCCGGACGAATGACGGCGCCCTCCTTGTCCAGCGCCACAAACCCATGCTGTTGCCCGCTGACCCCGATGGCGGCGACTTCATCCGCCGCAGCATTGGCCTGCTTGAGCGCGGTTTGGATCGCCTGGGCGGCGGCATCGCGCCAGGTGCGGGGATGCTGTTCCTTGGCGCCGGGCGGCAGGCGCGGAATCAGGCCGTAAGCCCGCGCCGCCTCGCCGACCACCCTGCCCTGACGGGCCTCGACGACCAGGACCTTGGTCGATTGGGTTCCGCTGTCAACACCCAGGAAAAGTGTTCGCATCTGGCGCTGGCCGCGCGGGCGGACTATTCACTGCCACGCAGGGCAAAAATGATCAATGCGGTCAGCGTGATCAACCCCGACACCACTCCCAGTGTCGCGCTGACCAGGATGACCGCCCAAAGGAAGAGCCAGAGGCCAAAAATCGCCGAAGCGAAGAGAAGAATTTCGGCGCGGGACCGTTCTTTAGTCAAATTCATGGGGCGAAAGTTAGGACGATTCAAGAAGCCAGGCAAGCACAGAAAAAATGACCCAGCCCAAGCCCCAATGACCAAGGAATGTCCGGGGAATGACGAAGGTCGAAGCACGAATGGCGAAAATCACCGGGGGTTGCCGGGGGGACTGGCGTTCCAGTCGAACGGAATCTGCCGCATGGCCTTGCCGATGCGGATGTAATCCGGCATTTGCGCGGGAAGCACCCATAGGGAAGGCTCGGACGCAATTTCGGGCGCATGCCAGGGCCAGTATTCAACGTGCCCATCCGCGAAGGACAGATCGCCGCCTTGATTATGGCGATTGGACGGCATGTCCCACCAGTAGCCATAACCGTAATTGATCATTGGGTATCCGAACTGATCGTCCTGGAGGGTGACCTCATTTTCATCTATGAAAACAAAGAGTCGAGACGGTGCGGGATTTGTGATGGACGAGAATTTTGCGAAACAAGGCTGTTCCGCGTCCACGTAATACCCCGATTGGGGATCTATCAGCAAAGGGTAACCGTTTACAGATTGACTCATATTATAGCTTCGGGTGCGCGGCTGGGAGAGCGGATTCCCGTTGGCGTCCTGAATGGTGGACATGTCGGAGGGGCAGTGGTAAATGGCGGCCTGGGTGTTATAGGGAAAAAGAAGTCCAGCCTGGAGGTTCGATGTGGTCGTATCCGTGCGGGCATCTCCCTCGCACCACGATGTCTTTATCATATCGCCCTCGACCGATCCGCCCCCCACCGTGGCGATCCAATCATTCGGACAAAGCACGCCGGCGTAATCATCCGCATACATCTGCCAGCAGAGTTGCAATTGTTTCAGATTGCCCATGCAATTGGCGCGCCGGGCTTCCTCCCTGGCGTTGGCCAGGGCGGGCAGGAGCAGCGCGGCCAGAATGGCAATGATGGCGATGACGACCAGCAGCTCGATCAAGGAAAACCCTCCAGGGCAAAAAGATGGCCCGGCTGTGTGCCGCCCCGGGACTCGACCCGCAGTGTTCAGTTGATTGCTCATGGCGCCGCTTGCGAGGCGTCATTCTTGGCCGATTTCCGGCAAAAGTCCAGCGGAAATCGAGTCGAAGAATAAAGTTTGCCAAAAATCGGATCCTTACTATAATGGATGGTGTGAGAGTTGGTTCCATAATGAAATGTCTGGCGCTGGCCGCCGTCATTCCGGGCCTGGGCACGGGGTGCAGCGGCATTGCCGCGACCCAGAGTTTTTCGCCTCTGATGTTCTTTTTGCCCGGGCTGGTCGAAACCAGGCCCGCTTCTCCGCAGATTGTTCCAGTCCTGCAAACGGCCCCCCCGGCGCAGATGGCGTCCAACAGGGATTTGGCCGCAGTAAATTAAATCTATGCGATTTCCACTCGCGTTGACGGCGAAGATTGCCGCCCATATTGTCAAACACAAGTTGTTGCGCACGCCCAAGTTCGCCCTGGTGCTGCAGCTCGAACCGCTGCACACCTGCAACCTGACCTGCACCGGCTGCGGGCGCATCCGCGAATACTCCACCAACCTCAAAGACATGATGCCGCTGGAGGATTGCCTGGCCGCGGCGCGGGAATGCGACGCGCCCATGGTTTCCATTTGCGGCGGCGAACCGTTGATTTATCCCAAAATCGAAGAGCTGGCCGCCGGGTTGCTCCAGCAGGGCCGCATCATTCATCTCTGCACCAACGGCATGTTCATGCGCAAAAAAATGCGGGACTACCTGGCCGCCATTTACGACCGGAAACAGGAGCCGGCGCTGGCGCGGTTGCTGGGCGAAAAACTGCTCACGGAAAAGGAGGCGGCAACCATTCGCAAAGGCAAATCAGACGCCCGCCCGGTCATTCGCCCGTCGCGCTGGATGATGTGGAACGTCCACATCGACGGGCTGGAATACACCCACGACTTGATCGTGGAACGCGAAGGCGTTTTCAAGGAATGCGTCGAAGCGGTCAAAATGGCGAAAATCCTCGGCTACCAGGTGGCGACCAACACCACGGTCTATAAGGAAACCGAAGTCAAGGAAATCGGGGAGATGTTCGAGTTTTTCTCGTCCCTGGGAGTGGACGCGCACACCATTTCGCCGGGATATGAATATGACGCGGCCAAGAAGGACATGGTCCGGCGCCTGGGCAAACAGCCGGAGGATTTCTTCCTGACACGAAAAATGACCCGGGAAAAATTCAAGGACATGGAGAAATGGGGCGATCGCTTCACCATCATCGGCACACGGGTTTACCAGGAATTCCTGGCGGGCAAGCGCGAATTGACCTGCACGGCCTGGGCCATTCCGACCCGCAATGTCCGCGGCTGGAAGGCCCCCTGCTATTTGATGACCGACGGCCATTATGCCGGCTACCACGAGATGCTGGAGAAGGTGGATTGGAACAAATACGGGGTGGTGGACGGCGTGGCGCGCGATCCCCGCTGCGAGAATTGCATGGTGCATTGCGGTTACGATCCCAGCGGCGCTCTGAGCATCAAGGCGGGCGACACCTGGAAAAATCTCAGCTACAATTTTAGCGCCAAGCCCCAACCCTCTTCTGCAGGCCGCTCAGTCAACGCGTTTAACGGCGTGTCCATCGGCAAGGGTCATTTGGCCCAGGCCAGGGCGGCCATTAATGCCGGTGGCGGCGGCTGCGGTTCGGGCGACACCACGGAGCGCGATCAGTTGCTGGCGAAGATTGCCGGCACCAAGAAGGCTTGACGTGAAAACATTGTTCCTTTCTCCACCGAGCTTTGACGGTTTCGACGGCGGCGCCGGTTCGCGTTACCAGGCCCGGCGCGAAGTGACTTCCTTTTGGTATCCCACCTGGCTGGCCCAGCCCGCCGCGCTTGTGCCCGACAGCAAGTTGATGGATTGCCCGCCGCATGACATCGGCGTCAAGCAATGCCTGGAAGAAGCGAAAAATTTCGACCATGTCATCATCCACACCTCGACGCCGTCGTTGAAAAACGATTGCAAGGTGGCCGAGGCCATCAAACAACAACGGCCCGGCACGAAAATTGGCTTCGTCGGCGCCCATGCCGCCGTCCTGCCCGCCGAAACTTTGAAGGCCTCGCCCTCGATTGATTGGGTGGCGCGCAAGGAATTCGACTTTACCTGCAAGGAAGTCGCCGAGGGGCGGGCGCTGTCTGAAATCGACGGCCTGTCTTATCGCGGCGCCGGGGGCAAAATCATTCACAACCGCGAACGCGAATTGATCGCCAACATGGACGTCCTGCCCTGGGTGGTGGACACTTACAAACGCGATCTGCAAATTGAAAAGTATTTCATCGGCTACCTCTTGCATCCCTATCTGAGCCTTTACACCGGACGCGGCTGCCCGGCGCAATGCACCTTTTGCCTCTGGCCGCAAACCATCGGCGGCCATAAATACCGCGTCCGCTCCCCCGAAAACGTGGCGGGCGAAATGGCCTACGCCAAAAAACTGTTCCCCCAGGTGCGGGAATTCTTTTTCGATGACGACACTTTCACCGCCAATCTCCCGCGCGCCCGCGACATCGCCCGAAAACTGGCCCCGCTCGGCCTGACTTGGTCCTGCAACAGCCGGGCCAATTTGGATTACGACACCGTCAAATTCTTCAAGGACTCGGGCCTGCGTTTGTTTTTGGTCGGCTACGAAAGCGGCAACCAGGAAATCCTTGATCGCATCAAGAAAGGCGTTGATTTGGAGGAAATGCGGCGCTTTACCAAATCCTGCCACGAGGCCGGCGTGGTCATCCATGGCACGTTCATACTCGGTTTGCCCGTCGAAACCAGGGAAACGATCGAGCAAACCATCCGCTTCGCGATGGAGCTGGATGTTTTCAGCGTTCAAGTTTCGCTGGCCGCGCCCTATCCCGGCACGGAACTTTACGAGATGGCCCGGCAAAACGGCTGGTTTGCCAAAAAGAAGGACAAGACCGACATCGTGCATGAGGACGGTTTCCAACAAAGCTCGCTGGAATATCCGGACCTGAGCAAGGAGGAAATTTTTGAAGCGGTGGACCGTTTTTATCGCGCCTACTATCTGCGGCCCAAGCCGATCCTGCGCATCATCAAGACGATGTTGGAAGACAGGGACATCTTTGTCCGGCGCTGCCGCGAAGGCTACGAATTTTTCAAGAGCCTGCGCCAGCGCAAGGTGGACTTGGCCGCCTCCCGTGCCGTCCCCTCCGCCGCGCCCGTCGCCGCCTGACAAAAAAATTAACAAGTAAGAATTATGAATTAAGAAGTATCAAAAAATACTCGAACACGGGAGGTTCTTCCCGACTTCTTAATTCTTCCTTCTTAATTCTTACTTTCCCATCAGCTCTTCGGCGATTTGCACGGCGTTCAGGGCGGCGCCTTTGAGCAGTTGATCGCCCGCCACCCAAAAACACAGGCCGTTGTCCATCGCGCTGTCCTTGCGCAGGCGGCCCACCTGGCAATTGTACTTGTCGCTCGCATACAACGGCAGCGGATATTCCTTTTTGTCGGGATTGTCCACCACGTCCAGGCCGGGCGCTTTTTTGAGGACCTCGCGGGCCGCCTCCACCGTGACCGGCTTCTCAAACTCCGCGCTCACCGCCACCGCGTGCGCCCGATAGACCGGCACGCGCACGCAGGTCACGCTGGCGCGGAAGGCCGGGTGATGCATGATTTTCCGCCCCTCGTTTTCCATCTTCGCTTCTTCCTTGGTGTACCCGTTGGGCAGAAACACGTCCACCTGCGGCAGAACATTGAAGGCAATTTGATGCGGATAAACTTCCTTCGTCACCGGTTCCCCGGCCACGATTTGTTCCACCTGCCGCTTCAGTTCCGCAATCGCTTTTGCCCCGGTGCCGGAAACGGCCTGGTAACTGGAGGCAAAAATCCTCTTGACATGAAATGCCTGGTGCAACGGATACAGCGCCATCAACGTGATGGCCGTCGTGCAATTCGGGTTGGCGATGATGCCTTTGTGCCGCCGGATGTCGCCGGCGTTGATTTCCGGCACGACCAGCGGCACGGACTCCTCCATGCGGAACGCGCTGGAATTATCAATCACCACGCCACCGGCTTTGACGGCGATGGGCGCAAATTCCCGCGAAATGGCGCCCCCGGCGCTGAAGAGCGCGATGTCCACTCCCTTGAAGGAATCTTTGGTCAATTCCGCCACGGCGACCGGCTGGCCGCGAAAGGTCAGTTTCCTGCCGGCCGAGCGCGCCGACGCGAGCAGGGTCAGTTTGCCCACCGGAAAATTCCGCTTTTCCAGCGTCTTGATCATTTCGATGCCGACGGCGCCCGTCGCGCCGACGATGGCCACATGCGGTTTTGCATTCATAAAAGGGCGGGGAATATACTGCGGAAAAGAACAGGCGTCAAACCTTGGCCGCCGGCTCGGCGTGTGCCGCGGGGGTGACACGGGCCGTCCCCGGATGGAGCGGGGAATCTTCGCGCAACTTGCCAATGACCCGCGGGATGTGTTTCAAGAAGTAATCCACCTCTTCGTCCGTATTGTAAATCCCCAGGCTGATGCGCACGCAGCCGCGCGCCCGCGCCGGTTTCATGCCCATGGCGGTCAGGACATGGGAAGGATCCAGCGAACCGGTGGTGCAGGCCGAACCGCTGGAAACACAAATGCCAAGCTGATCCAGTTGGTGCAAAATGGCCTCGGCTTCAACGGATTCGAACGCAATGTTGCTCGTGTTCGGCAGGCGCGGTTCTTTGGCCCCGGTGCGAATCGTATTCGGGATGGTGCTCAGAATGGTGTTTTCCAGCCGGTCGCGCAAGCCGCGCACCCTCGTGTTCTCGTCCTCCAGGTGGGCTTCCGCCAATTCCGCCGCCCGGCCGAATCCGATGATGCCGGCCACATTCTCCGTGCCGCCGCGTTTGCCCCGCTCCTGATGTCCGCCGATCAAATACGGCTGATATTTCACACGGCGTTTGACGTAGAGCAGGCCGACCCCTTTGGGGGCGTGCAGTTTGTGGGCCGAAAGCGTCAGAAAATCCACGCCCAATCCATGCACATCAATCTTCATCTTGCCGGGCGCCTGGGTGGCGTCGGTGTGGAACAGCACATTTTTGCCGCGGCAAATCGCGGCAATTTCCTCGATGGGAAAGACGACCCCGGTCTCGTTATTGGCCCACATCACCGAAACAATGGCCGTATCCGGGCGGATCGATTTGTCCAGCAGATGCAGGTCGAGCGCGCCGTCCGCGTCCACCGGCAGAAAAGTGACTTGACAGCCCCGCTTTTGCAAAACCTCGCCATGCTTGATGACGGCCGAATGCTCGACCGCCGTGGTCAGGACGTGGCGTTTGGCGGGTTGCGTGGCCAGGGCGCTCTCGATGGCTGAGTTATTGCTCTCGGTCCCGCAACTGGTGAAGACGATTTCCTTGGGATCGGCGTTGATCAGGGCCGCCACCTTGGTCCGCGCGTCCTCGAGATGTTTGCTCACCTGCTTGCCGAAGCCGTAGGCGCTGGAAGGATTGCCCCACCACTCGCGCAGGAACGGCAGCATCGCCTCCAGCACTTCCGGGGCGATCCGGGTGGTGGCGTTATTGTCAAAATAATATGTTCTGCGCTGGCTCATAATTGTCCGATGGCAGACGGACAACCAGTTTAATCCAGCCTGGCGAAACTGCAAGCTCATCTGGGGCCAGGCCGGTATTTCATGCTCTCCTGCCTTGATTTTTGCTCGGAGCGGGTTCAGGTTTGGAGTATTAATGCTGCGGATGCCCATATGATTCATAATCGCTATTTGCCGCTTTGGTTGCACCGAATCTGCAACGGCATATTGGGGGCGGCTTTGCTTCTTTGTATCGGCAGTATTTGGTATTCAGAGCCGGCAGGCAGTTGGCATTACCTTGTTTCGCGTTGCTTACTCTGGGCGAGCATTCCAGTTGGCATCATCTTGGCCCTTGCGGCACGCCGCTTTTCCATCGTGCAGGGAGTTGGCGGAGGAGATGGTTACGACGAGCTACATGGGAAAGACGACAAAAATCCGTTGGCCTAATCCGCGCTGATTTCGAATTGATACAGCCAGAATTCACCGGGGTGCGGCATCGTGGTAAAAACCCTCGTCTTGCGGGGCGTAGCTGTTTAGGAACACACTGTGGTCACGGACCACCACCTGGCTTTTGTCGGTGGCCGGCTGGGAGATTTCAAGATGCTGGCGGCGCCAGTCAACCCAGACAGCCAGCTTAACGAAGTCTTGTAGAGGCAATCCTCGACGGCTTGCTCGATTTCCTCAATCTTGCTCATGGCAGAAAAACAACCTCGTTCCGCTGAAAAACAAGTCTTCACTGCCTGGTGCCGCCACCGATGGCGTCAGTTGACGGCTGGAAAAATTCTGGTCGAATTCGGGGTGCTGCCGTATCGTTGTGCGCAATCGCAATGCCCATTCAAATAGTGATTGATACCAACGTGCTGGTCGCCGCCGCAAGGTCCAACGCGGGCGCTTCGTTCGAGTTGCTGCGGCTATTCGCGGCCGGGGATGCGCGTTGGCAGTGGAATATTTCCACCGCCTTGCTCTTGGAGTACGAAGCCGTCCTCAAGCGCGAGCAGCATCGGCAAGGGCGTTCCCTGGCGGTGGTGGACAGGTTCCTGGATGATGTTGCCGCTCGCGCCAACCGCCACGCGATATTTTACCTGATCCGTCCCTTTTTGGCTGATCCAGATGACGAGTTGATTCTGGAACTGGCATTGGCGTCGGCTTCGAGCTATATTGTCACGCATAACCGGGGTGACTTCCGGGACGCCGAACGTTTCGGCATAAAAGTCTTGGTCCCGGGCGAGTTTTTGAGAACTATTTGATATGAGCGCATTGACCGTGAATTTGCCGGATAACCTGCACGAGAAAGCCCGCGAGGTGGCGGCGGCGAAGAATCTATCCATGGACGCGCTCGTGACCATCGCCCTGGCCCAAAGTCTCTCGCGCCTGGTCGCGGAGCCGCACTTGGAAGAACGCGCTGCTCGTGCGACTGGCAAAGGCATGGATGAGTTTCTGGCTCAAGTTCCGGGCGCGGAGCCGCCGGAGTGGGATCGGCTGCCGGACAGTTACCAGCCAAAGCACTGAATCGTGGCGAGAAAAATGTCGGCGCCCAAAGCAGTCGAACTGACCGGAAATTGAATCGTAAAATATGAAAACGCCCGTTCTGCCTCCCTTCGATTATCAACCCAGGCCTTACACCGGCAAGTCCGCCGCGGAAGTCTTGCAACTGCGCCGCCAGTTTCTCAGTCCCGGCATCTTCCTCTATTACAAGAAGCCCATCATGCTGGTCGAAGGCCGCGGCCAGTACATTTTTGACGAAACGGGACGGCGCTATCTCGATGGCTTGGGCGGCATTGTCACCGTCAGCGTCGGCCACTGCCATCCGCACGTCGTCGAGGCCGCCCGCCGGCAGAACGAGACCCTGCAACATTCCACCACCATTTACCTGCATCCCAACGTCGCCGAATACGCCGAGCAGCTTGCCGCCAAAATGCCGGGCGATTTGAAAGTGTGCTACTTCGTCAACTCCGGCTCCGAGGCGAACGATCTGGCGCTGCTCATGGCCCGCGCCTTCACCGGCAATTTCGATGTCATCGCCCTGCGCAATGGCTACCACGGCGGCAACATGTCGTGCATGGGCCTGACCGCGCACAGCACCTGGAAGTTCAACGTGCCCCACAGTTTCGGCGTCCATCACGCCATCACCCCCGATCCGTATCGCGGCGCCTGGGGCCGGACCGATCCCGCCGCCGGCAAAAACTACGCGGCCGACGTCAAAAGTTTGATTGACTATGCGAGTTCAGGGCAGGTGGCGGGGTTCATTGCCGAATCAATTCAGGGCGTGGGCGGCGTGGTGGTTTATCCCGACGGTTATTTGCAACACGCCTATCAGCACGTCCGCGCCGCGGGCGGCGTCTGCATTGCCGACGAAGTCCAGACCGGATTCGGACGCACCGGCGCGCATTTTTGGGGCTTTGAAAACCAGGGCGTGATTCCCGACATTGTCACCATGGCCAAGGGCATCGGCAACGGCTGCCCCCTGGCCGCCGTGGTGACGACCGCGAAAATCGCGGAAACCGTGACCCGGCGGATACATTTCAACACCTTTGGCGGCAACCCGGTGGTATGCGCGCAAGGCAAAGCCGTCCTGGAAGTCATCGAGCGGGAAAAGCTCCAGGCCAACTCCCTGAAGATCGGCGGCCATCTGATCGCCGGCCTGGAAAAGCTCAAGGCGCGGCACAATATTATTGGCGACGTGCGCGGCAAAGGTTTGATGCTCGGCATGGAACTGGTCAAAGACCGCGCCGGCAAAGAGCCGGCCAAAGCCGAATGCGCGCAAGTGGTGGAGAAGTGCCGGGACCTTGGGTTGTTGCTGGGCAAGGGCGGTTTATGGGGCCAGACCATTCGTTTCGCCCCGCCCCTATGCGTCACCCAGCCCGACGCGGATTTTCTGCTTGACGTTCTTGACACCGCGCTGGCGGGCCTTTAATGGAACAATATCGACAAATGGTAGGGTGAGACTCCGTCGAACCCTAAATCGATTGACGTCTCGACAGAGTCTCGCCCCACCGTAAGAGAGGTCAAAACCATAACTTTTCACCGGCTGTTGCGAGGCACAACAGCCGGTTGCGTTGCCCCGATCCCGGCAATGGAAGAAGTTATGGGTGAACCCCTCTTTCATGGGCGCGCCTGTGACGTCCAAAAATTCGTCAGGAAAGAAGCTTGCAAAAACCCTAAATTCGCCCAAAATCACGCACAGATTCTGCCTCAGGTACTTGGTTTGTTGGCGAGGCGAGATTATCTAGACTAAACGCTATTAAGATTCTCGAGTCCATAGAACTGCGCGAGGTGCTAGGATTGGTTTCCAAGCCGCGATACATCCTGGGTACGACCTATACGCTCAGCCTCGCATTTTTTGAGTCGGCTATCTTCCCGGAATTTGACCGCTCCCGGCTCAAGTCTTGTCTGATCGTGTGTGACACGCTAGGATACCACAACGCCCTGACCGAAGCCGCCGCCCTTCAAGGCGCAGCCCAGGATTACATAGCTGTGCCCGCACCCGTCTCCGGCAGTTTTCACGCCAAAGTGTGGATCGTCGTGGGTGAAGGGGAGGCAGTCTTGTTGACGGGCAGTGGGAATCTGACCCAGGCCGGGTTCATGGACAATGCCGAGTTGTTCGATGCTGTGCATTTTACCTCTGACGCCCCCCCGTCCGCCGAGTTGCTCGCCAACATTCGCTCGTTCATTACTGGCCTTGCCGGTATGTGGCGGTCCGAGGATCACCAAGAGCTTCTCTGCGTAGAAGCCCTCACCCAAATTGCACAAGCGCTTGCCGGACTGCCGGTGGCGGCAACTCACGAGTCGAACGCGATCCGTTTTCTACACTCCTTCCAAGGTCGGCTGATTGAACAAATGCCCGGTGCGACGGATGCGAAAGACTTGTATATTGCAGCCCCATATTTTGGGGACAGCCTGCAAGGCGTGAATTTGCTTACCGAGCGCTACTCCACTGCCAGGCTGCACCTTTTTCCTGCTGTGCATTCCGGGAATACCACTAACATTCCGCTGGATCAGGTGAACAAGACGCACCCGAAGGCTCGTGTTTCACAGCTAGCCTTTCCCACAAAGAAGGACGCTTTCGCTCATCTGAAGCTCTATGGCGTGGCAAGCAAGGATGATTCCGCGTGGCTTTACTGCACCAGCGCGAACTGCACGCAGGCCGCCTGGCAAGGACCAAACATCGAAGCCGGCCTCTTGCGCGCCGTGCCGCGCGCTCACTTGGCGGGTTATTTCGTCCCCGGCAACGACAAGCTGCCGGAGGAACGCTTGAAATTTCATCGTAAGAATGACGAGACGGATGCCATTCATTGTTGGGCGACGGACACGGGCGCGGACCTTGATCTCCTCATTTCGAGCGATCAACGGCATCATCTCCCATTGTGCGACGTCACGCTCACCATCTGCGCCGGCAGCTTGCTTGCCACCTACATGAAATCTTCCCTGTTTCAAAACAATTGCCACGTTCGCATTCCATGGACCGCATTTAAGGGGTGGCAACGTCGCCAGAAAGTCGCCGTCAGTCTGGAGCTTCAGGCCCGGGACGTAGCTGGCAAAGAGGTCAACACCATCTGCCTCGTTGAAAACCGGCTTCTACTCAGCGCTGACCCGATTCATCGGAGTGCTTGGCGCGGGGCACTGGCCTTGCTGGATGCCGAGGGGGCGCCAGAGCTGGGGGATATTGCTGCCATTTTCACTCTCGCCAGCGACATGTTCAACGGAAACCTCACCAACCTTCCGGAGATAAAACCTTCCGACGGTATCATCAAAACCAAATCACCGGATGAGGCGCAGCCGCCCGGGATCGCAATTTGGCCGCCTCAACCCTATGCTCATGAACTGCGCAGGAAAATCGGCGCCTCGGCGTATGGGCAATTGCAGTGGTTCCAGAATATCCTTAAATCATTGCTTCAAAATGATGCGACTGCTGACGACCACGGCCGCCCGGAGCATGACCACGCCAATCCTCTCGATGATGAACAGGATGATCATCGCGATAGCCATCGTGAAGAGGAGAAACGCATTGACGAGAAAAACAACACTGACCGTGCGCCCCGAACGGCGAAGCGAATCTGGGAATACACCTACAAAGACTATTCACGTCTCCGCGAAGCATTGATGGGACTGTGCCCAACCGCCGACAAAGCTCCAAACCTTTGGCCTGCTGCCATTTTTGCCTTTCTCTCCACCATGGCGGTCTTTCAGTCTGTCAAGCGAATCGCTCCCGACATTAGCTTGGGAACCAGTGCCGAGGTGCTCTGCGATGATTTCTTTCGGGCAATGTTTAACGCACGGCGCCAACCCGAAGATTTTTGTTGTCCAAAGAGTTGTCGTTATTATCCATTAGAAAAATTCCCACCTCTGGCGAATGACTTATATGTCAGTTTCAAGCTTCAGCCCAACCCCGATCTCGCGACCGTGATCTTAGCACTGATCATAGATAAGCGTCTCCGTGACCCATTGCTTTTCAGCGGTTTGGCAGGCCGGAATCAGCAGTTGGACTTGATTTGTGGCCCCTCCTTTGTTGCCGCTGCGGACACACGTGAAGCATGTCGGCGCATCTGGAGGAGGTATTTGTGCGAACCGAAGCGAAAAGTAATTGACGCCGACTTTGATAAAATTTTTGATGCCCTATTTAATATCAGCCCGGGAGGAACCATTTCATGATCGAATTACCCGATACACCCTTTACCACGGAGGATTTCTCCCTTCGGGGCGGTGGTATAGATTTTCTCGGCTTGCGCTGGGTCAACCTAACGATTGTGGGCCGATATTTGATTCCAGAACTCAACAACGTCACCGAGGACATGGGAACATTTTTCCTCGGCGGGTGGATTCCCTGGAAGTTTCAGCAGATCTGCTCCGGTGGCGAGGACTACACTGAGAAGAACTACAAAGCCTTTCGGGAGAAGGTGGAGGTTGCCCTCTCCCTTACTCTTCGTGACGAGTTGGGCATTGCCCGGGATTGCGGCAAAGTTAGGAACCGCGTCGGCATCACCCAAAAAAACAGACTCCCGGGTAAGTTAAGTTTCAAAGATGCCAAACGAACCGAGCAAAACAGCCTTTATGCCGCCGCCATTTACGGTCCATCACTGCACGCGCTTGGACTGATCAAGGCGTACCATTCGCAAGCAAAGGATGGTGCAAAATTCTTGGATATTCCAATTTCGGGAGACGACGACGATGTGGTGGAGATTATGAAGGGTGTTGATGCGAGCCTCAAGCAGACCAGCAGCTATAAATTGCTCGCTTCACTGGATTCTCCAGAGTTCAGAGCGAAGGATATTTGCAAACTTGGGGCGGAGGGCCTTGATCCCGCCCGCTACCGGGACGCCGCCTATGCTCCGCTGAAAGCCTGCTTCCGCCGTAAACTTCTGCCGACGCAACCTGGTGATGACCCCGGTTACGCCCGCACACTCACCACGCGACTGGTGCTTGCGACGTTAAGCCAGCGAAACCGTCTGTCTACAGATGAAATTCGCAACGCCTGGTATACCGGGATGTTTGATGACGGCAAACTTCTTCGAATCAAAGACCATAACCTCGCCGACCATTGCCGGCGATGGTCCTGTTTCATGGCCCGGCAATACCAGCGCTACGCCATTGAGCTATTACTGTGGTGTTTCGAGGATGCGATTAAGCAGGGGAATCGGTCCATTGAAGATATTGTTGAATACTGGGAGCGCCGTTCAAAATCCGCTGGTGTTAGATTTAATGTCACCTTTGAAAGCTTCGCCCATGAATGCGCTGGGCGTCTGCTGAAAAAGGACGAGATTGCAACGTCGCAAGCCTGGAATGAAAAGGTCCACGGCGGGGACGAAAGTTTCGAATATGTGGAAGAGCCACGCGACGACAAAGCGGTCATCAATGCCCTACGAATGCTCGCGGGTTGGTATTGGCGGATGTTGGTGCGTCAACAGGAAGGCAAAACGAAAAACCTGATGAGTCTCGGCGGTGCCGACCGTATGAGCATGTCTTGGTTTCTGCAATGGATCACCGAGCGCAGGAAAGTTCAAATTCATGCCCTGCTTAAGGATATTTTTTCAAGCCTTATTTTCGCCCAGCACATGCGGATCGCTTTGGCTCGTTTCGACGGCACGGCCCAGCGCCTGCGTTTTCTGATCGGGGATGATGGGATAGAGTCAACGATCAGTGCGCGCAACGATCTTGGCGAACGTGACCTCCCTTGGATGCCCGACCGCCTAGACACACTAGCGGGGCTGCTTTGCGACTGCGACGTTCTTGCCGAAAAGGATGGAACTCTTCGACTTGGCCCTGCCGCCAACGAAGTCAAGTAATGCTATCAGCATGATTCAACGCGTAATCATTTTGGAATGCTAAACCGATCGACGCTATAAACAGGTCCTGCATAATCGCATATTATCGTTTTCTTCCCCCAGGAATGCATTGTGTAAAGGGTTCTCGCTTCTTAAACCATCGTGTTTTCTCTTGGCTCCGCACAGGTTCCAAAAGCAGGTCCAACTTCAGGCGCATTTAGCCGTTTTCTTCGCTACCCGGTAAGGCGGCGCGTCTTTTGCATGGACAGGCATGGGGGAGATACTTGTGATGCTGGCCGCGCTTTATGATTCCAGAATAGAATCTTAAAGACCGCGCTCCCTCAACCGTGATCTGAAACATAAAATCCTCGGGAAAGCGGTCCGGATTCCGCTTCACCGCCTTGTTCAGGTTGCTGGTCGTCACACCGTAAAGAGCCGCCAAGTCGCGGTCGAGCATTACCCTGTGACCGCGCATGAGCAAGATGACATTTTCAATGCCATGAGCGGCAAGGAGAACAGCAGGCGTCTTCATAAACAAGGAGGCTATTGCAGACCAATCTTTCGCGCCATGCCCGGAGAATGCCTTGCTCCGCCCGCTCTGTCCACCAACAAATCCGCCTTCGCCGCAGCGGCTACGGCGCGACAAGTCCGGCACGGCCAAGAACCCTCCAGCCCGTTCAACCGAACGTTATCGTTAACGTAACGGGTGGTTTTACGGGTTGTTGCCGAATGTTACGGGTTAAGTACCTGACTATCAACAATGTAGCGGATGTTACACCTTTTTCAGATGTATATATCAATCCTGCTCGTTACACCTCCAGCAAAATGCGCGCGGGCTTTTCGATCATTTCCTTGATCTGGATCAAAAATGCCACCGCCTCGCGTCCATCCACAATCCGATGATCGTAGCTCAGGGCCACATACATCATCGGGCGCACCACGACGTTTCCCTCCATCGCCACGGGCCGCTCCTGAATGGCGTGCATCCCCAAGATGGCGCTCTGCGGCGGATTGATGATCGGCGTGGACAAAAGCGAGCCGTAAACGCCGCCGTTCGTAATGGTGAATGTGCCGCCCTGCAATTCATCGGGCTTGAGCTGGCTGGCCTGGGCGCGCGCCGCCAGATCGGCCACGGCTTTCTCCACCTCGGCAAAACTCATCCGCTCCGCGTTGCGCAGCACCGGGACGACCAGCCCCTTGCCGCCGCCAATGGCCACGCCGATGTCAAAATAATGATGATAGACAATGTCGTTCCCGCGAATCGAGGCGTTGATCTGCGGGATGGCCTTCAAGGCCTCCACCGCGGCTTTGATGAAGAACGACATGAACCCCAGCTTGACGCCGTATTTGCGCGTGAAGGTTTCCTGGTATTGCTTGCGCAAGGCGATGACGGCGGACAGGTCGATTTCATTGAACGTCGTCAACATGGCCATGGTTTGCTGGGCCTCGACCAGGCGTTGCGCGACGGTGCGGCGCAACAGGGTCATGGGGACCACTTCTTCTTGACGCACTGGCGCGCCTCCCTCCCGCGTCGCCGCAACTGGCGGCTCCTCCTCTTTGTGCTTGTCGGACCTGTCGGACCTGTCCGACGGGGCTGGAGCGGCTGGCACAGCGGGGACCTTTGCGGATTTGGCTTCTTCCTTCGGTTTGCCCGGCGGCTCGATCCAGGCGATGACATCGCCCACCGCCGCCTTTTCTCCCGTGCGTTTGACAATTTTGCCCAGCGTGCCGGAGACGGGAGACGGCAGTTCAACCGTCGCCTTTTCCGATTCCAGCGTGACGACGTTGTCATCTTTATTGACTGCGTCGCCTTCGCGCTTGAGCCACGGGCCGATTTCAACCTCGGTCACGGATTCACCCAGCGGGGGAACTTTTAATTCGACTGCCATGCGGGTTATTGTCGGCCAAGCCTTTCATTTTGCAACCGTCAGGCGTCGGCGAAGGCCTGGGCGATCAGGTATTTCTGGTCCTTTTTGTGGATGCGCGCGGAACCGGTCGCCGGACTGGGCGAGGCGGGACGGCGGATGCCGCCCAAGGGGTATTTGCCAAACAAACTTTCCCCAAAACGCGAGCGCAGGAACCGCCAGGCGCCCATGTTCTCCGGCTCTTCCTGCACCCATATCACCGGCGTGCCCGCGGCGCGCGGCGCGAGCGCGGATTGCAGGGCGGCTTCCGGAAACGGGTAAAGCTGCTCCAGCCGGATGATGGCCACGTCTTCCCTCTTGACAGCTTCGCGCTGCTGGAGCAGTTCGTAAAAAATCTTGCCCGCGCAGAGCAGGACGCGGCGGACGTTTTCCGCCGCCGGCGGATCGGCCAGGACGCGCTCAAATTTCCCCGCGGCGCATTGTTGCAAGGTCGAGACCGCGCGCGGGTCGCGCAGCAGGCTTTTGGGCGTCATAACCACCAGCGGCTTGCGCCAGTTCCGCAGCACTTGCCGGCGCAGACAATGGAAATACTGCGCGGGCGTTGTGGGGGAGACGACCTGAATGTTGTCCTGCGCGGCCAGGGCCAGAAAGCGTTCGAGGCGGGCGCTGGAATGTTCCGGCCCCTGTCCTTCAAAGCCGTGCGGCAGCAACAGGACCAGCCCGCTGAGCCGGTTCCATTTGTCTTCCGCGCTGGCAATGAATTGATCAATGATGACCTGCGCGGCGTTGCAAAAATCTCCGTACTGCGCCTCCCAACAAATCAATCCGTCCGGGCAATCCAGACTGTAACCGTAATCGAAACCGAGCACGCCGGCTTCCGAGAGCGGGCTGTTGATGATATCCACCGGCCCCTGGTTTGGGCCCAGATGCTGCAACGGCGTGAGGGCCTGGCCCGTTTCATAATCGTAGAGCACGGCGTGGCGCGTGCTGAACGTGCCCCGGGCGCTGTCCTGCCCGCTCAGGCGCACGCGCACGCCCCCGGCGCTCAGACTGGCAAAGGCCAGCGCCTCGGCCGCCGACCAATCCAGCGGCTGTTCGCCCGCGGCCATTTTGCGCCGGGCTTCCAAAAACTTTTTGATTTTCGGATGAGGATGAAAGTCCGCCGGCAACTCCGTTTGCTTGATTAACAATTCCGAGAGCCGGCGGGCCTCGACGCCGGTGACGGGGTCTTCCGCGCTTTTTTCCGGGCCGCCGGTGTAATCGCCGCGCGTCCAAACGCCCCGTTTTTTCGCAACCAGCGTCTGGCCGTTTTCCGCCTGCGCCTGCGACAATTCCTGTTCCAGGGCGTCGTGGCGGCGGCGGGTGATTTCGGCGGCTTCCTCGCGGCTCAAGCCTCCCAGGCTCAACAAATGGTCCAGATAACCTTCGCGCACGGATTTTCGGCGCTCAATGGCCCGGTATAAAACCGGCTGGGTGAAGGAGGGTTCGTCCCCTTCGTTATGGCCCAGCCGCCGGTAGCCAAACATGTCAATGAACACGTCGCGATGAAACTCCTCGCGAAAATCCATGGCCAGCCGCACCACTTGAGCGACGGCTTCCGGGTCCTCGCCGTTGACGTGGAAGATCGGGCTTTGCAACAGGCGGGCCACTTCGGTGGGATAAACACTGGAACGCGCTTCGCCGGGCGGGGTGGTGAAACCAATCTGATTGTTGACAATGACATGGACCGTTCCGCCGACGGTGTACCCCGACAACTGGCTCATGTTCAGAGTCTCCTGCACCACGCCCTGGCCGGCAAAGCTGGCGTCGCCATGAATGAGCAGCGCCAGGCACGGTCCCCCTCCGGGCGGGAGCGGCGGCCGGCTCCTGGCCCGGACCCGGTCCTGTTTGACCCGCGCGCGGCCCAAGGCCACCGCATTGACAAATTCCAGATGGCTCGGATTGAAACAGAGCGACAGATGCATGGACTGGCCGGAAGCCGTGGTCCATTCATGGCCGTGACCCAGGTGATACTTCACATCGCCGTGGCCGCGGAAGATCTTTGGATCATCGGCAAATTCGCGGAAAATCAGCCGCGGACTCTTGCCCAGAATATTGGCCAGCACATTCAAGCGGCCGCGATGGGCCATGCCGAGGACAATTTCCCTGACGCCCTGTTCGGCCGCTTTTTCGATGGCCAAATCCAGCAGTGGAATCAGACTCTCGCATCCTTCCAGCGAAAAGCTCTTGGCCCCCACGAATTTTTTGCGGATAAACTCCTCGAACGTCACGGCGTCGGTCAGGCGCGTAAAGATGCGAATCTGCTCATCGCGTTTCAGTTCCAGCCGGTTGCCGGTGCCTTCCATCCGCTTCTGCAGCCAGCGCCGGATTTCAAAGCTGTCGATGTGCATGAACTGCACGCCAATCGAGCGGCAATAAGTGTCCTGCAGCCGCCGCAGGATTTGGCGGACCGTCAGCGGCCCTTCGCACTGCAACAGTTCGCCCTGGATCGGACGGTCCATGTCCTCCTCCGAGAAACCATAAAAGCTCAATTCCAATTCCGGCGGCATGGGCCGGGGCAGGCCCAACGGATCGAGGGCCGCGATGTTATGGCCGCGCACCCGGTAATTGCGCACCAATTGAATGACGCGATTCTGCAGGGCGATGATTTTGCCGGCTTCCGCCTTTTGCTCGAGCAGGCTGGCGGCCGGGCGCGAATCGGACCAGCCCGTCGCCTGACGGGAAGGCCCGGTGGGAGGGGGGACCGCCGGATCGCCGTTTTTCAGTTCGGCAAAGTAGCGCCGCCATTCCGGGGCAATGGACGCCGGATCGCGGGCAAACTCCGCATAGAGTTCCTCGACGAAAGGCAGATTCCAACTGCTGGGAATGTCAGACGATTGATTCATTCTGGCGATTCCCAGTGTACGCCCGCGCGGCCATCTGTCAAAGCCGGACGACAGCCGGAACTGGCGCATCCGGGTGGACATTGCTCCAAGGCTTGTGCCTTGGAATCCTCTTGCGGGGAGATGGGATTGATGGGAGGAATAGGACCGATGCGACCGATAGAACCCGAACCATCTACCTGCACCAAATCGGTTTGATTCAGTTTGACTGACTTTGACTGGTCCGGACTGTTTTTTTCGTCCTCTGCGCCATCTATCTCGTTTTCCTCCAACGGTTTAGCCGCGTTGACCGGCTTGGCTTTCGTGGCCGGGTGACCACTCCGCCGTTTTCGGGCCGGTTTGACTGATTTTGCTTTCTTTTCAGCCGCTTCCTCAATTTCGTACTTGTCGGTGGGCAAGAGATCAAAGTCGGCATCCAGATTCCCTCTCTGAACCGCCAGGATGTATTGGGCGATTTTCCGCCCCGCCGCCCCACCCCCGAACATTTTGGCCAGCACAGGCAGTTTCAGCATGTCATAGCAAGGCTTTACCAGTCTTTTCTTTAACACTTCCTCGTCGGCTTTCTCCTTTTCCTCCAGCTTGCAGGTCAATTCAAAACCCTCCCGGTTGGCCCGGTGCATGCCCCGCTGCAACTGCACCACGCTGCGGCAAAGGCGGTTGAGCACCCTTGACTTGGCCTCGAACTTCTCGTCCACCTCGCCGTTCCAATTGGCAATCAGGCTGCCAAAACGGGCGGCCAGCACCTGGGCCACGTCATCGGCCAGCACCATTTGCGAATCCTCGTCGTCCATCTCCTCGGCCAACTCCGTCACATCCCGGGCGTCTTCGCACAAATTGCGCCGGGCCAGCCACTCCTCGAAACCGCCCTGGCGCCATTCGCTCAGGTTCTGCTTGCTGATGGGAACGCCGGCGAAGTCGCTTTGCACGATTTTCTGCGCTTCGGGCAAGGCGTTGAGCCAATTGAGCAGTTGGGGGCTTTGCTCGGAGCGTTCGAGGCGTTCATTTAATTCGTGGCGGACAGAGCGGGGCAGGCGGGCGATTTTGCCATTACGGGCATTCATAATTTGGAGGGGATTTGTGGTTGTTTCAATATTTCAGTTTTTCGGCATGGCTTCATTGAGCCAATCATCAGACTACAGCATAGCATAGATATTCATCAAAACAACAATTATTTTCAACTATTTTTGTAATCGGTGTCTGTCGTGGCGCAACAGCCTGAAGGGGAAGGACTTGGACATGGGTTTTTAACCGCGAAATACCCTCGAAATACGCGAAAAATGAAAAAATACTTAGCCTCAAAAGAGAGCACCGCAGAGGAACCCATGGCAGAAATGCGTGCCTAAGCCAGACCGGGCCTCTGGTCAATGGCGCCTTCGAGCAATCAACAATAACGAACCGCTTGCCTTGTCTTGCGCAGGGGCTTATTTTGGAACGCCTTGAAACAACCGTTCATCAACGCCGAAGAAAAAATCGGCCGGGTCGTGGGCCGGCGAACAAAGACGCCCGACGGGCTTTCGTTGTCGGGCAGCACCAAGGCGGATTCCATTGCCTGGCGCGAGAACTTTGGCGGGCTGCGCGTGCCGCGAGGGGTGTATCGCTTCAAAACCCACGAGGAAGCGGACCAATGGTTATGGCGGATGATAACCCGTCCCAAGAGTTAACCGTGGCCAAATTCTTAAACCACGGACGAAGGATAAACAAAAGGAACTCCGTGGCGTGATGGTGAAAAATTCCGGGTTTTGAAGTGAGTGTCAAGAAAACATACTTGACAATTCTATGTTTGACAGCAGTTTTGACCAATGTTTACAGGGGTTTCGTGTTTTAAAAAAAAGTGTCATCATGACCTGTACAATTTCCGCCTTTTGTGCCATAATGCGGCAATGAGCACGCTTTGTCGCGCCAAATGGAAAAGTCAGGGGATTGCCCCGCCCGGCGTAACCGCTGCGGCGGAGGTCAACGCAGCATCAAACGCCGACTGTCGAGACGGGAAAACCCGGTCAAATGCCTTTGGGTCAAACGCATTCCAGTAATCGGCAGGCCCCATCGCTCCATGATGACAACCAACCATTCGGAACGGTGCAACCTGAGCTTGCGCCTGTTCAATCGCAGATTTACCCAGAAAACGCTCGGGTACAGCAAAACGCTCCGAAACCACAAGTTTTCGGTTGCGCTACAAGTGGCCTATTTCAACTTCTGCCGTCAGCATTCCGCGCTCAAGATCAAAGCAACGGACACAAGCCCGGCCAAAGAGCAAACACCAGCGATGGCACAAGGCATCACAAACCGCGTCTGGCGCGTCGAGGAACTGCTTGGCGGGTTTTAATATCGCAAGGGACGGCGGGGAAGCCGGGATTGTTCGACAATCCGAAGGGCCAGGGAGAACCGAAAATTTGAAAAAATCACTCTCGCCTCATAACCAGCAATTCGGCGAGAGCTAAATAAGAGTTTGACACCCTAAAAAGGCCATGTCAAGCTTTTTTTATGAAAATAATTACAGCGAGCAACAAAGCCCGCTGTAATTAAAAACAATCGGAGCGATGCGCATCTATGAAATTTCGTTTTGACATAGATAAGTCAATCGCCTCAACTGCGTATCTGATTCGCAAGCAGCGCGGCGCGTTAAATGTGCTGCCTTTGGTAAAGGCTTTGTATCATGCCAACAGAGCCAGCTTGGTTCGCTATGGCCGTTCAATTACCGGAGACCGCCTCATTTCAATGAAAAGCGGGCCTAATGTCTCTGAAACTTATGATTTGATAAACGGCACTCCTCACGCCAAGCCCGAACACTTGGTAAAATGGCAAAAATACATCGCAAGAAAGCACAACACAATGCAGTTGATTCCCGACGCCAACCCTAATATTGATTGCCTTTCAGGAAGGGAGATGCGGTTGTTGGATGATGCTCTCGCCGTGGTCTGTGCGGTTAAAGGCCGAATTGATGAGTGGTCTCACCGTTACTTTCCAGAGTGGGAAAAGCCAACAGGCTTGAGCCAAAGCACGACGATTGACCCTAAAAGAATATTGGAAATCGAACAAAAGACCCCAGAGGAAATTGAGGATATTGAGGGCGAAATTGAGTCCGTAAATTGGCTTCGATCCATTGCGGGATAATTATCACATGGAAAAGGGGGACACTTTTTTAATGGGAGTGCCTCATGGAAGGAAAAAACACCTTTGGGTTTTGCTTTCAGACCCACAAAAACACGGTGCTTGCGGTGTCATTGTTAATTTTTCGACAGATGAAGAAAGATCGGGCGCGGAATGCCCTTTGGGCGTCCACGAACATCCCTGGTTTACCGAGCCAACAACTTGGGTTTGTTTTGGTGATGCAACCCTATTGACTCCTGAAAGCTGGCCCCACATTCTAAAGGGAATCGCCTGTCGAGTGATTATTCCTGAAAGGAAATGTTCCGCTGAACTTCTGGCAAAAGTCATCCAAGGGGCAAAAACTAGCTCGTTACAGCGGTACGGTGGTTTTAGGAAAGATTATTTGCCTTTTTTAGATTAGCCAGGTCTTTTTCCATCCAAAACAACACGGAAGCGCACCATTACCACCAATATAGCCTAGCCTAAAAGTCTTAATTGACAAACACATTCGTTTGGGTATCTTAACCAGCGTGGCAAGGTTTCAGCCACGGACATGAGCGAAAAATTGGACAGTCCCGGCGCGGCGGACTTGCAGGAGCCTCCGAAGAACGGGGTCGCGGCGGTTTCTCACCCCGGCACTCTTTCGATTGAAGGAATGCACGGCAGCGTTGATGTGCCGCACCATCAGGCCGGCTTTTGGCAGCAATGGCGGGCGTTCGTCGGACCGGCCATTCTCATCAGCGTCGGTTACATGGACCCGGGCAACTGGAGCACCGATCTGTCGGGCGGCGCCCAGTTCAAATACGGATTGCTGTGGGTGGTGGGCGTGGCCAGTTTGATGGCCATCTTCATGCAGGTCATCTCCGCCCGTCTGGGCGTGGTGACCGGAAAAGACCTGGCGCAATGCTGCCGCGATTGGTATCCGCGCTGGACGCGCTGGCCCAACTGGTTGTTCTGTGAATTGGCCATCGGCGCGTGCGACCTGGCCGAGGTGCTGGGCAGCGCCGTCGCCCTCAACCTCATGTTCCACATTCCGCTGCTTTGGGCGGTCATTATCACGGGACTGGACGTGCTGTTGCTGCTGGCCCTGCAACGGTTCGGGATGCGGACCATCGAAGCCATAGTGCTCCTGCTGGTGGCGACCATCGGGGTTTGTTACTTCATCGAAATCTTTATTCTGCCGCAGACGCAGCCCAACGTCCTGGAAATGGGGCGGGGGCTGCTCTCTCCGAGTCTGCGCCAGGCGGGAATGGTTTACATCACCATCGGCATCATCGGCGCCACGGTCATGCCGCACAACCTCTACTTGCACTCGGCCCTGGTGCAAAGCCGCAACTTCCAAAAGGATGAACCCTCCATCCGCAGGGCCATTCGGTTCAACACGATTGATGCGACCACCGCCCTGAGCGTGGCCTTCTTTGTCAATGCCGCCATCATGGTGCTGGCCGCGATGGTTTTTCACGGCAAGACCAGCGTCATGGTGGCCGGCGGTCAAACGGTCAGTTTCAGCCCCGACAGCGACTGGATTCGCATCGCGTATCTAACGCTGGCGCCGCTGTTGGGAACGTCCCTGGCGAGCACGTTGTTTGTGGTGGCGCTGCTGGCCAGCGGGCAAAGCAGCACGATTACCGGCACGCTGGCCGGGCAGGTGGTGATGGAAGGGTTCATGCACTGGCGGATCGCGCCGTGGTTGCGGCGGCTCATCACCCGGACGCTGGCCATTATTCCGGCGGTGCTGATTATCGGGATTCGCGGCAACAGCAGCATTAATGATCTGCTCAACCTCAGCCAGGTCGTGCTGGCGCTTCAGTTGCCCTTCGCCATGTTCCCGCTGCTGCATTTCACCAGTTCGCGCAAGAAGATGGGGGCATGGAGACTCGGGTGGTTTTTGCTGATCGCCGGCTGGGGCAGCGCGCTGCTGATTACCGCGATGGACATCTGCGGACTGCCGGACTCGGTTAAATCGGCTTGGCATGTCATCACGGGCGGATGATGATTGAAGCCGTGCAAGGATCCACCATGTACAAGACGATTCTGGTGACGTTGGACGGGACTGCAACCGACCGGGCCATTATCGAACACATTAAATCTCTCGCGAAGCTGGCAGAGAGCCGCGTTGTGTTGCTCCACGTGGCTGACGGTTGGGCGGCGCGCACTTATGGGCCGGATGCAGTCAGCCCGGAGATCACCGAGGATACGGCTTATTTGAAGAAGGTCCGGTCGGAGTTCCAATCCGCCGGGATTCCCACCGACGCGGAACTGGCTTACGGTGATCCGCCGAAGGAAATAGTGAAGTGGGTCGAGCAAAAGGGATGTGACTTGGTGGCGATGAGCACACACGGGCACCGGTTCCTGGCCGACCTGTTTCTTGGCACCACATCCAGGCATGTCCGCCACAGCATCAGCGTGCCCGTGCTACTGCTCCGGGCGAAGTGAATGAGCCATGGTCGGACGAGTCGGACAGTGCTTGCCGGCTTCACAACTTTTCCAGCAGCCGGTGGATTTCCTCGTCCGTATTGTAAAAGTGCGGGGAAACCCGTATGTAATGCCGCCCGCCGCGATCCGCGCGCAACGAGGTCTCAATGCGCGCGGCCATGAGTTTTTTTTGCAACGCGGGCAGATCGGCATCGGGCCGGTAAAAACTGACAATGCCGCTGGCGTGTTGGGCCGGGGCGTCCGCCTGCAACACCCGGAAGCCCTTTTCCTGCAACGCCGCCACCAGCAACGCCCGCAGATGCAACAACCGGGCGGCAATATTCTCCACGCCAATTTCCAAAAGCAGTTCCATCGCCGCATTCAATCCGACCAGGCCCAGCAGGTTGGCGGATCCGGCTTCGTAGCGGCGGGCGTCGGGCCGGTAAACCAATCGCTCCTGCGCCACAAAATTCGGACACCGGATATTGTGCCAGCCCTGGACGGCGGGGCGGAGTTTTGCCTGCAACGATTTTCGCACGAAGAAAAGGCCCGCGCCGCACGGGCCGAGCAGCCATTTGTGGGCGTCGGCGGCCAGGAAATCAATGTGTGCAACGTCGGTCGGGAATGCGCCGACGGTCTGAATGCCATCGACACAAAACAAAATATTCCGGTCGCGCAACGCCTTGCCGACGGCCTCCAGGTCAACTCGATAACCCGCCACGAAATGGTTCGAGGCCAGGGCGACCAGGCGGGTTTGTTCATCAACCTGGCCGATGACATCTGCCGCGCCAATGCGCCCGTATTCGCGGACGTTGAGCCAGCGGACCTCGACGCCCTTTTCCGCCAGCGCCATCCAGGGATAAACGTTGGAGGGATAATCGTCGAGATATACCAGGAGGTTGTCGCCCTTGCGCCAGGGCAGCCCGCCGGCGACAAAGCTTAGGGCCAGCGAGGTCGGACCCACAAAGGCGATTTCCTCCGCCTGCCCGTGGAGCAGTCTGGCCGCCAGGGCGCGCGCCCGCTGGATTTGCGCCACCGGCATCGTCTCCTCCTGATCGCCCAAGGTGGTCTGGAGGGCGTAATCACGAATCGCCTCCGCGACCCGGCGGGGCAATGGGCAAACAGCGGCGTGGGCCAGGAAAATTTTATCGCGCGTCACGGGAAATTCGCGCCGGCGCAATGCCTCGTTCGATAAAATTTCCGCAAGGGTCATGGGTGCTTTTTGCTTTCTTGGGTTCCTAATCCTAATCTTAATCTTAATCCAAATGAATTGCTGCTTCGACCAAGATTGGGATTATGATTAAGATTAATATTAGGAGCAAAATCGCTCATTTAAAATCAATCGCCCGGTTGATCTCCGAGAAATAGCCGGTGTAAAAGGAAATGATCTTCCATGCGACGAAAAAGACGATGCCAAAGTAAACCAGCTTGGGCGTCCATTGGGCCAGGGCCTTCGTTCTGGCCAGGCCCTCCGTCTGGTAAAGGTTATGCAACCGGAGGAGGGTTTGGTCCGTCGTCCCGCTGACTTCGCCCGTGTGATACAAGTTGGCAAAAAGGGCGGGGAACCGGTCCGAATCCGAAATCAGTTCAGAGAAAGTCGAGCCTTTCTCCAGCGGCCCCTTCCACCCCTGCACCGTGCGGGCCAGGGCCGGCGAGCCGCTGGCCGTCGCGGCCAGTTCCCAGGCCGTCACAATCGGCACGCCGGCGTTGAGCAAACTTTCCAAGGCCGTCGCCAGCCGGGCCAAAGCCAGATCCTGCCGCGCGGTCCCGAGGATGGGGATGCGGCGCAGGATATTCTCCACCTTGCTGCGCCACCCTTCGCCATGCCGCCCCTGGCAGGAGTAAATAATAAGAAAGACCAGGCCGTAAAGCGGCACGGCAATCCCCACCGTCATCCACAGAAAGCGCGCGGCATTCCCCGTCGTCACCAGATCGATGAGCGGAAACAGAACGATGGCGAAGTTCAGAACGAAGGCCGGATACGCCATGTCCGAAATCATTTGCAGCGCCATTTGCGCGCGTTCGCGGTAATAGACGGCCAGGAGTTTGAAGCAGGCATCCAGGCGGCCACTGCGCTCGCCCGCGTCGATCAGGGCCAGATCAAAAGAAGGAATCCATTTCCCGATCCCCTGCACGGACTCGCTGACGGTGCGGCCCCGGTCCAATTGCTGCAGCAATTGCGACACGGGCGCGCGCAAAGACAGGGAGGGGGGATGGCTCTGGAGATGTTCGAGCGCTTTATGGACCGACAGCCCGGCGGTGATCATTATCCCGAGTTGATGATACAGTTCCGCGCGTTGATTCAGTTGCCTGGGAGTGATGATCAGTGGCATGGGCCGCGCCCAAACGAATCGGAGGCCGACGGTTGAACATTAACCGCCGAGCAACTTGTCGATGTTGGATTTCAAGTCCCGTTTGGAACACATGCCGACAATCTGCGCGGCCACCTCGCCGGTTTTGAAAAAAAGCAGGGTGGGAATGGCGCGGATGCCGTATTGGGTGGCCAGAGCCTGTTCCTCATCAATATTGACTTTGCCGATGCGGACGCGGGCATCGTATTCGGAAGCCAGTTCCTCCAGCAAGGGCGCGATCATTTTGCAGGGACCGCACCATTCCGCCCAGAAATCAACCACCACTGGTCCGGGAACGCCGAGCACTTCGGCTGCAAAATTCGCCTGATTTAATTTCAGAGTATTGGGGGAAGACATAGTATTGGGGGAAGACATAATAATCGGGGGTCAAGATCCTGCCGTGTCCGTCAAGAAAAACTTCAAATAAACCTGGGCCGCCACCGCAGCCAGAACGGCGACGGCGGCGGCAATGGCCAAAGCTTTATCCAGAGTGGTCAACTCGCCCCCACCGGCGGGAACAGGGCGGGGCGCGGCTGCAGAAGGGCCGGGTTTGTGGGCCGCGGCCGGGGCGGCGATGCGGGAGGACGGGCTTCCCGAAGAAGGCGGCTGCGGAGGAGCGGGAGCGCGGGCGGCTGCGGGCGCGGCGGCGGCCGCTGTGGCCATGGTTGGCGGCGGCGCGCCTGGAGCCAGCGTCGGCAATTTAATCGTCGGCGCGGCAGTTGGCTTCGGCGGCAAATTAATTCGCACCGTTTCTTTTTTGGGCTGAACCTTGGCGGCTTCAGCCGGTTTGGGCGGCACAGGGCCGCCAGGCGGTATTGGAGTGTTCTCAGCCATAAATTCCTATCATGCCTCCAAATTAAAGTTGCGCCGCGCCAGTGTCAAATCCAAATGACGAATGACGCAATAATACCCAAACGACTCAAGGTCTGACAGGTCCGACAGATCGGACAAGTCGGACAGGTCGAACAGGTCCGGCATGACGGACGAGAACCCATTAGACGCGCTGTCGTTTCCAAAAAGCCCAATATGTGGTGGTTTTTTCCTTTACTCCACTCCTCCGACTGTGGTTTCCTTTCCATAAAGGATGTATCTTAAGAATTTAACGGTTTTGGGTTTTAAGTCCTTTGCGGACAAGACCTCGTTGAACTTTCAGCCGGGAGTGACGGCCATTGTCGGCCCGAATGGTTGCGGCAAGTCCAATGTCTCCGATGCTGTCCGCTGGGTTTTGGGCGAACAATCGGCCAGGGCCTTGCGCGGCGACGAAATGGCCGATGTCATTTTTAACGGCACCGATTCGCGCAAACCGTTGAGCATGGCGGAGGTGTCGCTGACCATTGGCGGCGCCGATTCCGAACAGCTCAGCGCCGCCGGCGTCGAGATTGCCTACAACGAAATCACGCTGACGCGCCGCGTTTTCCGGGACGGGGCCAGCGAGTATTTTCTCAACAAAACTCCGTGCCGCCTCAAGGACATCCAGCAGCTTTTCATGGGCACGGGAGTGGGGCGGGCCAGTTACAGCATCATGGCCCAGGGCAACATC
>Ga0326727_10003535_pt1 | contig 49675 bp, 43 predicted proteins | sample MB2enrmetagenome_FD_207643 | JGI IMG/M metagenome (GOLD analysis project Ga0326727, IMG submission 207643) | Lab enriched peat soil microbial communities from McLean, Ithaca, NY, United States - MB29MY | ecosystem: Environmental > Terrestrial > Soil > Wetlands > Peat | place: USA: New York... | reverse complement strand
TCCATGAAGACGCTGCGGATGTGGCTCTTCGGTCCCGGGACCTTGGCCGAAAAGCGCATCGCGACGCCCTCTTCGGGCTGAATCTTCATCACGAGTACATTGTTCTCGATCGTGTCCGTCGACTCGCCGTAGATGCGGTGGGGGATCGGTTTGAAGGTGACGGCGATCTCCGAGGTCTTCTTTGCGAGGCGCTTGCCTGAGCGCAGATAGAAGGGAACGCCGGCCCAGCGCCAGTTCTCGACGTAGAGTTTGACCGCGGCGAAGGTCTCGGTGTTGGATGCCGGCGCCACGTCGGGTTCGTCACGATACGCCGGAACCGGCTTCCCGTTGATCGCGCCCGCTGCGTATTGGCCGCGCGCCGACATCTCGGCGACGCTCAGCACCGAGGGCGGCTCGATCGCCTCGAGGACCTTGTACTTTTCGGACCTGATCGCGTCGGCTTCGGGGCCCGACGGCGGCTCCATGGCGACCAGCGCGAGCAGATTCATGACATGGTTCTGGATCATGTCGCGCAGGGCGCCGGCGTTGTCGTAGTATCCGCCGCGCAGCTCGACGCCGAGCTGTTCGCTCGCCGTGATCTGCACCGATTCGACGTAGTTGCGGTTCCAGACCGGCTCGAAGATCGTGTTGGCGAAACGCAGCGCCATGATGTCCTGCACCGGCTCTTTGCCGAGGTAGTGATCGATGCGATACACCTCGGACTCCTTGAAGACGCGGTCGACGGTCGACTGCAGCGCCCGCGCGGAGCCCAGGTCGGTACCGAAGGGCTTCTCGACGATGATGCGTGACCAGCCGAACTCTTCGCCGTCGTGCGTGTTGAGGTCGGCCTCTTTGATGTTGTCGATGATCACGGGGAAGAGCGAGGGCGGCGTCGAGAGGTAGAAGAGCTTGTTGCCCTTGGTCCCCAGGTTCGCGTCGTTGTCGGCGAGGATCTTCGAGAGTTGCCCGTAGCAGCGGTGATCGTCGAACTCGCCGGAGACGTAGCTGAGGCGTCGTGCGAAGTCGTCCCACACCGCGCCCTGCGGTTTTTGGTCGGCGGGCGCGAATTGGTCGAGCTGTTCCTTGCAGTAGGCGCGGAACTGATCGGGCGTATACTCCGTGCGTGAATAGCCGACGATGGCGAAGTCGTTGGGCATGATGCCGCGCAGGCGCAACGAGTACATCGCCGGCAGCAGCATGCGTTTGAAGAGGTCGCCGCTGGCGCCGAAAAAGACGACCGTACAGGGATCGCTGATACGGTCGCTTTGTAAGCCGGCGCGCAGCGGGTTGGCCGAGGCCTTCCCGTCTGCCGTCATCACGCTCATCATGGCGTCAGGCATGCGTCTCCGCTTTGACCGCGTGGCCGCCGAACTGATTGCGCAGTGCGGCGAGCACCTTAGCGCTGAACGACTCTTCCTGGCGTGAGACGAAACGCTGCAGCAGCGAGAGCGTGATGACCGGTGCGGGGACGTTCTGATCGATCGCCGCCTGCACGGTCCAACGCCCCTCGCCGGTGTCCTCGACGTAGCCGCGGATTTTGCTGAGCTTCGGATCGTCCTTGAACGCGAGCACGGCGAGCTCCAGCAGCCACGAACGCACGACGCTCGCGTGGCACCACAGGTCCGCGATCTGCTCGAGATCGAAGTCGAACGGCGAGGTCTCGAGGATTTCGAAGCCTTCGCCGTAGGCTTGCATCAGGCCGTACTCGATGCCGTTATGCACCATCTTCGAGAAGTGACCCGCGCCCGCTTTGCCGACGTGGGCATAGCCGTCTTTGGGGGCGAGCGTGATGAAGACCGGCTCGCAGGCTTTGACGGCGGCGTCGTCGCCGCCGACCATCAGGCAGTAGCCTTCCTTGAGGCCCCAAATCCCGCCGCTGGTGCCCGCGTCGACCAGATGCACGCCCTTGGCCTTGCAGCGCTCGTAGGCGGCCAATCCGTCTTTCCAGTTGGTGTTGCCGCCGTCGATGATGATGTCGCCGCTGCCGAGCACGGCCAGCAGTTGGTCGATCGTATCGTCGGTGGGTTTTCCCGACGGCACCATGATCCACACGATCTTGGGCTTTCCGGTGAGCTTGCCGGCGAGATCGGCGAGGCCGCTCGACGCGGTTGCGCCTTCGGAGACGGCGTGCGCGACCGCGTCGCTGCTGAAGTCATACACGACGACCGAGTGCCCGCCCGCGAGCAAGCGGGTAGTCATGTTCGCGCCCATTTTGCCGAGCCCGACCATTCCGAGTTGCATCTGGATACCGTCCTTTATCAGCGTGCTGGTGAAGAGTTAGGCGCGAAGGGAGAGAGCATCGTCGACGGCGGCGATCAGCGCACGCAGCGCCGACTCGACGTCGCCTTTGAGGTGGACGCGAACGCCGCGGCGGTTGCGTTTTTCGAGCGACTGCCAATCGCCGAGCGCCTGCGCGGCGAGCAGCGTCCGGAAACCGACGTTCATGCCGGGGATCGCCGGGTCGGACAGCTCATCGCACGTGATCTGGATCATGACGGCGGAGTTGGGACCGCCTTTGTGCAGCTGACCGGTCGAATGCAAGAAGCGTGGCCCGAAACCGACGGTCGTCGCGACGTCGTTGGCATTGCGAATCTTCAAGCGGAGTTCGTCGAGCAGCTCGGTGTGCGCGGCGTTCCGGTCGACGTACGCGCAGATCGCCACGTAGTCGCCCGGGACGAGTTGACTGAACAGCGCGCCCATCGCTGCGGCCGGCGTTGCCGCGCGGCCGACGCTGCGGGTGCCCGCCAGGTACGTGATGTCGAACTCGGGACCGTCGAGATCGGGTACCGGCTCGGGCATGCTTCCGGTGCTTTCGAACTGCGCGAGCAGCGCCTTGGTGTTGTCTTTGGATTCTTGCACGTTCGGTTGATCGAACGCGTTGATGGCCAGGACCGAGCCTGCGGCGGCGGTAGCGATCTCCCAGAGATAGAACTGATCGGCGATATCGTAGCTGTCGTCCATCGCGAGCCGAATCACGGGGTGCCCGGCTGCTTCGAGCGCGTGCAGTTTCTCGTCGACGCCCGGTGCCGGATCGGCGAGGTTGGCGCCGACGTAGGCGAAGATACGGTCGTGGCCGTAGTCGTGCGGCGCGCCGAGAGCCTCCCCTTCGATCGGAACGATGCCCTTGCCGAGCTTTCCGGTCGATTCCGCGATGAGCTGCTCCGCCCACGCGCCGAAGGCTGCGACGTCGGGGTGCGTGACGATCGTGAGCTTGTCGCGTCCGTGCACGGCGAGCCCGCCGATGGCCGCTCCGAAGCGTACGCCCGGCGCGACGCGCGGGTCGGCCGTCTTGTCGTTATCGTGCGCGGCGCCCATCGCGCGCTGCAGCAGCAGCGCGATATCGTAGCCTGCGACCGCGGCCGGCACCATGCCGAAGTACGAGAGCGCCGAGTAACGGCCCCCGATGTTCGGGTCGTTCTCGAAGATGCGGCGGAAGTGGTGCTCGTTCGCAACGTCGACCATGTGCGTTCCGGGATCGGTGATCGCAATGAACTGGCGCCCGGCCCGCTCCTTGCCGTGGCGCTGCGCGACCTTGTCGTAGTAGTAGGCGAAGAAGGCGTTGGGTTCGGTGGTCGAGCCGCTCTTACTCGCGACCATGAACAGCGTGCGGTCGAGGTCGAGCGCGGCGTCCATGTCTTCGAGCTGTGAGGGATCGGTCGAGTCGAGCACGTGTAGCTGCGGGAACCCGTCGATCTTGCCGAACGTATCGGCCATGACGTCGGGGGCGAGCGAACTGCCGCCCATGCCGAGTACGACGGCGTGATCGAACTCCGCCGCGATCTCTTTTGCGAATGCTTGCAGTCCAGGGATGTGCTCGACGACGTGCTGCGGGAAATCGAGCCAGCCGAGGGCGTGCTTGATGATTGCCGCCGCTTCCGCATCGGCGGTCCACGGCGAAGGGTCCTTGGCCCACAACTTCTTGAGGAAATCGCCGGCGGCGAGCTTCTCGAGCGCATCGCTTGCGTGCGGCGCCGACGAGCCGAGCGAGAGCGCAACGCGTTCGGGGCCTCCCGACAGCCGCTTTTGCTTGGAGACGATCGCGCCCAGCAACGTTGCAAAGGAATCGGAGAAGGAGGAGACGCCCTCGACCTGGAGTTGATGGGTGATCGCGTCGAGCGAGATGCCGGCCGCGGCCAGCTCCTCCATCACCTTGTGCGCACCGCCGAGATCGTGTTCGACGGTATCGCCTTTGGGATCGCCGTGATCGATCAGGGCTTCGAGCGTATTGGGCGGCATCGTGTTGACGGTGTGCGGCCCGACCACGGTTTCGACGTACATCAAATCCGGATAGGCGGGGTTCTTGGTCGACGTCGAGGCCCAGAGCGGGCGCTGTACGGCGGCGCCTGCCGCGCGCGGCTTGGCGAAGTTGTCGCTTTCGAACAGCTCCTTGAACTTTTGGTACGTGAGCTTGAGGTTTGCGACGCCGGTCTTACCCGCCAGCGATTGAAGGCCGGTCTCGCCTTTCTCGATGCGCGCCTGCAAGAGCTTGTCGATCGCGGTGTCGATGCGGCTGACGAACACCGAGTTGACCGAGCGAATGCCGTCGACGGGTTTCCCTTCGGCGAGGCGGCGTTCGAGGCCGCGGATATAAGCGCCGGCGGTCTTGGCGTACATCTCGATCGAGAAGATCAACGTGACGTTGATGTTGAGCCCCGCGTAGATGCACTCTTCGATCGCCGGGACGCCGGCCTCCGTCCCGGGGATCTTTACCATCAAGTTCGGACGGCCGACGCGGCTCCAGAGCGCCTTCGCGTTGGCGATGGTGCCCTGCGTGTCGTGCGCGAGCAGCGGCGAGACCTCGAGGCTCACGAAGCCGTCGTTGCCGCCCGAGGAGTCATACACCGGTTTGAAGGCGTCGCAGGCGTGTTGGATGTCGGTGACCGCGAGGTCCCAGAACAGCGCCTCCGCATTGGTTTCCCGGGCGATCAGCGAGCGCAGTTGCTCGTCGTAATCGTCGCCGCTGCCGATCGCCTTTTCGAAGATCGTCGGGTTGCTGGTCATGCCGCGCAATCCGCCGTCGATCAGACGCTGCAGTTCGCCCGATGCGAACATGCTGCGGCGCAGGTTATCGAGCCACACGCTCTGCCCGAAGTCGAGCAGTTGCTTTAGTTGATTGCTCACGATCGTTCCCTACTCCAATTCAGCTCTTAGCGAGTGCGAAGGTGTCCAGCGCGGTCTGCGCGATGTGGTCGGCGGTGAACCCGAGCGTCTTGGCGATCTCGCCGGCGGGCGCCGACATACCGAAGCGGTCGATGCCGTAGGTGATGCCGCGGTCGCCCGTCCAACGGCTCCAGCCGAAGGTCGCGGCCGCTTCGATGGACATGCGGGCGTGTACGGCGGGCGGGAGCACGTCGTCGCGATAGGCCTGCGGCTGTGCGGCGAAGAGCTCGGTACACGGCATCGAGACGACGCGCGTGCGCAGGCCGCGTTCGTCGAGGATCTTCTTGGCATCGATCGCAAGCGATACTTCCGAGCCCGTCGCGATCAGAATCAGATCGGGAGAACCGCTCGCGTCGGCGATCACGTAGGCGCCCCGATCGACGCGCGCGTCGCGTTGTCCGAGGAACGGGAGCTTCTGGCGCGAGAGCACGAGCACCGTCGGTCCCTTGCGCGGAGCCACGGCGATCTTCCACGCTTCGAGCGTTTCGAGGGCATCGGCAGGCCTGATCACCAGCAGGTTCGGCATCGCTCGCAGCATTGCAAGCTGCTCGATCGGCTGGTGCGTCGGCCCGTCTTCACCGACGAATACGGAGTCGTGGGTGAACACGTAGACGCCGTGCAGCCCGGTCAGCGCCGACAAGCGTAGCGACGGCTTGAGGTAATCGACGAAGTTGAAGAAGGTCGCGCAGAACGGAATCAAGCCGCCGTGAAGCGCGATGCCGTTGGTTGCCGCGGCCATCGCATGCTCGCGAACGCCGTAGTGCACGTTCCGGCCGGCGTAGCTGCCCGGCGCAAAATCACCCATTCCCTTGAGGTAGGTTTTGGTGGAAGGATCGAGGTCGGCCGAGCCGCCGATGAATTCGGGAAGAGCAGCGGCGATCGCGTTCATCACGGTGCCGCCGGCTTCGCGCGAGGCGACGCTCCCGTTCTCTGCGGTGAATGCGGGCCACGGCAGCGATGCCGGAAGTTCGCCCGCAATCGTTCGCTTGAACTGCGCGCCGAGCTCGGGATGTGCCTTCGCCCATGCGTCGACGGTCGATTCCCAGGCAGCTTGGGTCGAAGCACCGCGTCCGCCGAGTTCGCGAAAGAACGCGAGCACGTCGTCGGGGACGTAGAAGTCGGGTTCCTGCGGCCACCCGAGCGCCTCCTTGGTCTTCTTCACGTTGTCGGCACCGAGCGGTTCGCCGTGCGCCGCCGAGCTGTCTTGGCGCGGCGAACCGTAGCCGATGTGCGTGCGAACCGCGATGAACGACGGCCGGTCGGTTACGTTCTTCGCGACCGCGATCGCGCGATCGATCGCTTCGACGCTGTTGCCGTGCTCGACGTCCACGTATTGCGTGTGCCAGCCGCTCGCATCGAAGCGCGCGCCGGCCTCTTCGGTGTAGCAGAGATCGGTCGGGCCGGCCAGCGAGATCCGGTTGTCGTCGTACAAAACGATCAGGCGGCCGAGTTGGAGATGTCCCGCAAGCGAGATCGCCTCTTGGCTGATGCCTTCCATCAAGTCGCCGTCGCCGACGATCGCATACGTGTAGTGATGCACGACCTGCGTTTCGTCGCGGTTATAGACGGCGCCGAGGTGTGCTTCGGCGATGGCCATGCCGACGGCGTTTGCGATGCCTTGGCCGAGCGGTCCGGTCGTCGCCTCGACGCCCGCGGTATGGAACGCCTCGGGATGCCCAGGCGTCTTGCTGCCGAGCTGGCGGAACTGTTTGAGGTCGTCCAGCGTGAGACCGTAGCCGGTGAGATAGAGCAGCGCGTAGAGCAGCATCGAGCCGTGCCCGGCCGAGAGGATGAAGCGATCGCGGTCGAACCAGTGCGGATCCTTCGCATTGAATTTCAGATGCCGCGACCAGAGCGCGTAGGCCATCGCGGCCGCACCCAGGGGCATGCCGGGATGGCCGGAGTTCGCTTTCTGGACGGCATCGACGGCGAGAAAACGGATAGCGTTGATGCGCTGCTCATCGAGGGCCGAATTGGGCGACGCACTAACCGGAGCGTTCGACAACGGAATCTCCTTCGCAAGACGATGAACGGGACTCGATAATTCGCTCCCGTCCATCGGTCTTACCCCTTGTGCGCATGGGCCTTAAGCCCGGATTATGAAGAGGGAGAATCAACCGGGGACGATGACCGCGCGCCCCTCCAGGGTGCCGTCGTGCATCGCGCGGTACGCATCGGCCGCGCGTGCGAGCGGGAAACGCGTCGCGTGCGCGCCGAGCCGGCCGCGGGCGGCAAGCCCGATCACTTCGCGCAGCTCGCCGATCGAACCGTAAAACGGCGTTGAAACGCGGGCACCCCAGGCAATCTTGCCCTGGGTGAACGGCAGCGTGCCGCCCCCCAAACCCACGATCGAGTAGACGCCGTCCGGCCGCACCAGGCGACGGCCGAGGTCGATGCTCGCCTGGACGCCGGCGAAATCGAAGACCGCATCGGCGAGTCCGCCGTGGAGCAGCTCGCGCAGGCGCGCGCCCGCTTCGCCGTCGGAGCGGACCGTCTCGTCTGCTCCGAGGTCCCGGGCGAGTGCCAGTTTCGCGTCGCTGACGTCGACCGCCACGATACGCACCGCCGTGATCGCCCGCAAGATCTGGATCGCCATGTGCCCGAGCCCGCCGATCCCGATCACGACCGCCGTGGCATCGGGAACGAGGACCTCGCTCGCGCGCTTGATCGCGTGGTAGGGGGTGAGGCCGGCGTCGGTCAGCGGCGCGGCGTCGAGCGGATCGACGCCGCCCAGCGGCACCAAGTACCGGCTGGAGGGCACGAGCATATACGGCGCCATCCCGCCGTCGGCGCCGAGCCCGCCGCCGCGCAGCGTGTCGCGTTCGATACAGTAGTTCTCGCTCGATGCCAGGCACGCGCGGCAGCTGCCGCATCCCCAAGCGCAGTAGACGGCGACCGCTTCACCGGCGACGGCGCCTCGCGCATCCGGCCCGGCGGCTTCGATCCAGCCGGTCGTTTCGTGCCCGAGTGTAAACGGCGGCGTGAACCACGACTTTCCGCTTGCGATCGCGGCCATCACGTGCAGATCCGAATGGCACGCGCCGCACGCGGCAACCCTGACCAAGACCTCGCTGCCGCGCGGCTGCGGAACGGGCACCTCTTCGAGCGCGGGACCGCCCGCGAGCAATCGATACGCTTGCATAGCGCGCTAGCTATGGGGAATGAGAGTCTGCAACCTGCAGCGTAACGGTAAGCCCGCATGGATACAGAAAAGATACGCGCGCAGGTCGAGCACTTGGCGGCGGGTGACGGCGACGTTCGCGGAAGCGAGGGCCGCGTGATCGACGAGGTCATCGAGGCGCTCGACGGCGGGCACCTGCGCGTCGCCGAGCCGGCGGGCGGGGACTGGATCGTCCACGCATGGGTCAAGCGCGCGATCCTGCTCTATTTCAGCCGGCGCGATGCCGAGCCGATGGGCGGCGACGACGACGGACCCCACTACTTCGACAAACTCCCGCTAAAAAGGAACTACCGCGAACTGGGCGTGCGCTGCGTGCCGCCCGGTGTCGCGCGATACGGCAGCTTTCTCGGACGCGGCGTCATCTTGATGCCCGGCTACGTCAACATCGGGGCCTACGTCGACGAAGGCTCGATGGTCGATACCTGGGCGACGGTCGGTTCGTGCGCGCAGATCGGCAAGGGCGTCCACCTCTCGGGCGGCGTCGGCATCGGCGGCGTGCTCGAGCCGCCGCAGGCGGCGCCCGTCGTTATCGAAGACGGCGCGTTCATCGGGTCGCGTTGCATCGTCGTCGAGGGCGTTCGCATCGAGCGCGAGGCGGTGCTCGGCGCAGGCGTCGTCATCACGGCCAGCACCCCCATCGTCGACGTTCGCGGCGAGCAGCCGGTCACGACGAAGGGGCGCGTCCCCGAGCGCGCCGTCGTCATCCCCGGCACGATCCCCAAGCGTTTTCCCGCGGGCGAGTACGGCGTGCCGTGCGCGCTCATCATCGGCACGCGCAGCGAAGCGACCGATCGAAAGACGACGCTCAACGCGGCGCTGCGCGATTACGAAGTGGCGGTATAAGTGAACCCTCGCGTCCTGGAGATTCCCGGGTCGATCATCCGCGAGATCGCCGCGATGAAGAAGCCGACCTCGATCGACTTGGGCTTGGGCGAGCCCTCGCTCCTGCCGACGCCCGCGCACTTCGAGACGGCGATGGCGCGCGTGCGCGCCGAAGGGGTCAAGTACACGCAGAACGCGGGTGAGCCGGCGTTGCGCGATGCGATCGCGCGACACTACGACTATCCCGGCATGCACGAGGCTGCCAACGTCTGCGTGACGACCGGTTCGCAAGAAGCGATGTACGTGGCGCTCAAGACGTTGCTCGACCCCTCGCGCGACGAACTCCTGGTGGTCGAACCGGCCTTCCCCTCATACGTGAAGATGGCCAAACTCGAAGGCGTAACCGTCCGCACCGTCGCGATGCACGAAGGCGACGATTTCGCGTTCGACGCCGAACGCATTCTGGCTGCGGTCGGTGAGCGGACGCGCGCGATCGTGATCTGTTCGCCGTGCAATCCCACGGGCCGCGTGATTGCGCGCGATCAAGCCGAACGGCTGGCCGGCGCCCTGGAGCGCCGCGGGGGCGAGCCGGTGTGGCTGCTGCACGATGAGATCTATCGCGAGCAAACGTTCATCGAGGACGAGGCATATCTCGCCGAGCTCTATCCGCACTCGATCGTCACGAACTCGCTGTCGAAGAGCAACGCGCTTACCGGGCTTCGGCTCGGCTGGATTCTTGCGCCCGAACCGTTCGTCGCGCAGGCGATCAAGGCGCACGCGTGGGTGACCTCGTGCGCCGACACCTTTGCGCAGTCGGTGGCGCTCAGCGTCTTCACCACGCTCGGCGGGGTCAACGAACACGTATCGTGGTACCGGGCGCAGTGGGCCGGCGTCGTCGAAGCACTCGACGCGAGCGGCCTGCGCTACATCAAGCCGGAAGGAAGCTTTTACGCGTGCGTTCGGCTACCGGACGGCCTCGGCTCGCACGAGGGCGCGCTCTCTCTCATCGAGGAGCAGGACGTCGTCGCGATTCCCGGCGTCGCGTTCGGTGCATCGTTCGAAGGCTGGCTGCGGTTGAGTTGGGTAGCGCCGCTGGACAAGGTGCGAGAAGGCATCCGGCGGATCGGCACCTTCGTAAAGGACTATTCGTGGTATGAAGATCGGGATTCTCGGTAGCGGCAACGTCGCCAAGCATCTTGGACGCGGCTTCCTCTCGCGCGGGCACGAGGTAATGCTCGGCACGCGCGAGGCGGCGAAGCTCGCCGAATGGATCGAGGGCGACGGTGCCGGCGCGCGTATCGGGTCGTTTTCCGAGACGGCCGGCTTCGGCGAGGTCCTCGTGCTCGCGACGCTCGGCGCGATTACGCCCGGCCTGCTTGCAGAGATCGGCCCGAGCCTTTTTACGGGAAAGACCGTGATGGATGCGACCAACCCGCTGCGTTTCGACGAGTCGGGCCCGCATCTGACCATCGGCTTCACGGATTCGCTCGGAGAGCAGATACAGCGCGTCATTCCGGACGCGCAGGTCGTCAAGGTCTACAACACGGTCGGCGCCGAGTTCATGATCGATCCGGCGTTCGAGGGCGGGCCGCCCGACATGTTTCTCGCCGGCGACGACGAGAGCGCGAAGAAGACCGTCGCGGGATTCGTGACGGGTTTCGGGTGGAACGTCGTCGACCTCGGCGGCATCGAACGATCGCGCGAACTCGAGACGCTGTGCATCGTGTGGGTACAGGCCGGCATGCGCAGCGGCCGGTGGAACCACGCGTTCAAGTTTCTGCGCACCGCGCAATCGGTTCGCTAGGCCCTACAACAGCCGCGCGTTGCTCCACTGGCCTTCGGGCCCGGAGTAGATCTCGATCAGCGCGCCGGGTGCGAGATACTTCTTGGCGACGCGCTGCACGTCGGCCGCGGTTACGCTCGCGAAGCGCTCGTTGAGCGTGCCGTAGTAGTCGAGCGGCAAGCCGTTGGTGCCGATGTCGAGGAGTTGCGTCACCTGGCCCTCGGCCGACGCCTCGGAGAGCAGCGCATCGCTGACCAGACGCAGCTTCGCGACCGCGAGTTCGTTCGCCGTGACCGGCGCGGTTTGCAACCGCCGCAGTTCACTGCGGACGAAGCGCACCGCTTCGGCCACGTGCGCCGGCGAGGCCTGGAGTTCGATGCGGAAGTCGCCGCGGTCGCGCTCGGCGACGACCTCGCTGGTCACGCCGTAGACGAGCCCGCGCTTCTGACGCATCTCTTGCCACAGCCGCGATTCGAATGCGCCCCCGGCGCCCAAGATTTGATTGAGCACGAGGAACGCATCGTAGTCGGGATTCGAGCGCGAGACGGCGGGTTGCCCGAGCCTGATGTAGACCTGTGTTGCGGCGGTCTGCACGTAGTCGTGGCCGCCTTGTGCAGCCGGGTACGGCATCGAGCGCACGCTCGGCGTCGGGCCCTGCGCGATCCAACCGCCGAACGCACGCTCGAGCGACGCCCGTACGGCCTGCGGCGTCACGTTGCCGACCACCGCGATCGTCGTGAGATCGGGGCGCCAATAGGTTTTCGTGTACGCAAGCAGGTCGTCGCGGGTGAGGAGCGCCACGCTTGCGGCCGTGGGGCGGCGCAGCGAGGGGTCGTCGACGTTGGAAAGCAGCGTCGCGTAGTCGCGGTCGATCATTACGCCGGAGATCGTCTCCTCGGATTGCAGGCTGTTGGCGAGCTGATCGCGCTCGAGTGAGAACCACGGCTCCGAAAAGCTCGGATGCTCTTGTCCGTCGGCGAGGATTGCCGCGATCGCGTCGAAGTCGCGCGCGAGCCCGCGCGCTTCGAAATCCGCGCCGTTCGAAACGAGCGCGCCCATCTGGTCGATCGCTCGTCGGCGTTTGGCGAAGGGATATGCGTCGCTTCCGTAGTCGGCCACCGTGGAGGCGAGACGCGCGATGCCCTCCTTGCCCGCGGGGACGAACGAGGCCGACGACGCGATCTCGCCGCTCAAGTAGAACGTGCTGCGGTCGGTCTTCTGTTGCACCAGGACGTGGATGCCGTTGCTCAAGGTGAAGGCGACCGGATGCAGCGTGCTGCGCGCGGTCGTCGGTCGCTGCACGTCGGCGCGCACCGCGGCGGGAATCACGATCGGGCCGTTGGGGATGCGCTTGGAGAAGTCATCGGTGATCGCCGCGTTCGATTTATCGCCGCCGCCGCTCTGCGGCTGAGCGTTGGTATGCAGGTGACCGATGACGGTCGGGCGCGCGAGGTACTGCTTGGTAACCGCAAGGATCGAATCGGGCGTGAGCGCAGCGAGACGCCGGTCTTCGTCTGCGATCTTTTCGCCGACGATGCCGTACGTGTAGCCGGCGAGCGCACCCATGCCGTCGACGGAATCGCCGCTGAAGAGGCGCTCGGCGATGGTCAGGCGCTTCGCCGACTGCACGAAATCGGGGTCGAATCCGTTCTTGAGCACGCCGTCCATCGTCGATTGGAAGATCGCCTGTGCTTCGGCTGCGGTGTGCCCGGGATTGATCACGATGAAGACGTGAAAGAGGCCGCCTTTGAGCTGGGTATCTTCCTGCGTCTCGATCCCGAGCGCGACGTTGCTTTGGACGAGCGCACGATAAAACGGCGAGAGCTGGTTTCCGATCAAGGACTCGAGCGTGTTGACCGCCGGTTCGCCGGCCTCGGTATCGCCGGGCACCGCGTACGCTAGATCGAGAATCTCAAACGGAAACGGCAGATCCGAGTCGACCGTTACCGTGTGGTCGACCGGCTTGGGATCGCCGGCGTCGCGCTTGGGTAGCGTCTTGGCTGGGATGCCGCCGAAGTACCGCTGCGCTTTGCCGAAGACGGCGGCGTGATCGACGTCGCCGGTGACGATGAGCGCCGCATTGTTCGGCGCGTACCATTCGCGATAATAACGCGCGAGATCGGCGACCGTCGCGGCGGCGACGTCGGCACGCACGCCGACCGGCGTGAGACCCTCCGGTTGTGCGGGATAGGCGGCCGCCCGCACCCGTGCGAGCAGGTTGAAAAACGGCGAGCCTTCGTCACCGTCGATCTCGCTGAGCACCGCGCCCCGTTCGACGTTCCAATCGGACTGGTGCAGCAGAAGATGCGACATCCGGTCGGCGTCGATCTGCAGCGCGACGTCGAGCTTGTCGGACGGCATCACGAACAAGAAGTTGGTGTAGTCGTACGTCGTCTCGCCGTTCATTTGGGCGCCCAGCCGCGCAACGATGTCGTCGAGCCCGCCCGCGCTGATGCCGGCGGTCCCGCGAAAGTTCATGTGTTCGAGCGCGTGTGCGAGGCCGGTCTTGCCCGGCGTCTCATCGAGCGAGCCGAAGTGGTACCAGACCGACTCCTGGACGACCGGCGCAGCGTGGTCCTCGACCACTACGACCAGCAGCCCGTTGGAGAGGCGCGTGGTGTAAATGCCGGCGTCGCCCGGCCCTCCGGTCTCCTGCGCGCGCAGCGGTGAGGCTGCAAACGCGGTGAGGACGAGTACGGCGGCAGCGATACGGCTGAAGCGGGAAAGGTTCACGAACGCGTTCTTTCTTTATTAATGACGATCGACGAGGGGCGGAATGCCGAGATAATATCGTGCGGTATCTTCGACGGCCCGGCGCGGCAGGCAACCGATCAGCTCGGAGCCCGTAACCCCGGTGCCGTGGCGGCGCGCGAGGTGCGCGACGAGTTCGTAGAGGCGATAGAGCGGCACGGCTTGGTAATCCGTGACGTTGAGCGACACCTGCACTCGCTGCGGGTCGAGGCGCAGGCCCAGCGCTCGCAGCGACCGCAGGCCGCCGCCGCGCTCGCGCAGCTCCCGTGCGATCGCGCGCGCGACGGCGAGGTCGCCCGTCGCTAACTCAACGTTGTAAGCGATCAGAACGTTACGTGCGCCGATCGCGATCGCCCCCGCGCTCTCGTGGCGCGCGATCGTTCCCGTGTCGGGACGCCACGCGGGATCTGCGAAGCGAGCCTCGAGCCCTTCGAACTCCCCCTTGCGCACCTCGGCGAGCAGAACGCGTGCCGGGTTCGTGGCAGCGGCCCCATACAGGAAGGCGGGGATACGCAAGCGCTCCCAGATGCGCTCGCCCGCCGCGCGTGCGAGCGCGGCAGCGTCGGCCAGCGATGCATCGCGCAACGGGACGAAGGGCAGCACGTCGAGCGCGCCGATGCGCGGATGGACCCCGCGATGGGTGCGAAGATCGATGCGCTCCGCGGCGACGCCGGCCAGGGCGACCGAGGCGTCGAGCACCTCCGACGCGGAGCCGGCGATCGTCAGCACGCTGCGATTGTGCGCCGGATCGCTCGTGCGGTGCAGGACGCGCGCGCCGCAGGCTTCCGCGGCCGCCGCCGCCGCGTCGATCGTGGCGTCATTGCGCCCTTCGGAGAGGTTTGGAACGATCTCGAAGAGCGCCACGCGGTTAGCTCAGGACGGCGCGGATCGCGGACGCGACGTCGCGGTATTCGCTCGGCGACGCGATCGTCGCATACCCGAGCTTGCGCGCTTCGGCAACGCGGCGCTGCGCGGAGCTGGTGAGGCGCAACTCGCCCGAGAGGCCGATCTCTCCGAACGCAGCCAGGTCGCGCGGGAGCGGGGTGTTGCGCAGCGACGACGCGATCGCGAGCGCGATCCCCAGATCGGCTGCCGGCTCGTTGACGCGCAGGCCGCCGGCCACCGACGCGTAGACGTCGTGCGTGCCGAGCTGCATCCCGACGTGGCGCTCCAGCACCGCGAGGATCATTGCAAGCCGCGCTTGATCGAGGTTGTTGGCCAGACGGCGCGGGGTGCCGTAGTTCGTCTCGCCGACCAGTGCCTGGACCTCGAGCAGTACCGGGCGCGAACCGACGATCGAGGCGACGACGCACGAACCGCTCGGCCGCTCGTCGCGCGCGCCGAGAAAGAGCTCGGAGGGATTGCGTACCTCTTCGAGGCCGGTCTCGTGCATCGCGAAGACGCAGATCTCGTCGATCGACCCGAAGCGATTCTTGTAGGCGCGCAGGATACGGTACTGCCCGGTCGCTTCACCTTCGAAATAGAGGACCGTATCGACGAGGTGCTCGAGCAAGCGAGGCCCCGCAATCGCGCCGTCTTTGGTAACGTGTCCGACGATGAACGTAGCGCAGCCCGTGCGCTTGGCAAACTCCATGAGCGCCTGCGTGCAGTCGCGCACTTGGGTGACGCTGCCCGCGTAGGCCTCGGATTCGGGCAACCACACCGTTTGAATCGAGTCCACGATCACCGCGAGGGGCCGCTCGCGTTCGAGCGAGTCGAGCACCGCTCGCAGGTTGGTCTCGGCGTGTACCAGGAGCGGCGCGTCGGCGCCCAGGCGTGCCGCCCGCAATTTGACCTGCGCGGCGGACTCTTCGCCGCAGACGTAGATCGTGGTGCCCAGGTGCGCGAGCCGCGCTGCGATCTGCAGCATGAGCGTCGACTTCCCTGCGCCCGGCGGTCCGCCGACGAGCGTGAGGCTGCCGGGCACGATACCGCCGCCGAGCACGGCGTCGAACTCGGCGATGCCGGTCCGCGTGCGCGCGATGCGCTCGGCGTCGATGGAAGCAAGCGCGACCGGGGCGCCCGCCGAGGAACGGGGTGCGGCGGTCTTCGCGGCGCGTGCGGCGACGGCAAACGGACGCTCGTCGAACGAGTTCCACGCTTCGCACTGCGGACACCGTCCGAGCCAGCGCGGCGATTCAAACCCGCAAGCGTTACAGAAGAAGACGGAGCGCGTTTTAGCCACGACGTCCCTATGCGGTCACGCTCGGCATCAACCCTTCGCGCGTCATCTGTGTTACTATCCGGCGATGGCCTCGAAAAAGCGCGTTGCGGTCGTTGGTGCAGGCGTAGCCGGTCTGGTTACGGCAGCCACGCTCGCACATCGCGGGTACGACGTTACCGTGTTCGAGAAACAGCAGAGCCCGGGCGGGCGGGCAGCGCAGGCGAGCTGGGAAGGTTTCACCTTTGATCTCGGGCCGACGCTGCTCTTCATGCTGGACGTCTATCGCACCGCGTTTGCCGCGTGGGGCGGGGACTTCGACCGCGAGGTGCCGCTGGTTCGGCTGCGCCCGAACTACACGCTGCACTATCCGGACGGCGCATCGCTGACGATTTCGTCCGTTCTCGCCGACACGCTGGCATCGCTCGAACGGCTCGCGCCGGGTTCGAGCCGAGGCTTCATGCGCTACTTTGCCGAGGCGGCGAGCGCGTACGAGATATCTCGCCGCGAGCTCATCGGCGAGCGCGTGCGCTCCTTTACCGACTTCCTGACGCCGTCAAAGATCTCGGCGTTGATTCGCACCGGAACGTTCAAGACGCTCGCCAACCGCGCGCAGCGCGCCTTCGGCTCGACGCGCGTGGCCAACGCGTTTTCGTTTCAGTCGATGTACCTGGGCATGTCGCCGTACAAGAGCCCGCTGCTCTATCGGCTGCTGCTCTTCACCGAGCTGGGCGAAGGCATTCATTTTCCCTACGGCGGGATCGGTGCGCTGCCGCGCGCGCTCGATCGCGCGGTGCGCGCCAACGGCGGCACGATCTCGTACGCCGATCCCGTACACGCCGTCGAGCGCTCCGGGAACCGCATCACGGCAGTGCGGGCGGAGTCGGGGCGATACGAGGCCGATCTCGTGGTCATGAACGCGGATCTTCCGTTCGTGTATCAGAACCTGCTCGGCGAGAGCGGCCACCGCTCGCTGCGCATGCAACATACGCCGTCGGCGCTGCTGCTGTATCTAGCGCTCGACCGCCGGTACGACGATCTGCTCCATCATGAGTTTCTGATGCCCGACGACCTGCGTTCGACGTGCGAGGATATCTTCGAGCGCGGCGAGGTGCCGCGCGATCCCGCCATCTACCTCTGCGCGCCGACCGCGACCGACCCGTCGATGGCGCCGCCCGGCGGCGAGGCGCTCTACGTCCTGGTGCCCTCGCCCAATTTGCTCGGCGTGACGGACTGGGCCGGTCAAACGCCGGCGCTCGCCGATCGCATCATCGACACGATCGAACGCCGGCGCTTGCCTGGGCTGCGATCGCGGATTCGCTTCATGAAGACGCGCACGCCGCTCGACTTTCGCGACGAGCTCAACCTCGTGGCCGGCGCCGCGTTCGGCCTCTCTCACGGCATCTTTCAGATCGGTCCGCTACGACCCGACAACCGGCACGCGCGGATCGAAAACTGCTATTTCGCCGGGGCGTCGACGCGCCCGGCCACCGGCGTTCCGCTGGTAACGATGAGCGCGATGCAAACCGTCGAACGTATCTGCGAGGAGATGCCGGCGTGACCAGTCTCGATCGGAGCCGTCCCTGGTGTGCCGCGGTGATGCGCGCGCACGCGAAGAGTTTCTATTTCTCGACCCGCCTCTTGCCGGCGGTGAAGCGCAGGGCGGTCGAAGCGCTGTACGGTCTCTTTCGCACGGCCGACGATCTCGCCGACGAGCCGGGCATGCCCCTGCGCGAGCGCTACGCGGAGTTCGAGCGGATGCTCGAGGCCGTCGCCAACTTGCGCGCGCCGGGATATACCTGCGACGCTCCGTGGTTCGCCGCCGTGCGCGATGCGGTCGAGCGCTTCCCGATCGCGCTCGACGACGTTCGCCGCTTGATCGAGGGCTGCCGCAGCGATCTCGAGGATCCGGGCATCGCCACCGTCGAGGATCTCTATCGCTATTCAGCCGCCGTCGCGGGAACGGTCGGACGCTGCTCGATGCCGATTCTCGGTGCAGCCGACGCCGATTCGCTCGATCGCGGCGAGCGGCTCGGCATCGCCATGCAATACACGAACGTGATTCGTGACGTGGCCGAAGACCGCGCACTCGGCCGCAATTATTTGCCGCAGCAGGAGTTCCCCGGTGCGAGCGATGCGCAGATCATGCGCGAGCTGGCCGGGATCGCGCGCGAGTACTACCGCGAGGCGCGCGTGCTCGCGGCGCGCGTACCCAACGACGGTTCGCGAGCGGCATTGCTGATGACCGCCGAGATCTACGGCGGTATTCTCGACCGCGTCGAGCGGCAAGACTACGACCCGTTGCGCGGCCGCGCGTACGTTCCCGGGCGCGAGAAGATCTGGCGCGCCGCCCGCTGCCTGATCGAAGCCTATACGGGCTTGCCGACCATCAGATAGATAATGGCGAAGAGTGCAACCGTGATCGACCAGCCGCCGATGTTCCACCATACGAACGCGCGCATCAGTCGCGTCCCGTCGGGCTCGCGCTCGACCAGGGTGCGCATGCGCAGTTCCAGCGGAACCAGCCATGCGAGCCAGAGCAGTCCGCTGCCGAACGAGGTGATGAGCGCCGCGCGCGTCCAGAACGTGCCCCAGACCGGTATGCCTTCCAACGAGGCAAGGCCGATGCCGCTCATCGTGACCGCGGCGCCCGCGACGAACGTGAATACGACGTCGGTGAAGATGATCTCCCGCACTGCGAAGCGCCGCAGCGCGGCCCGGCCGTCGGCAAAAGCGCGCACGCTCCAGAGCCCGGTGATCACGAAGTTGCCGAGCCACAGCACGCCGGCGGCGATGTGCAGTGTTTTCACGAGCGTCATGCCCACGGGTTCGAACCCATGACGCCGCGTTCCGCCGTTGTCGTCGGCGCGGGCCTCGCCGGGATCGCGACCGCGCTCGAACTCGCGCGCAAGGGCGTGCGCGTCCGCGTGCTGGAAGCGCTCGACCGGCCGGGCGGCCGTGCCCAGCAGTGGATCGAGCAGGGCTATCGCTTCGATCTCGGGCCGACGATCATCGTGATGACCGACGTCTTGCGCCGCGCGCTCGGCGACCGCGCGTTCGAATCGCTCGAACTGCAGCGTTTGGAACCGGGGTATACGGTTGGCTGGGAAGGCGGCGACCGGCTCGCGATGCACTCCGACATCGCGCTCGCGCTGCAAGAGTTTGCGCGCTACGAGCCCGACGGCGCCGCGCGCATCCTGGCGTATCTCGCCGAGGTCCACGATGCCTACGAACAGGCCAAGGAGCAGGTGCTCGAGCGCGACCACACGCTGTGGTCGTACCTGGCGGCGATTCTGCGCCCGGGCCGCGCGCGCGCGTGGATCATCTCGCCGCTGCGCCGCTTCGTCGAGCGCCATCTGCACCATCCGCGCCTGGTTCAGGCGATGACGTTCCAGCCGCTCTACTTGGGCAGTTCGCCGCTGCGCTCTCCGGCGATGCACGCGCTCCTCGGCGTTCAGGAGATCATGGGCGGTGTGTGGTATCCGCGCGGCGGCACGTGGGGAATCGTCGAGGCCCTGTTGCGTGAGTGCGAGGCCCACGGCGTCGAGTTCACCTACGACACGCGCGTCGAGCGCATCGAGCAGACCCCCTCGGGCGGCGTGCGCTGCGAGTTCCGCGGTAGCAGCATCGAAGCCGACGCCATGGTGGTTTCATCCGACCGCGAACCGTCGCTGGCGCTCTTCAACGGCAAGGCCGCGCGCGAGCGCTCGCCGCGGTACGGCCACTCGGCGATCCTGTGGTACTGGGGCATCGACTCGCCGGTCGACTTGGGCCATCACACGATCCTGCTGCCCGACGATCCGTGGTCCGCGTACGCACGGATCGACGCGGCGCGCTTGCCGGATTCGCCGATGCTCTACCTGTGCAATCCGGTGGCGAGCGATCCCGGCGCCGCGCCGCCCGGCGGCAGCGCGCTGCTCGCGCTGGCGCCGATCCCGAACCGTTCGGCGCTACCCGACTTCGATGCGATCGCGTTCCGCGAACGGGTGCTCGATCGCATCGAACGCCACGCCGGACCGTTTCGCGATCGCATCGTCGTCGAGCGCGTACGCGGGCCGGAGGCGTTCGAGCGCGAACTCGGCCTCATGCACGGTGCCGCCTTCGGTCCCGATCATACGCTCGATCAAATGGGACCCTTCCGCCCGTCGATCGCCCATCCGACGATGCGCAACGTCGTGTTCGCGGGCGCGGGCACTCGCCCGGGTTCGGGCGTTCCGATGGTGCTCATCTCGGGACGATTGGCGGCCGAGCGGCTCTGCCGGTGAGCGGCTGGCAACGCGCGCGACGCGTCGCCGGTTTCGATACCGTCTTCCGGCGCTACGTGCGCGGTTTGGTCGCGCGCAGTTTCGCGGCCGTATGGGTGCGTGAGGGCGCGAGCCTCCCGGAGCGCGGCGGATACGTCGCCGTCGCCAATCACAACGCGTGGTGGGACGGCTTCATCCCGTACCTGCTCCAGCATGCGTGCGCGCCTCGCGTGCCGTTTGCGATCCTGATGAGCGATCCCGAATTACGACGGTTTCCGTTTTTTCGTTTCTGCGGCGCGTTTTCGATCGACGCTACGAGCCTTCGCGCGGCGCGCGCGTCGATCGTCTACGCGGCCTCGCTGGCGCGCGGAGGAGAGGCCGTCTGGATCTTCCCCGACGGCGAGTTGCGGCCGCCGGGAACGCCGCTGCGCTTCACCGGTGGATTTGCGCACGCGGCCCGCGAGGCCGGCGTGTGCGTCGTTCCCGTCGCGATGCGTTTCGTGCAACTCGACAAGCAGCGCCCGGAGGTCTTCGTCGCATTCGGCGCGCCGCTGGAGCCCGATCGCTCCTCGCGCGAGCGCGCGCAAGAGGCCGTCGCCGCGCTGCTCGCGACGATCGACGCCGACGTGCTTGCGGGCGGGCGAGCGAACTACCGCGCAGCGTTGACCGGGCGCATCGGCGTCGACGACCGTGTGGCTCTTCCTCGCCGCTAACCTCATCGGCCTGGCCGGGCTGATCGTCGAACTGCTCAACCTGCGCGAGTTTCCGCTCGTGCGCGATGCGCCTGCGCCGGAGCCGGTCGATGTGATCGTCGCGATGCGCGATGAAGCGGAACGCGCCGCCGCCTGCGTGCGCGCGGCCCTCGACGCGCCGAACGTCGCGCGGGTCGTCGTGTTGAACGACGGCTCCACGGACGCTACCCTCGAAGCGCTCGCCGCGGTGCGCGATCCGCGCCTGCACGTCCTCGATCGCGACTGCGGCGGGAAGCGGGCGGCGCTGGCATATGCAGTCGCCAACGGCGGCGCTGCATCGGCGTGGCTCCTGTTCGTCGATGCCGACGTGCGGCTGACCCCGGCGGCGCCGGGCGCACTCGTCGCCCACGCGCGGGCGCGCGGCGCCGATGCGGTCACCGTCTGGCCGCGCGTGCTTGCGCCGTCGGTCTGGTCGTCGTTGCTGGCTCCTTACCTGACCTTTTTTCTGCTTCAGGCGCTGCCGATGCGAGCGGCACGCGGGACGGATCCGCGGTTTGCGGCCGGAAACGGCGCGTGCTTTCTCGTGCGCCGCGATGCGTACGACCTATGCGGCGGTCACGCAGCGCTCGACGCCGTCGTCGAGGACGTTGCGCTGGCGCGCGCGCTCAAGCGCAACGGCGCGCGCGTCGCGCTCGGCTCCGGTGCGGAGCTCGCGACAATCGACGGATACGAGTCCTTCGCACAGAACGTGCGCGGCTACGGGCGGTCCCTGTACTTCGGCGCGGGCGTTCCGGGCTGTGCCGCCTTCGCGCTGTGGCAGGCGTTGCTGGCGATCGCGCCGCTGCCGCTCTACGCGGGCCGCGCGGTCGCGGCTGCGCGCATGCGCGAATCGTGGTGGCCGGTCGTGCTGGCGCCGCTCGCGAGCGCGCTCGCGGCGTTGGGCGCGCTGTTGGCCGCGCTCGAAGGTGCGACCGGGCGCATCGTGTGGCGGGGTAGAACGCTGCGCCCCGGCGAATCGCCGCCAGCGTCATGAGCGTCCCGCCCCACCTCCAGATCGCAATCGACGGCCCGGCCGCATCCGGAAAGACGACCATCGCCCACGCGCTGGCGCGCCGGCTGCGCATCCTCTACCTCGATACCGGCGCGATGTATCGCGCTTTGGCGTTTCTCGCGATCCGGCATCGCATCGAGGCCGACAACGAAGGGGCGCTCGTGCGCTTGTGGGAGAACGCGGAGGTGGAGGTCACGCTCGATTCCGGCGCGCCGCTCGGATTTCGCATCAGCGCCGCGGGCCGCGAACTCGACGAGGCGATGCTGCAGTCGAACGAAGTTACGGCGATCGTCTCGACGATCGCGGCGCATCCGCGGGTACGCGAAGCGATGGTGCGCTCGCAACGCGCGATCGCGCAAGAGGGCCCGGTCGTAATGGCGGGGCGCGACATCGGAACCGTCGTGTTGCCCGAGGCGCGCGTCAAGGTGTTCCTCACCGCGTCGGTCGCCGCGCGGGTCGAGCGCAGGCGGGCGCAGTTCTCGTCGGCTGGCGTCGACATCAACGCTCACCGCCTCGCCGAAGAGATCGAAGAACGCGACCGGCTGGATCGCGAGCGCGCGGTCTCACCGCTGGTGCCCGCGCCCGACGCGCACATGATCGATTCGAGCTCGCTCTCGGTCGAAGCCGTTCTCGACGAAGTGGTCGCGATCGTGGAGCGCAGCCGGTGAGTCTGTTCTGGATCGCGCGGAACCTCATCCGCTTCATCACCGTCGTGTTCTTCCGCGGCAGCGCAACCGGCGTCGAGCACATTCCAAAGACCGGTCCGCTGATCGTCGCGTGCAATCACATCTCGTACTTCGACCCGCCGATGATGGGCTGTTTCGTTCCGCGCGAGATCCACTACATGGCGAAGAAGGAGCTCTTCGAGATTCCGGTGCTCGGGCCGGGGATCCGGGCGGTCGGCGCCTACCCGGTCGACCGCGAGGGCAGCGCGACCGCCGCGATCAAACGCTCGGTCGAAGAGCTGCGGGCGGGCAATTGCATCGGCATCTTCCCGGAGGGCGGCCGTAATACGGATGGGGACAAGGAGGCACGCGCCGGCGTCGCCCTGCTCGCCTCGCTCGGCAAGTGCCCGGTCGTGCCGGCGGCGATCGTCGGAACCAAGGGCGCGCGCCCGTTTCGTCCGATTAAAGTCGCATTCGGCCCGCCGCTGCGGCTTCCCGAAGGCCGGAAAGCAACTCGCGATGAGTTGGAGAAGTTTACCGAATCGGTCATGAGTGCTATTTTCGCACTCGCGGAGAGCATCGGTGGAAATTCGTAAGGCTTCGGTCCAAGGGTTTTGCTTCGGGGTCGCCATCACGATCAAAAAGGCGGAAGAAGCCATTTCTTCGCGCGATGACGTGACGACGCTCGGCCACATCGTGCATAACCCGCAAATGGTCGACATGCTCGCCTCGAGCGGGCTCAAGAACGCGCACCACGTCGACGAGGTCGAAGCCGGCGCGCTCTTCGTGCGCGCGCACGGACTCCCGGTCGACGTTTTCGAAAAAGCGAAGGACAAGGGCCTGGAGATCATCGACGCCACCTGTCCGATGGTCACGAAGATCCACGTTCAGGCGGAGCGCCTCAAAGCCGACGGCTACAAGATCATCGTCGTCGGCGATCCCAATCACCCGGAAGTGAAAGGCACGCTCAGCCACGTGCCCGGCGCGTGGTGCATCGAGACGGTGGAAGACGTCGCCAAGCTGCCGCGCGGCAGCAAGATCGGCGTGGTCGTCCAGTCGACCTATTCGCGCGAGCGCTTCACCGACATCGTGAAGACGCTCTCCGAAAAATACTACGAGGTCCGCGCGGTCAACACGATCTGCACCGACACCAACAACCGCCAAAGCGAAGCGCTGCGACTCGCCTATGAAGTGGACGTCATGGTGGTCGTCGGCGGCAAGACCTCGGCGAATACCAAGCATTTGGCCGAGCTGGCGGAAACGCACGGTGCGCGTTCGTTCCATATCGAGGGCCCGGACGAGCTGCGCCAGGAATGGTTCGACGGCGTCAAGGTCGCGGGACTGATGTCGGGTGCATCGACGCCCGGCTGGCTCGTCGATCAGGTGGAAGCTCGCATGGAGGAGTTTGCCCGTCAACCCGTCTGAGCGCTTCGAAGCGCATCTCGAGGAGCGGATCGTTTCGTATCGGGGATCGTCGGTGATCTCCGATATGCTTTTGTATCACTTCGGGTACGGTTCGCACGGTCCGGCCCGGCGCGGCAAACGGCTGCGTCCGCAGATGCTCATGCGTGCGGCGCTCGATCTCGGCGCGCCGCTCGAGCACGCGCTCGATGCCGCGGTTGCCATCGAGCTGCTCCACAACTATTCGCTCGCGCACGACGACATCGAAGACGGCGACGAGCTGCGGCACGGACGCCGCACGCTCTGGAGCGTGTACGGGATCGCGCAGGCGATCAACGCCGGCGATGCGATGTGCGCGTTGAGTTTCTTGAGCTTGGCCGCATCGTCGTCACGGCTGGCGGCGCCCGCGGTCGTCGCGATGGTGACCGATCTGCACGAAGCGCATCTCACGATGTGCGACGGCCAGTCGATGGACCTGGATTTCGAACGCGCGAGCCTGGTCACGCTCGAGGACTACACGCTGATGATCGAGCGGAAGACCGGTGCGCTTTTCGAGGCTGCGCTCGCGCTCGGCGCCCGCTGCGCCGGCGCGGCCGAGGAAGCCGTCGCCGAGCACCGCGCGCTCGGACGGGCGTATGGCCGCGCCTTCCAAATCCGGGACGACATCCTCGGCATCTGGGCGAGCACCGACGCCACCGGCAAGGTCTCGGGGAACGATATCGCGCGGCGGAAGTGGACGCACCCCGTCGTGTGGGCGCTTTCCCAAGCGCCCTCGCAGGCGCGCAGCGAGATCGAGGAGGCGTACGCCCGCGGCGGCACCCTGGGGGCCCCCGACGTTGCGCGCGTCGTCGCCGCGCTCGATAATCTGGGCGCCCAAGAGGCGGCCATGCGTGCTTCCGCAGAAGCTATGGCCGTGCTGGAGCGCCGCCCGAAGACGGCGCTGCGCGAGTATCTGCTCGAAACGCTGGCCCCGCCGGCGTAAGACCGAAGGTAAGGAGTTCCGTTGAACGCTAGGACGACCAACCCGGCGTCAGCCTGGGAGCGCGCGCTGCCGTGGGCGATGCCCGCGCTCTTGCTGCTGGCCTTTGCGATCCGCCTTGCGTTCGTCGGCGATCAGGGCTTCAAGACCGACGTCGGGACGTTCGAAGCCTGGACGATCTCCCTGGTCGATCACGGACTCGGCAAGTTCTACGGGTCGACCTCGTTCGCGGACTACCCACCCGGGTATTTCTACGTCCTCGCCGTCGTGGGCGCGCTGTGGGAGCCGTTGCGCTCGCACGACGGCGGCTTCGGCATCCTGCAGTTCCTGGTCAAGCTGCCGGCGATTCTCGCCGACCTCGGTTGCGGCGCGCTGCTCTATGCGATCGCACGCCGGTTTACGGCGAACCCGTGGCTGCCGATCGGCGTTGCCGCGCTGTACCTGCTCAATCCCGCGACTATCTTCATCTCCGCCAGTTGGGGACAGGTTGACTCGATCGCCGGCGGGCTCGCGCTGCTCGCCGTGTGGCTGCTCCTGAAGAGCGACGACGCGAAGCCGGGCTCGTTTTCGTATCTGATCCCGGCCGCGTGGATTGCGTTCTCGTACTCGCTGCTGATCAAGCCGCAGGCGGCGGTACTGATTCCGATCTTCATCGCGTTTGCGTTTGCCGATCCGGATCGCCGGCGCACCCGCTTGATCGGGACGGCTGCCGGGATCGTCGCGGCCTACGTCTTTGCCGTGGCGCTGGTCGAACCGTTCCATCCGAGCGGCCCCATTGCGGCGACGCAGTGGCTGCTCGAGCGCTATCGCTTCGGCTCGAGCGTGTACGCCTACAACTCGGTCAACGCTTTCAACCTGTGGTCGGTGCACGAGGGGTTCTGGGACAAGGATTCGCAACTCATCGGATTCATTCCGCAGTACTTGTGGGGCATCACGCTGGTCCTCGCGGCGGTGGCGCTGATCGTCTGGCGCTACCTCACCGAGAAATCGAGCGTGGCGCTCTTGCAGGCGAGCGCTCTCGCGTTGCTCGCCTTCTACGTGCTCGCCACCCGCATGCACGAGCGCTATAGCTTCGATGCGCTCCTCTTCGCGATCGCCTGCGTCCCGATCGCGCGGCGCTATCTGTGGGGTGCGATCGTGCTCTCGGTCGTGCTCTTCGCGAACCTGCAATACTCGCTCGAATATTTGAACGTCGTCACCAATCAGATCAACATTCCCGGTTCGAATGCGACGAATCTGTGGGGCTTGGGTACGACGTTCTTCTCGCTGCTCTCGGTGGGCACGTTCTTCGGCTTGGGATGGGGGTTCTTGGGCGCGGGGGTCGAGGAGGATGCCGGCGTCGTACCGGGACGATCGGCCGCCGCCGCTCCGGGCGCCGCTGCGGCGTTCTTCGCGCAGGTGGGCGGATTCTTCGATCCGTCGGAAGGGCTCGCGCGCATGCGTGCCGCGCTCGACTACGCGATCATGGGCGCGCTCGGCATCTTCAGCTTCGTGCTTTCATACGTCAACTATTGGTACCCGGCCGACAAGGTGTTCGACGAGATCTATTTCGCGCGCGCCGCGGAAGAGTATCTGAAGAACATGCGCATCTACGAGAACACCCATCCGCCGCTCTCGAAGCTGCTGGTGACTCTCTCGGTGATGATGTTCGGCGGGCTGCAACACGGCGACACGTCGTACGGCTGGCGGTTCCTCGACGTCGTGTTCGGTGCGCTCGTCGTCATGTTGTTGTACGTCTTTGCCAAGCGCGTGACGGGCTCCACGCTGTTCGCCACGATTACGGCCGCGTTCCTGACGCTCGACGGTATGCATTTCGTGCAGTCGCGAATCGCGACGCCCGAGGGATTCGTCGTCTTTTTCTCGCTGGCCGCGGTCTACGCGTTCTATCGCTTCTGGATCGCCTCGCAAGTCGAGGAGCGGCGGCACGTCCGCATCCCGGCCTTGGCCTTCGGAGCCGCGATCGGCGCGGCGCTTTTTGCCGGCCTCGCGGTCGTCGGCGTGTGGGACGCGGTCGCATCCGCGCGTCACGACGTGCTCCTCGACCGCGCTGCGAGCACCGTCGTCACGCTCTACGTGGCGCTGGGCGTCTACTTGGGCATTCGCTACGTCGTCTTTCCCGGAATCTTCAGCGACGGCAAACGCGAGCGTACGTTCCCGGACGGCTCGTTCGCGCTCGACGATGCGCGCGAGCTCGCGTTCCTCACCCCGGACGGCGGGACGATCTCGACGGTCGGCGGGAAGACCAAGATCGCCGGCGGCGACGTTTCGGTCAATCGCGGCGGTTCGCTCGTCTACGCGCACGACGACCTCACCATCAGCTACCGGCCCGATGCGACGGTGACGTACGCTACGCCGGTCGCGACCGCAACCTATACGGGCAACGCGATCGTGGCGGGCGATGAACGGGAGCGCGGCCGTTCGGCGAATCTGTGGCTGGTGATCTTCACGATCGCGTTGGGGCTGCTCATCAGCACCAAGTGGTACGGCGTCATGGGCTTCCCGGTCAGCTTCATCGTGCTGATTCTGGTGTGGATGCAGCGGCTGTTCTTCGAACGCCGGCCGGCCCAGTGGGGCAACCCGCGCGGCTTCCGTCTCGACGGCGCCCTGGCGACCATCGTGTTCATCGCGGCAACGGTGTACGGACTGGTGTGGATCCCCGACCTCGTCCGCCACTCGCCGGACCCGGGCGAGGTTCACAACGTCAACGACGTGGTCTATCGCCAGTATTCGATGTTCGAGTACCACGATACGCTGGTAGCGACGCATCCGTACTCATCGAAGTGGTGGGAGTGGCCGCTCGACTACGTGCCGATCGCCTACTATTACCAAGATCACCGCAAGGACCAGCAAGATCCCAAGGGGTGCTGCGTCGAGGAGATCACCTCGTTGCCCAACCCGTTCATCATGTGGTTCGGGCTCATCGCGGTACCGCTGGTCGGCGTGCTGGCGGTCTTGCGTCGCAACAAAGCCTACGCGCTGATCGTGCTCACGTATCTGTTGCAGTGGCTCCCGTGGATGCGCTCGCCGCGCATCACCTTCGCGTATCACTTTTACGTGAACATCCCGCTGATCTGCCTGTGCAACGCCATCGTGCTGCAGCGGATTTGGGAGTGGGGCAAACGCGAAGGGGGGCAATCGCAGACGATTGCGCGCGTCGCCGTCTTCGGCACCGTCGCCGTCGTCGCCGGCGCGTTCGTATTCTTTTACCCCGTCCTGGCCGCGCAGCCGATCCCATGGGATGCCTGGCACATGCGCATGTGGATCGATAAATGGGTCGTGGGTCCCGGTTAGTGAGGCGCGGGGACGTCAGCAGGAAGCGGATGTACGATGCATCCGCGACGACCGTGGTCGAGCGTCGCGAAGGCTCGGCCTCGCTAGCAGAGGAAACGGATTGGGTTCGTTATGGGACGTAAGTGGCAGAACATCAAACTAGACAAGGGTAAGACGGACGCGCAGCGCGGTGCTCTTTTCACGAAGCTGAGCAAAGAGATCACGCTGTCGGCCAAGGGCGGCTCGCCCGACCCGGATTCGAATCACCGTTTGAAGATGGCGGTCGAGAAGGCGCGCGAACACAACATGCCGCTCGACAATATCAAGCGGGCGATCGCACGCGGCTCGGGCGGCTCCGGCGAGAAGGAGATCGAGGAGCTGCGCTACGAGGGGTACGGCCCGCACGGACTGGCCGTCGTCATCGACGCCGCAACCGATAATCGCAATCGAACTGCGGGCGAGTTCCGTTTCTCGTTTACCAAGAACGGCGGGACGCTCGGCGAGACCGGAACGGTCGGGTGGATGTTCGATGCCGTGGGTATCATCGAGGCCGACCCGCAGGGCCGCACGGCGGACGAACTGACCGAAGCGGCGCTCGTGGACGGCGTCGTCGATCTCGAGTACGACACGCCGACCTCGTATATCTATACGGAGACGGCGCAGCTTGCGGCCGCGCGCGACGCGCTCGCCGGGGCCGGCGTGAAGGTTACCGACGCCTATCTCGGCATGCGCGCGAAGCAACGCGTAGCGCTCGAGGGCGCGCAGCTGCAAGAGGCGTTCTCGTTCTTGCAGGCGCTGGAGGATCACGAGGACGTGCAGCACGTGTTCAGCAATCTCGAAGTCACCGACGCTGCCGCGGAGGCGCTCGCCTGACACCGTCGCGTTCGTGGCGGGAGGTGCTCCATGAGTATCTGCCGCGCGATTGGGTGTTCCCGATCGTACTTGCGGCGTTCACCGGCGTGGTCGTGTGGTTCTCACACGAGATTCACGAGTTCTTGATGCCGCCCGTCGATACGGTGACGGTGCCGTCGTTCGTCGGGCAGACGCTTGCGGATGCCACGGCCGCCGCCGCTCGCATCAACCTCGCGGCCGTCGCGATCAATCACGCCACGAGCGACCGGTACCCCAAGGGCGTCGTGATGATTCAACGCCCCGAAGCCGGAACCAAGGTGCGGCAGGGACGCCAGGTGTCGTTCGTCGTGAGCGACGGCATCATCGCGCGGCTGATGCCGGACCTGCGATATCAATCGATGCGCGAAGTCGGCCTCGATCTCTCGCGCGCCCGTCTGCAACTCGGCAAGGTCAGCTACCTGAAGAGCGATATCGTGCCGGAAGGGCACGTGATCGACCAGCAGCCGCAACCGCTCTCGAACGTGCTCGAGGGCGACCAAGTCAGTTTGACGGTCAGCAAAGGCGGCGCCGCCGAGTTGCGCGTTCCCGACTTCGGCGGGATGTCGATCGACGACGCGCGCGCCTCCGCGCAGCGCGACGGCGTCAAGCTCGGCCAGATCGTCTGGACGCCGCTCGGTCCGGGCGCCGCCGCGCACGGCACGGTCGTTCGGCAGAGCGTCAAGCCCGGCGCGAAGATCGCGTCGTACGAGCCGATATCGTTGCAGGTCAGCGCGGGGCCGCACGAATCCGGCTACATCATCCGCCAGGTTCACGTCCTTGCATCGGTGCCGGTTCCGGAAGAGGCGCTCCCCGGCACGTCGCTCAAGGTCGTGCTTCGCGTACACGACGCAACCGGGCAGTACGACGCCTATACGGCCTACGCGCAACCCGGTCAGAAGTTCGATTTCACCATCACCGCCGTCGGGACGTCCGTCGTCGATCTCATCGTGGACGGCGCCTTGGTCGGCGAGACGCGCCTGGGCGACGAGCCGCCGGCCGTCTACGACGAGAAGGCGAAACCGTCGGCCTCGCCGCAAGCTCCGTAGCTATGTCGATTTTGATTGCGCCTTCGTTGCTTTCCGCGGATTTCACGCGGATCTCCGAGCAGATCGCCGCCGTCGATGAAGCGGGCGCCGAGTATCTGCACCTCGACGTCATGGACGGCCGCTTCGTCCCGAACATCACGTGGGGCCCGAAGATCATCGGCGACCTGCGCAAGCTCTCGAAGAAGGTGTTCGACGCGCACCTGATGATCGTCGAACCGGAGCGCTACGTCGAGGATTTTCGTAAGGCCGGAGCCGACATCATTACCTTTCACTACGAGGCGACGCCGCACGCGCAGCGCCTGCTCGCGTTCATCCGGTCGATCGGCGCCAAGGCGGGCATCTCGCTCTGTCCGCAGACCCCGGTGTCGATGCTGCAGGACATCGTCGAGGATTGCGATCTCGTGTTGATCATGAGCGTCAATCCCGGCTTCGGCGGCCAGAAGTTCATCCCGCAGTCGCTCAAGAAGCTGCGCGAAGCCCGCGCGCTGATCGACGAACGCAATCCGTCATGCATCCTCGAAGTCGACGGCGGCATCGGAGCGGAGAACATCCGAACGGTCGTCGATGCCGGAGCGCGCGCGATCGTGATGGGTTCGAGCATCTTCGGAACGCCCGATCCCGGAGCCGCCGTTCGCGCAATGCGCGCGCACGCGAGCGCTTGAGCGAAGACGACGTCGTCGCCGCGATCGCATCGCTTGCCGGCGGCAGCCCGCGCATTCTCGTCGGAATCGGTGACGACGCTGCCGTCTGGCAGCCGTCACGTTCGCACCGCAGCGTCATTACCTCCGACGCGCTGATCGAAGGCGTGCATTTTTCGCGCGCGTGGATGTCGCTGGAAGATATCGGCTGGCGCGCGATGGCGTCCAACGCCAGCGACATTGCGGCGATGGGAGCGCGCGGCGTGCTCGCGACCGTCGCACTGGGAGTTCCGGCCGACCTCGGCCCTGCCGACGTGCTCGAACTCTACCGCGGTATCGTTGCGTGCGCCCGCACCGCCGGATGTCCGGTCGCGGGCGGCGATCTCGTGCGCGCGCCGGCGCTCACGCTTGCGATCACGGTCGTCGGCGAGGTCGCGCCGGTCCGGCTCAAGCTGCGAAGCGGGGCGCGCCCCGGCGACATCCTCGCGATCACCGGCCCGCTCGGCGCCAGCCGCGCGGGGCTGGCGCATCTGCGCGGCGACGTCCGCCTGGCGGGCGAGCTGCAGGCGCATGCGGTCGCCGCGCATTGCCGCCCGCAGCCGCGCATGCGCGAAGGGCGCTTCCTGGGCGCGAGCCGCAACGTTCACGCGATGATGGATTGCTCCGACGGGCTCTCGACCGACCTCGCCCGGCTGACCGCGAGCAGCCGGGTCGGTGCGCTGGTCGACGCCGTGCCGGTCGATCCGGCCGCGGCCGAAGCGGCGCGCCAGCGGGGTGAGGATCCGCTCGATTTCGCCATGGCCGGCGGCGAGGATTTCGAATTGCTGGTGGCCGTCTCTTCGCGCGCTTTCCCGCACCTCGCGGCCCGGCTGCAAGCACGCTGCGGACGGTCGCTGCACGCCCTCGGCCGCGTGCAGGCGGACGCGGGAGTGCGCGTGGTGAAAGGTGGCCGGGCCGCACCGCTCTCGCAGAGCGGTTGGGATCATTTTTCGACGCCGCCGGCGCAAGGAACATAACGTGCTCGAGGACGTGCCACCGCTTCCGCTGATCGGAAGCATTCAAAACAGCATCGGCATGGGGTTCATGGGCAACCAGGCGTCGTTTGCGATCGTCAATGCGCTCGGCGGCCGGCTGGTCCACGCCCCGTCACAATTCGCCAACGCGCATCCCGGCGTTGCGGGCCGCACCACCACGACGGCCGATCCCGCGCAGTTCCGGCGTGACGTGAACTTCCTGATCGCGCAGCAGCCGGGCATCCTGCAGATCGGCTATCTGCCCAAGCCGGCGCACGTCGACGTCGTTGCCAGCGCGCTCGCCGATTACAAGGGCGTCGTGTTGCTCGACCCGGTGATCGGCGATGCACAGAAAGGGTTGTACGTCAGCGAGGAAACGGCACGGTCGATCCGCGATTGGCTCATCCCGCACGCGCAGATCGTTACGCCCAATCGCTTCGAAGCCGACGTGCTGCTGGGGATCGGCGATCGCGAGCTCTCCGAATACGCCTATCTCAACGGCCTGTTCGACCTCGGACCGCAAGCGGTGATCGTGACCTCGTTCACGCGCAGCGTCGAGAAGCAGCGTTCGACGTTGCTGTTCACCAACGGATACTACTACTACCGCATCAACGCGCCGTACTTTCCGCGCTTTGCCGCGCACGGAGCGGGTGACGTTTTTGCGGCGGCGGTTACCGCATTCGCCGGGCTCGGCGGCTCGCCGCTCGCGGCGGCGTTGCTGGCCACGGCGCTCACCGCGCGCGCCGTGGCCAACACGACGGCCTACGGCGGCGAGACGGTCGATCCGGTCGGCGCCCTCGCGAAATGGCAGCCCCTTGGCAATCACGTCGAAGACGAACGAGCGATGCGGTTTTGCGAGAGATCGAACGTCGACGCGGAGGTCATCAAGCCGAGCTCCGAAGACGGGCCGCGGCTCAAGTTCGCGCCGCCGAAGAACAAGATCATTTACGGGTAACAATGTCGGTCAACATTCATCTCGGCGACCCGGGGCAGCGTCCGCACGTGCGCGTCGAGATCGCCGGTTTCGAGCATCCCGACGTCGCGGAGCCGCACGGCATGGATCTCCTCGCTTGTCGCGTTCACGCGCACGCGCCGCCGGTGTCGGCGATCTTCGAACTGACGATCCGGGTCGAAGAGCTCCTCGGTCTGCGCGCCTACCTCGCGGAGATCAATTCGGGTAACGGGCCTCAGCAGAGCTTCTCGATCTCAGGCGGTCTGTTCGGGCTTTCGTTTGCACCGAGCCGGCGCGGGCCGGTGCTCTGCGCGGTCCAGCTCAAGAGCATCGAAAGCGCGCACGTTCGCCTCGAATATCTCGTCACGCTGGAGCCGGAGTCCATAACGCGCTCGCTCGCCGAGCTGGCTAGCGTCGAGCGAAGCTTCAGCCGATAAAAGAAGAAGCGCTCCCCGGCCATGCGGGAGCGCTTCCTTATTGTACGCGAGCGGCCGGATTAGACGGCGCGAGTTACCCGCTTCGAACGCAGGCACTGCGTGCAGACGCGCGCCGTACGATGCGTACCGCGTTCGTTCACCTTTACCGCCTGCAGGTTGGGCAGCCAGCGGCGCTTGGTCTTGTTCATCGCGTGGCTGACATTGTTGCCGGCCTTGGGGCCTTTTCCACAGACTTCGCAGCGCTTCGCCATCGAATGGGTTCCTCTACCTTATGATGTTTCCGACAAATATCTGAGCCGAGCGCCGAGGGGCCGGCGTCCGGACAACCTCCGGATAATAGCACGGCGGCCGGTCCTTGACAAGGATTCTTCAGGCGGGTTCTAGCAGGAGGGGGGCCGTGGACGTCATCGCTCTCGATGGACGCGGGTATGCGAAGTTTCTCGCGGCCGGGACCTACTTTTTGCGGAAATACCGCCAGGTCCTCAACGACCTCAACGTCTTTCCGGTGCCCGACGGGGACACCGGAACGAACATGTATCTGACGACCAGGGCGGCGATGCTCGAAGCCGGCAAGCTTCACGATCGTCCCATCTCCGAGGTGGCGGCCGCCGGAGCCCAAGGGAGCCTGATGGGCGCCCGCGGGAACTCCGGCGTGATCATCTCCCAGATGCTCCGCGGCTTCGCCCACCACGTCCGTCATCGCAGCGAGATCGACACCTTCGTGCTCGCCACGGCAATGCGCGAGGCGGTGGCCGCCGCGCGGGGGGCGCTGCTGCGCCCGGTGGAGGGGACGATTCTCTCGGTTGCCGAGGCGGCGGCGGAGGCCGCTTACAAGCTCGCCATTCACGAGCGCGACTTCTACCGGTTCGGCGCCGGCGTACTGCGCGCAGCCAACGACGCGCTCGATCGCACCCCCGAGCAGCTCGCGGTGCTCAAGGAGGCCGGCGTCGTGGACTCCGGAGGCGCCGGTTTCGTCTACTTCCTCGAAGGCATCCTTCGCTTCTTACCCGACGTAAAGGTGCGCGCGACCGCATTCCCGCGCCGCCCGGTCCGTCAGCAGGTCTTTACCGCCGCCCAAGCGGTCGGCGAGAACAAGTTCTGCACGGAGTTCGTGCTCGAAGACGCGCGCTGCACGCTCCACGAGTTGCGCGATGCGCTGCAGCCGCGCGGCGAGTCGCTGCTCGTCATCGGCGAACCGCCGACGCTCAAGGTACACGTTCATACCGATAACCCGGATCGCGTTCAAGAGATTGCCGGCCGCCATGGGCGCGTGACGCGCGTGAAGGTCGACAACATGGAACAGCAGCACAACGTGCTGGTCGTCGACAAGCCGCAGGTCGCCTATTCGATGATCGCCGTCGTGCCGGGGCCCGGTTTCGAGCGTATCGTGCGCGAGCTGGGCGTCGAAGTGACCGTCGGCGGGGAGAAGAATCCGAGCGTGCGCGATCTGCTGCTCGCGGTGAACAAGACGCTTTCGGACGACGTCGTTCTCTTCGTAAACGACAAGAACGTGATGCTGGCGGCGCGCGAGGTGACGAAGCTGACGGACAAATCGGTTCGCGTCGTACCGACCGTCGACATCGTCGGCGGCATCGGAGCGCTGTTCGCCGCGCGGACCGGCGACGGGGTCCCGAGCGTGGATGCGCTCGCAGAAGCCGCCGGCCGGGTCCGCAGCGGTCAGGTGTTCTTTGCCGGAAAGGATGCGACGCTCGGCGGCGTGAGCGTCGCGAAGGGCAAGCCGGCAGGCAGTTTTGACAGGCGCCTGTTCGCGGGAGAAACGCTCGCGGAGGCAGCAGCCGCGATGCTTGCCGCCATGGGTGCCGGCGGGGGCGGCTTGATCACGCTCTACTACGGCGGCGCACAGAAAGAAAAGGATGCGCAGCGGCTGAGCGAAGAGATGCAGTCGATCTTTCCTGATGCCGATGTGGAGTATTACTACGGCGGCATGAAAAACGGGGAGTACTGGATCTCACTCGATGAGTAAGCCACGCATTGCCGTCGACGCGATGGGCGGAGACCACGCACCCGACGAGCCCGTCGCGGGGGCGCTTCTAGCTGCGCAGGAGTATCCCGACGCGCACATCGTGCTCGTCGGCGATGAAGCGCGCGTGCGTGGGCTCTTGACCGGCCCGTACGCCGAGCGGATCGAGGTCGTGCATGCGCCTGAAGCCGTGCCGATGGACCAGCATGCCTCGCAAGCGTTGCGTTCGGCCGAGCGCACCTCGCTGGGGATCGCCGTCACTATGGTCAAAGCCGGCGAAGCCGACGCCGTCGTTTCGGCCGGCAACAGCGGTGCGTTCCTCGCCATCGCCCTCATCAAGCTCCGTACGATCGAGGGCATCGCACGGCCCGCGATCGCCACGGTGTGGCCGGCGCTGCGCGGACCAACCGTTCTGCTCGATTCCGGCGCGAACGTCGATTGCCGCCCGGAATGGCTCGAGCAGTTCGGCATGATGGGCTCCGCGTATGCGCAAGCGGCGCTCGGAATTGCGACGCCTCGCGTCGGCATTCTCTCGGTTGGGGAAGAGCGCACCAAAGGCAACGCGCAGGTTCTCGAAGCCGCCGAGCTGCTGGAGAAAGCGCCGATCCACTTCATCGGCAATATCGAAGGCAAAGACATGTTCAACAACGTTGCCGACGTCGTCGTGGCCGACGGCTTCGTCGGGAACGTCGTGCTCAAAACCGGCGAGGGGATGGTGGCGGCCATCACGAGCGTCCTCAAAGACACCTTGCTCGGCGGCGGCGTGGTCGCGAAAGTCGGCGCGGCGCTGCTCGTGCCGGCCCTGCGCGGGTTGCGCCGGAAGTACGACTACGAAACCTACGGCGGCGCACCGCTCTTGGGTTTGCGCGGAAACTGCATCGTTACGCACGGTCGAGCTTCGCGCCGGGCGATCAAAGCGGCGATCGGCGCGGCGATCACCGAAGTCGAGCACGACGTTATCGGCAAGATCACCGAGCTGGTCAAGCCGCATCTCGCGCAAACATAACGGGGAAGTTCATTGGCTCTCGCGATCGTTACGGACAGCACCTCAGACATCGATCCAGTACGCGCCGCATCGCTCGGACTCACGGTCGTTCCGCTTTTCGTCGTCTTCGGCGATCGCAGTTATCGCGATTACGTCGATATGACGCGCCGGGAGTTTTTCGACCGCTTGGAGTCGGGCGAGTTGCCGATGACCTCGCAGCCGACCGCGAAGATGTTCGAGGAAGCCTTTGCTCCGATCGTCGCGCGCGGTGATTCGATCCTGTGCATCACCATCTCATCGTATCTCTCGGGAACGATCAACGCGGCGCGGGCCGCGGCGCAGCACTTCCCGGACGCGAAGATCGAGATCTACGACTCGCAGAGCGCCGCCGGCGGCCTCGGGATGATGGCGATTCGGGCGCACGAGTTGGCCTCGGGCGGGGCGGCGCTTCAAGACATTCTGGACGCCCTCGACCGCGAGCGCTCGACGCAGCGGCTCTACGCGTGCATTCCCGATCTTTCGCACCTGCAGCGCAACGGGCGTATCGGCCGGGCCCAAGCGGTGCTCGGTTCCTTCATGAAGATCGTACCAGTGCTCTGCTTGAAGGACGGGCAGGTGGCCGCCGAGGCCTCGGTCCGCACCTTCTCCCGGGCTCAGGAAACGATGCTGGATTTGACCATGCGGGCGGCGCCGGATGTCGCCAAGGCGCGCTTCCTCGTCATGCATACGGACGCACCGCAGCTTGCGGATGCGGCGATGGAAAAGCTCAAAGGGCGGCTCGGCGGCATCCGGCCGCGCATGCTCGAAATTCTCGAAGCGGGTCCTGCGATCGCGACGCACGCCGGAGCGGGTGCGGTCGGCATTTTCGTCGCGCAGGACGAGTAGGAGGCCAGGTATGTCTACGATCGTTATCACCGACAGCGGCTGCGACCTGACGCGCGCGGAAGCGGCGCGCGCGGGCATCGAAATCGTCCCCGTCTACATCATCTTCGGCGAGCAGCGCCTCAAGGACGGCGTCGATATCGATCGCGCGACGTTCTTCAGGCGCATGGCCGCCGGCGAACACCCCAAGACCGAGCCGGCAACTCAGGCAGATTACGAAGCGATGTTCCGGAAGGTCACTGCGGGCGGCAACGACGCCGTCATGATCTCGCTCTCCTCGCAGATATCGAAATCGTACGAAAACGCCGCTGCGGCCGCGCGCGGCCTCGGGCGCGTGCACGTCGTCGATTCGCGCGGCGCTTCGGGTATGGAGTCCCTCCTCTCGCTCTATGCCGTCGAGCTCGCAAAGTCGGGCATGGACGCTGCGCAGATCGCCGCCAAGCTCGACATGCATAAACTCAAATACGCGGCATATTTTGCCGTGCCCGAGATGACGAGCCTCGGCCGGAGCGGACGCCTGCCCAAAGCGGTCGTCGCGCTCGGTTCGATGCTCAACGTCAGCCTCGTGCTCAAGATGAACGAGGCCGGTGCGATTGCGCCGGCCGGTCAGAGCCGCAACTTCGAGAAGACGCGTGAACTGATGGTCGACGCGGTGGTGCGCACGATCGAGCACTCGCCTCGCGCGCGGGTCGCGATCTCGCACGTTCAGGACCCGGCCGGCGCCGAACTGCTGCGCCAATCGATCGAGGCGAAACTCGGGCATCCGCCGGCACAGGAACTGGTGAACGAATCGACGCTGACGATCGCCGCGCACATGGGCCCCGGCGCGCTCGGCGTCTTCGCCATCCTCCCCTAAGCGGTGCGATGACGGGCACCACGGGCATCTACGTTCATTTACCGTTTTGCCCGTACATCTGTCCGTACTGCGATTTTGCGAAATGGCCGCTGCGCCGCAGCAGCGCCCAGCGGTACCTGCGCGCGTTGCTGGCCGAGATCGAGTCCGTACCGCCGCAACCCGCGGCAACGATCTTCCTGGGGGGCGGCACGCCCAACACGTACGACGCGCAAGAGCTCGCAGCGCTCGTCGAGCGACTGCGCGCGCGCTTTCGCGCTCCGCACGGCATGCGGCAGGAGATTTCGATCGAGATCAACCCCGAGCTGGTCGCAGCCGGCGACATGCTTGTCTATCGCGAAGCCGGCGTCGATCGCGTCTCGATCGGCGTGCAATCCTTCGATCCCGATGAGATCCGAACGCTCGGGCGCGGGCACACGCCCGAAGACGTCGAGCGGGCGGTTGCTGCGGCGCGAGCGGCGGGGATGCGCTCGGTGTCGATCGACCTGATCTTCGGCGCGCCCGGCACGGACGCCGAGCGGTGGCGCCGTTCGCTGCGGCGCGCGATCGATCTGGGCGTCGACCACGTTTCGACCTATGGCCTTACGGTAGAAGAAGGGACGCGATTTGCCGCCTGGCAGGCGCGTGAGCCGCGCGCGTTTCTCGACGAAGACCGCGAGGCCGATCTGTACGACATCGCGATCTCGACCCTCGAGGCCGCCGGATTCGAGCACTACGAGATCAGTAACTTTGCGCGTCCGGGGCACCGTAGCGCGCACAATGCGAATTATTGGGTAAACGGCGAGTATCTCGGCTTTGGCGTCGGCGCCGCGTCGTATCGCGGCGGCGAGCGCAGGGTCCACACGCGTTCGCTCGAGGAGTACCTGGAAGCGGTCGAGTCCGGGCGTCCCATTCCCGGTGAATCCGAACGTTTGGAGCCGCTTGCAGCGGCCGGCGAGGCGATCATGCTTGCCTTGCGTACGTCGCAGGGGGTTGACCTGCACGCCTTCAAAGAGCGATATGGCGTGGATGTGCTGACCCGCTACGCTCCGGTCGTTGCAACGTACGCGAAGGCCGGCATGCTGGAGGTCACCCACGACGCGCTGCGCCTCTCCCGGCGCGGCCGCTTCATCGCCAACGACGTTTGCGGAGCGTTTGTAACATTCGAATAGCCGGTCTCTCGGGCGCGATCCTCCGAACGGTCTTTGCGATCGTCTTTGCCGTCACGGGATTCGTGCTCGGCCGCGAGCTGTACCTCAACGTGCTCTCGCTGCACTTCGAAAGCGAGCGGCTCCAGCTCATCATGCTGGTCGTCTCGCCCGTCGTCGGCGCGCTCGTCGGCGTGCTGCTTGCGCCGCTCGCGCAGGCGTTTTTCGAGGACGAGCTCACCGCGGCCGAAGGCGCGATCGAGGGACTCGACCCCTCGCAGCTCGCCGGCGGGGCGCTGGGGCTGGTCCTGGGGCTCGGTATCGCACTGCTCGTCAAGAGCATTCTGTTCGAATTCATCTCGCTCACCGGCAAGACCGGCAGCTACGTGGCGATCGTGGTCTACGTGATCGTGGCGATCTTCTGCGCGTATCTCGGCGCGCGCGTCGGCGCGAAGACGCAGATCATTCCGGCCTCGCGTACGGCCGCGGCAGGCGGCGCGCCGGTGGAGAAAATCGTCGATACGTCGGTGATCGTCGACGGACGCATCGTCGAGATCGTACAGACCGGCTTCCTCGACGGTCCCCTCGTCGTTCCTCGCTTCGTCCTGCGTGAGCTGCAGGCGATCGCGGATTCGAGCGATCCGATGAAGCGCGTGCGAGGACGCCGCGGGCTGGAGGTGCTGGGCCGGTTGCAAGAGGCGCGCAGCTTCGAGATCAGCGAGCGCGATTACGATCTGCCGGCCGGAAGCGTCGACGCCAAGCTGGTTCGGCTCGCCAAAGAACGCGGGGCCAAGCTGCTGACCAACGACTACAACTTGAACCGCATCGCCCATGTCGAGGGCGTCGACGTGCTCAACGTCAACGAACTCGCCGGCGCGCTCAAATCGGTCGTGCTTCCCGGCGAAGAACTGCACGTCGCCGTGATTCGCGAAGGAAAAGAAGCCAATCAAGGCGTCGCCTACCTCGACGACGGCACGATGATCGTCGTCGAGCACGGGCGCCGCTTGATCGGCGAGCAGACCGACGTCGTCGTCACCAGCGTCTTGCAAACCGTTGCCGGCCGCATGATCTTTGCGCGGCCGAAGGGGAGCGGCGCGCGATGATCTGGGGCGCCGTCATCGTCGCCGCCGGGCGTGGCACGCGTTTTGGAAAGCCCAAACAGCTCGTGCCGCTCGCCGGGCTGCCGATGGCCGGGTGGTCGATCCGCGCGTTCGACGCGATGGATGAGATCGCGGAGATCGTCGTGGTGACCGAACCCGAGTGGATCGGCGCAATGGGCGAACTCGCTGCGACGATTGCACGCGGGAACGTGCGGGTCGTTGCGGGCGGCGCTTCGCGGCAAGAGAGCGTTTACAACGGCGTGGTCGCGCTCTCGCCTGCATGTGAGGGCGTTCTCGTACATGACGGGGCGCGGCCGCTGGTACGCGCCGATGAGGTCCGCGCAGCGATGCGCGAGGTTGGGCCCGGGCGTGCCGCGGTGCTGGCGGTGCCGGTCGTCGATACGATCAAGATCGTCGATCCCGGCACGCGAGTCGTGCGCCAAACGCTCGAACGCTCGGAGCTGTGGTCGGCGCAGACACCCCAGCTCTCGCTTCGTTCGCGCCTGCTCGATGCGCACGAACGGGCGCGCCGCAGCGGCCTGGAAGCGACCGATGACGTTGCTCTGATCGAGGCCGTCGGCGATGATGTGGTCGTCGTGCCCGCATCGCCTGAGAACTTCAAGATCACCTATCCGTCCGACGTGTTGCGGGCGGAGGCGATCCTGCATGAGCGCCTGGAGCAGCCGCGCTGATGGTTCGCGTGGGCCATGGCTTCGATGCGCACCGCCTCGTCGAAGGGCGGCGCCTCATCCTCGGAGGCGTCGAGATCCCGTTCGAGCGCGGCGCGCTCGGACACTCCGATGCCGACGTGCTCGCGCACGCGCTCTGCGACGCGCTGCTCGGTGCGGCAGCGCTCGGCGACCTCGGCGCACACTTCCCCGACTCCGACCCGCAATGGAAAGATGCCGATTCGATGGAGCTGCTCGCGGAGTGCGCGCGGCTCGTGCGTGCTGCGGGCTACGAGATCGGCAACGTCGACGCAACGATCGTCGTCGATCGCCCCAAGCTCGCGGCGTCGCTCGGCGCGATGCGCGAGAACGTGGCGCGACGGCTGGAGCTGGAGCTCGCTCGCGTGAGCGTGAAGGCCAAGACGAGCGAAGGCATGGGCTATACCGGCGACGGCACCGGCATTGCCGCCTATGCGGTGGCCGCGATCGGCGCCGCGGGTGCGCGATGAGCCTGCGCCGCGACGAACTCGCCGGCGCGATGCAGCGCTGGGGTTTCCTCGAGACGCCGGCGCCCGACCCTGCGCTGCGTTGGATCGATACCTTCCTGCTCGCTTATCCGTCGCTTGCGAGCGCCGATGAAGCATTCCCGCTCGTGGCCGAGCTGCGTGCCGAAGCGTGCGTGATCCCGGCGCTGGAACTCGAGCGCCTGCGCACGCGCGCGGTGCTGTTCTTTCTCGATTCCGTCGGTCAATATATCGATCATCAACCGGAGTTGCGCGACCTGCCGCTAGCCGCCGACATCCCGGTCATCGCGCAGGAATTCGGGATCGGCGCCGACGACGCGATGGCGTGCGTGCGCATGGCCCTCACGGGGCGCCATGACGGGCCGCCCCTCGACCTGCTCTTCCCGCTGCTGGGCTACGACCGCATGCTCATTCGCATCGGCGCCGTGAACTCGCGGCTGCTGCACGGCCGCGGGCTCGAGACGATCCCTTTCGGCCCCGACGGCAAGCCGTTCGAGCCGATCCCCGCGCGCAAACCCGAGGGCGAACCGCCCGGCCCGCAGTAACCGCGCCTTGACGGGCAGCGTTACACTAAACGAGCATGCCGAACCCGCTCCAAACCTTTCTGAACGATCTACGCACGCCGCTCGAGCGCGACCCCGCGGCGCGCGGCTGGCTGGACGTCGTTCTGTCGTATCCGGGTTTCCATGCGATCACGGCGTATCGCGTGTTCCACCGGCTGCACCGGGCCGGCGTGCCCTTCGTGCCTCGCTGGCTCTCCCACGTCACGCGTTTTCTGACGGGCATTGAGATTCATCCGGGCGCGGTGTTGGGGCAGAGCGTCTTCATCGATCACGGCATGGGCGTCGTCATGGGTGAAACGGCCGAGGTCGGCGACGGCTGCACGATCTATCAAGGCGTGACGCTCGGCGGCACGAGCCTCAAGCGCACGAAGCGGCACCCGACGCTCGGCCGCAACGTGGTCGTCGGCGCCAATGCCTGCGTGATCGGTGCGATCTCGATCGGCGACGGCGCGCGTATCGGCAGCGGGTCGGTCGTCGTGCGCGACGTTGCGCCGAACGTCACGGTCGTCGGCATTCCGGCGCACGTCGTGGCCGTCGACGGCAAGCCGGTGCGGCTCGTCCCCGATCGCCCGCAGGTCGACATGCCCGATCCGAACGAACAGGCCCTTCGCGAGCTTCTTCGCCGGATTAGCGCGCTCGAATCGCGCATCGACACTATTGAAGGAGCGGAAGGCGAAGAATCCTGGTCGTGGGTGATCTGAAACTCTATAACACTCGTACGCGCGCCCTCGAGAGCTTCGTTCCTTTGACGGGGAACGAGGTTCGCATGTACGTCTGCGGCCTCACCCCCTCCGCGCAAGCGCACCTCGGGCACGCGCGGTCGTTTCTTTTCTTCGACTTGCTGCGCCGCTATCTGCTGCATCGCGGCCATTCGGTGCGCTACGTGCAGAACGTTACCGACATCGACGACCGCAGCATCACCCGCGCACGCGAGACCGGCGAAAACTGGTACGACATCGTCTCCGGATACTACGCCGAGTTCAAGCAATCGATGCGCGCGCTCGGCGTCATGGAAGCCGACGAAGAGCCGTACGCGACGAAATACATCCCGCAGATTCAAACGATGATTCGCGAGCTGGTCGAACGTGGGCTGGCCTACGCGGTGCAGGACGGTATCTACTATCGCGTCAGCGCCTTTCCGGCGTACGGTACGCTCAGCAATCGCAACATCGACGAGCTGGAAGCCGGCGCGCGCATCGACGTCGACGAACACAAGGACGACCCGCTCGACTTCGCATTGTGGAAGTTCGCCAAACCCGGCGAGCCGAGTTGGCCCTTCGACGGCTTCGGCGACGGGCGCCCCGGCTGGCACATCGAGTGCTCCGCGATGGCGCGCGAGCTGCTCGATCCCCAGGGAGAAGGCTTCGATATTCACGGCGGCGGCGCCGATTTGATCTTCCCGCATCACGAAAACGAGATCGCCCAGAGTGAGCCGTTGATGGCGCATCCGCCGATGGCGAACTTCTGGGTCCATGGCGGGCTGCTCAATTTCGAGGGCCGGAAGATGAGCAAATCGCTCGGCAATTTCGAACCGCTCTCCGAACTGCTCTCGCGTCACGACCCCCAGGCGATCCGCCTGACGTTCTTGCCGACCGGCTACAGCAAGGTGATGAACTTCACCGAAGACTCGCTAGCGAATGCCTACCTCACGCTCGAGAAGCTGAAGAAGGCCTATCGCGCGATCCACCCCGGAGGCACCGTCGCACCGCGGCACGATGCGACGACGGGGCTCGCCGCGCGCGTCGCCGACGCGCTCGCCGACGACATGAACACCTCGGCGGCGCTGGCCGAGGTGCTGGCCGCGCTCAGAGATGCATCGCCCGCGATGCTCGCGGAGTTTGAAACCGCGCTGTGGCTGCTCGGCATCGAACCGAACGCATCGTGGCTGGAGGCGCCCGGTGCGGAGCTCCCTGGCGACGTGCTCGACCGCCTGCAGCGCGAGTTCGGTGCGGAAATCTCGTTCAACGGCGACACCCCCGAGGCGGCGATTGCCCGTGTCCTCGAACATCGCGCGGCTGCGCGCGCGGCGAAGGATTGGGCGGCCTCCGATCGCCTGCGTGACGCGCTCTTGCGTTGCGGTATCGCGATCAAGGATTCCAAGGAGGGCGCTACGTGGACCGTCGCCGCCGAGTAGGACAGCCCAAACCGGGCCGCGCGGGCGCGCCCAGGCGCACAGGCGGGCCGCCGCGCCGCGAGCGCCAGCTCGACTTCGATGACGTCGTCTACGGCATCCACGTCGTGGAGGAAGCCCTCAACGCGGGCGAGCGCCTGCGTTCGATTCACGTCGCCGACGAGCGCAAACGCGACCCGCTGCTGCGCAAGCTGATCGCCGACGCCAAGGAGCGCGAGGTGCCGGTGCGCTTCGAGGCGCGCTCGTTCTTCGCCAAGCTGCCGTTCAAGACGCATCAAGGCGTGATCGCGATCGCTCCGCCGTTCGCGTACGCGAGTCTGCACGAGGTCATGGAACGCCGCCCGAAGAGCGGCTATCGCTTTTACGTGCTGCTCGACCACCTGACCGACCCGCACAACGTCGGCGCGATCATTCGCACCGCCGAATGCGCGGGCGCGCAGGCCGTGATTCTGCCCGAGCGCCGCTCGGCCGGCGTCAACGCCACCGTTCGCAAGGCCGCCGCCGGGGCGGCCGAGCATTTGCCGGTCGTCCGGGTGGCCAATATCAACGAGGCGATCCGCACCCTCAAGAAGGCGGGCACCTGGGTGGCGGGGGCCGATGCGGGTGAGGCCTCGGTTCCCATGGCCGAGGCCGATTTCAATCGCGACTTGGCACTGGTGATCGGGGCGGAGGGGGAGGGCCTTGCCCAACTCGTTCGCCGGGAGTGCGACTTCTTGGTCCGCGTTCCGATGCGAGGGGTGACCGAGTCCCTCAATGCCTCGGTGGCCGCTGGCGTACTGATCTATGAGGTCGTCCGCCAGCGCGGGTAAGGCTCCCAGGCTGCGTTGAATCCACTTGACGGGAGGAGGACCCCCTCCTATAATTGCCGGGATGTGCCGCGCTCGATGTGGCTCCGGCCCCCGTTTTTCGGCGCATCGACCCAAGAGGCGCAACGATTATGGCTATGACCCATCCCGCGACGGATGGTTTGGAGTACAGCGAGAGAGCGGACGAAGATCTCGTTGCCATCGCAAAATCCGGGGACAACCTGGCGATGGAGTACCTCCTCAACAAGTATAAGAACTTCGTCCGTATCAAGGCCAAGAGCTACTTCCTGATCGGCGCGGACCGCGAGGACATCATCCAAGAAGGTATGATCGGCCTCTATAAAGCCGTGCGCGACTTCAAGGCGGACAAGCTCTCGAGTTTCCGCGCGTTCGCGGAACTGTGCATCACGCGTCAGATCATCACCGCGATCAAGACCGCGACGCGTCAGAAGCACATCCCGCTCAACCAATACATCTCGCTCAACAAACCGATCTACGACGAAGACAGCGAGCGCACGCTGCTCGACGTGATGGCGTCGCAAAAGACCTCCGACCCCGAAGAACTGGTGGTCACGCAGGAAGTCTCCGACGACATCCGCCAGCGCATTCGCCAAAATCTCTCGGAGCTCGAATCGCAGGTCCTCGAGTCGTACCTCGAAGGCAAGAGCTACCAGGAGATGGCGCGCGATCTGGGCCGTCACGTCAAGTCGATCGACAACGCGCTGCAGCGCGTGAAGCGGAAGATCGAAAAGAACCTCGCGGAGTTCGAGTTCCAGTAGTCCGCTGTCATCCTGAGCTTGTCGAAGGATAAGAAGAGGCTCCCCACGCGGGGAGCCTCTTCCTCTTTACGAGGGTACGTTGCGTGTTGGTTGGAGGCAAAACGCGGGTCAAAAGAACCGCACACGTTTGACAGGAATGACGACTGGTCCTAACGATAGGTTCATTCCCAAGGTGAGGTGTTCGGGTAGGTTGGAAGCGCCGTCAGAGCGAGCGCGAGGGTGTTCTTCATGAGCGCGATCTCCGTCGGCCAATGGACGGATCGGTCATCGACGGTACGTGGTGCCGATCAATTCTTCAACCTCGGAACGGTCACGATATCTCAGAACAACCTTTCCCGCGTACTCTACGATCGCTCGTTGATCGGCGGCGAGCAAGCTAAGGCGGGATTCGACATTCATCCGTGCTGCCGAGGAAGCTGGGACGGGACGTATCCGCCCGGTACCTAAGCGAGTGCGGCCCTTGCTCGCGCTGGTCATGGCGTGTGGCCTGGCTTTCCAGTGGCCCGCGGTGGCGACTGCCGCCCCGTACGGCGGTGCAACGATCCACGTTATTAACGGCCAGACGCGCGATCCCGTCGCGGGGGCGCTGGTCTTTCTCGATAGCGTGCCTACCCACATGAACGCGCAGTCGGATCAAGGCGGCACCGCCCGTATTTTGGATGTGCCGGCCGGTCCGTATTCCCTCACGGTGACGGCAGCCGGATACAAGATGCTTGCAGGTCAAAGCGTGACGATCGAACGCGGGCCGACCGTTACGGACATAACGGTGACGATCGTACCGGAAACCGCAGGCCCCAGAGTAATCGCCACCGTGCAATCCCGGCGTGTCAGGCCGGGGCAACTGAGCAGCTTGTCCGATCTACCGCCGGATCTTTCCAGCGTCGGCGCTTCTGCGCTGTCGCAGAATCCATGGGGAGCCGTACCGCAGCAGGCCGTCGGCGCAACGCTCAACGGAGCGCCGCTCGGCGTGCCGCGCCTCGGCAGCATCTTTAACGCGGTAGATCCGGACCTGATTCAAAGCCAAACATTCAGCGGAGCACCTCAGGACGGGTTCTCCGGAGGGATTATTCAAGGCCAAACGGTGTACCCGACGCTGTATTGGAACGCAAGCGACACGCAAGGTTTGAGCAGCTTCACGAGCGGCTATCAAAGCGCTGTGGCCACGGGAACGCCGGGCTTCACGGGCGTCGCCTTTCAATATGCGAACCGTACGGTGAGCGGACCGTTGAATGGAGCGAGCTACTTCGATTCTAGCGGGTCGCAATATACGCATTCCCAAGGGGCCTTCGATCAGGGTGCGCTCTTCGCTGTGCAAGGCAGCGTCGGGGCGCAGCAGCTCTCGTCGTTTGTGGCGATCTCCGGTCTGAAGGATGACCTGATCTGCACGACGCTGGTCAATGGGATTCCCTGCGGCTATGGCCCGAATAATACGTCATCGTCCAGCTCTGTGATTGTTCACGTGCAAGACGGGTTCGAATCAGCCGGTGTCGATTTCGCAGCCGCCGTGGATGTTTCGCGGGGCTCGAGCGCTTTGGACGAAAACAATCTCGTCGTCAATGGCGCGTTGCAGCCTTTCCAACAGAACGGTACGCAGAACAATCAACAAGTGTTCTTGCAAGCGGCCCGTGCGTTTGGATCAGCCGACCTCTTGGAGGCGAAGGTTCAGTACTCGCACGGGAGCGCGACAACCAGCAGCGCCACGCAAGGGACCAGCTCAACGACGGCCATCCAAGCGCCGGCCTTTGCGCTGACGGGAACGCACTATCTCTCGCCACGGTTAGCGCTTGCCGGTAGTCTGTCCGAGGCGTCGAGCGGCACATACAAACAGAACGATCTCGGCCTTTCGTTGAGCGATCGACTGGACCAAAAGCAGTCATTCGCGCTCTATGCAAGCCAGGATTGGAACAGTGCCCAGATCGCGACATTAGATGTGGCGCTGAATCCGTACACGCTGCAGTTTGATTGTTCGGCACAGGCTGCGTACGGGACGGGCCCCTCGCTCAACCAATCCGGCACGCAGCGAACCGATCATGCGGGTGTGGCATACGCTCGGGAAACGCAGGCCGGAGGGGTACAGATCTCATCTGAACTCGATCTGCAGCAGGGCGTTGCGATTTCGGCGCCGGTGAGCGCGGCTGCGCTCACCGCTTACCTCCCTTCGGATTACGTAACGATTGCCCAACAACTGTTTTCATCTCCAGCGGGGTGCGGAGGTACCGGCGCGTTACGCCCAGGCAATATATTCCTCACGACGACGTTACCGAATGCGCAAACGCTCTCCCGCGGAGTGCAGCTCACTGCCTATCGGCGGATAGGTCGCCACGTTCGGGTCAGCGGTGAGTATGATACGCGCTCGGTCATTGATACCGGCGTCAGTCAGCTTATCGTGAACACGAACAGCACGATCATCGCGGGAAGCCAGCTTCCCAACATCCCGTTGCACCAAGCGTCTCTTTCGGTGACGTATGGAAACAGCGGTACCATGGCGGCCGTGCTCTCCTTTCGGTATACCGGATCGAATAATCCAAACAACCTTCCCGGCTACACGGAAGCAGAGGTGGGAGCTTCGGGGCGCCTCGGCACCGTGGAGCTTACCGGCATCGTGCACAATCTCTTCAATACGTACCCCGGTTCGTTCACGTCGCCGGCTCATGCGATTCCGTTAGCTACGAACTCGGGCGCTCCGCAGTCGACGCTCGCTCAGCCACTAGGACCGAGGACGTACGCGCTGCTGGCGCGGTTCGACCTTGGGCGGCTCGTCGGTGCCCCCGCGACGTCGACCAGTCGAGTGAGCCTGTTGGATGTTCTCTTAGGTGGCCATGTTGCCGGCTGGGCGCCCCTGAACAGCAGGGTCATGAACGACCCCTTCGCGATCGATCGGAGCCGTGCCGCATGCACGCCCGCCATTCAAGAGCGGCTCGAGCCAACGCAGGAGGCGCTTCGCGCGCTCATGGCGTCGGGGGCAGCCTCCGGCGTAGCCGGCCGAGTCGTCGCGACGAGATTTGCGTCGATCCCGGGAGCGTACTATCTTACGCAGCTTGACCCGTGGGTCATCGTCGACTTGCAGCGTTGCAGTGTGATCCACGCGGGCAACCTCGCGCAAGCCGCCAAACTGGGCCTCCCGGTGCCGCCGCCCGACCCCTTCTCGTGGAGCATCGGCGTCAGCGCGAGCGAGGGATACTACGCGGTTTTCGATCCCGAGGCGCCGCAGCCGGGTTCCGGCTCGGCGTACCGCGTGTACGATCTAGGAACGCCCATGCCCGATGACGCGTTTGTGATTGAGAGTCGCTGCCCAGCGGCGCTGCGGTCTCGGGCTGCAGAATTGGTCGACGGGGTTCGCCGGCTGATCGTAACTCCCGGGGCGCGTTCGAACGACGATTGGAGCATTCAGCCGCATGCCGGAGGCATCAAAACCTGGTTCGGACTCGTGCCGCACTCGGCTGAAGAGACATCGACGCTCCTGCTATGCGCGCACGTTACCTCGCTGTTCGACCAGGAACTCTCGTCGCTGCATGTGGGAGCGCTCGATGTTCCCGCAGTGAACTACGCGGACGGTATCGGCTTGTACGTCTTGAAGCACTAACCCCGAACGGTTGTCTGCACTCGGAGCCTTATTTTCGTTCGTGTAGACCGAAGGCGTTGCCGTCGGGGTCGGTGCACCAGGCGGTCGTGCAGGATCCGCCGCCGTAGTCTTTGTGGTGCGCGGCGCCCAGCGCCACGGCACGTTCGCGCGCTGCCGCCGCGTCGGGTACGCCGAACATGATGCCGCCCATCGCGACGAACGGTGCGCTCGGATCGCGCCCGATCGCGAACGTCGTGCCGTCGGGCAGATCGTACTCGACGTAGAAGTCCTCGTATTCCATCGAGGCCTTCCAACCGAAGAGTCCCTCGTAGAAGGCCCGCGCTACCGCCATGTTCTTGGTCTGGAACATCACGAAGTCCATGCCGCTCGTGGTCGCTGTCTCGCTCATGCCTTGATTCTCCCTCGTGTTACCTGACAACCGCCGTCAGGATTGAGCGCCGAGCTCCCGGACGATCGTATCGTACACGGCCTCGCGCTCGTCGAGCGGGTGCACGATCAGAACCTGCGCGTCGCGTCCGTCCTTCGGATCGATGCAGACCGTCACGCGGCCCTTCGCGCAGACGTCCATGCAACTCGT
>Ga0326727_10003534_pt1 | contig 49679 bp, 52 predicted proteins | sample MB2enrmetagenome_FD_207643 | JGI IMG/M metagenome (GOLD analysis project Ga0326727, IMG submission 207643) | Lab enriched peat soil microbial communities from McLean, Ithaca, NY, United States - MB29MY | ecosystem: Environmental > Terrestrial > Soil > Wetlands > Peat | place: USA: New York... | reverse complement strand
CAGATCATCATTGCCGCCGGTGAAGGGGCAAAGGCGGCGCTCGAAGCGTACGAATACGTGATAAATCAGGCCTGATTTTTTCCGGGCCTGTAAAAATGGCCGTGCGGACTCAGGCGCCCTTCTTGTGCGCCTGCCGGTCCTTCTCCCGGTACCCTTCAAGCAGCACGGTCATCACATTTTTCACCGGTTTGTCGGTATGGCCCGCGATATGGTACTCGCAGAAGGGGCAGGAAGTGATTACGATGTCGGCCCCGGTCTTTGCTATCTCCTCACCCCTGCGTTTCCCCAGCGCAGCGGCCTCTTCGGGCATACCGGACTTCACCCCTCCTCCCGATCCGCAGCAGATGGAGGGCATCTCGATAAGATCGACCACCTGTCGGATCAGCTGGCGCGGTTCGTCTTTGACGCCCTGTCCCCGCATCAGGTGGCAGGGGTCGTGGTAGGTCGCTTTTATGGGGAGGCGGGCGGGAGGTTCGATCCCATGCTGCGTGAGCACCTCGTTGATGTCTATGACCTTAAACGGCGTCACATAATCGTGCTTGAGGGTCGAGCCGCACCCGGCGCACATGGTCATCACGGTGTCGATGCCCCGGAACCGGAACGTATCGACATTGCGTTTTTTGAGCGTGTCGATATAGGCCAGCTGGCCGGTCCGGATCAGCGGAGAACCGCAGCAGACCTGCTCTTTGGGGATGATCACGCGGATGCCGTTCCGGCGCAGCACCTCCATTGCGTCGAGCGCGGACTGCTGCTGGCGCAGGTTGTACATGCAGCCGATAAAGAACCCGACGGTTGCCCTGACCGGGCCGTACGGTTCGATGACCTCACCAACCTTTTCAAGGAACGATTCGGTGGTGCGGGGAATGCTCCTTCCGGTCTTTTCGATAAGCGCCGCGACATCCTGGTGCCGGGGCAGGGTGAAACCCTGCCGGTTTGCGAGCGACCTGAGCTTCTCAATCGCTTTTCCCGGGATCTGGATCTTTTTGGGGCAGGCTGTAAAGCAGGCCTGGCAGCTCGTACAGGTGAAAAGCCCATCACGGATCGCATCCGGGACGCGGGTGCCGGTGTCCCGGGGATCGAGCGCAAGCCGCATCTCCTGTCGCATCGCGGTGGGTCCGAGGAAGCTTGTCACGTCCATGGCCGGGCAGACCGAGACGCACGCCAGGCACTCAATGCATTCCCGGAGCGGTTTTATCTCCTCGATCTGTGCTTTTGTGGGCAGTCGTCGCATGCCCTCCCCCGGTGCCGGGACAAGGGATGCGATTGTCGCAATCTTCGGGAGGAGATCCACGATCAGATCCTTTTTGACCGGGAGGTTCAGCGGGGCGATCGTGATGCCGTCGGTTGCCTCCTTCATGCACGCGAGCACCGGCTCGCCGTCAACCCGGACCGCGCAGCTCCCGCACTGCCCGGACCCGCAGCAGTACCGGTACGAGAGCGTGGGATCGATCTCGTCGTGGATCGTGTGCAGGACGTGCAGGACCCGGGCGCCATCGTTGACGTTCACCGTATAGGTTTCAGGATGGGGTGCAGGATCCTTTTTTGGATCAAAGCGCAGGATCGTTACCCGGAGTTCCTTCATACTGTCGCCCCGTGCCTGACGATACCTTCGCGGTGCTTCGAGATGTAGGTGTGCCCGTAGGGTGAGTGCTCCGCGTCCCATTCCTGCGCAAGGTCGATCCGCATGTCAGCACCCCGTGATTCGGGCCGGATCAGGGCCGAACGGCAGATGAGCATGGCCGTCAGGCACATGTTCTGAACAATACAACACTCTGCAACTCCTGAAGGGGAAACCGCCCGGATCGGAACCGTGAGGAGGTGTTCTGCCATGGCAAGTGCACGCCTGAGCCCGGTCTCGTCCCGGAATATACCGGCATCCTGCCACATCGCACACTGGAGATCCTTTCGTACCCGGGCCGGATTTTCGGTCCCGGAAAAGAAACATTCAATGCGTGCTTCGATCTCCGCCACCTGTGCAGGATCGATCCTTTTTACCCGTCTCTCTCTCTGGCCGGCAGACTCCCCGGCGCGTTTCCCGAAGACCTGGGTCTCGGCAAGGGCGTTTCCTCCCAGCCGGTTTGCACCCTGGACGCCGCCGGCCGTTTCACCGCAGGCAAAGAGGCCCGGCATGGTCGTTGAACATTCTGGTGTGATCTTCAGGCCTCCCATGATGTGGTGGGCGGTGGGTGCGACCTCCATAGGCTGTGTCCGGATATCAACCCCATAGGTAAGGAACTGTTCGAGCATTACCGGCAGCCGGGTCTCTATCTGCTCCCCGGGAAGGTGCGTGACGTCAAGGTACACCCCGCCATGGGGCGTGCCCCGGCCATTCGCGATCTCGGTTGCGATTGCACGGGAGACAACATCCCGGGTAGAGAGCTCCATCCGCACCGGGTCGTACCGCTTCATGAACCGTTCGCCAAGGGCATTCATGAGGATACCTCCTTCGCCCCGCACCGCTTCCGTGATGAGCCGGCCCCGTGCATCGTACGGGTACACCGCACCGGTCGGGTGAAACTGCACCATCTCCATATCGATCAGTTCAGCCCCCGCCCGGTAACCCATGGCAAAGCCGTCTCCTGTGCCGCTCGAGGAGTTCGTGGAGATATCGTAGACCCGTGCCCCCCCGCCGGTCGCAAGGATGGTGCTGTCTGCAGTAATGACGACCGGGTCCCCGTTCTCATCTAGGGCAAAAGCGCCGATCACCCGGTCTCCTTCTTTGAGCAGATCGATAACGGTCACCTCCTCCATTTTTGTTGCTCCTGACGAGTCAAGGTGCTCGACAAGCGTCATCATCATCTCGTGACCGGTCCGGTCCCCCGCATAGCAGGTCCGGGGGAACCGCTGGCCGCCGAACGGGCGCTGGGCGATCTCACACTCATTGGAGAGATCAAAGACCGCTCCCCATCGGATCAGGTCATCGATCCGCTGCGGGGATTCCTGCACGAGCAGCCGGACGAGCTCTGGCTCGTTGAGGAAGGCGCCCCCACGCAGTGTGTCCTCGTAGTGGATCTCGCAGGAGTCCTCCTGCCGCAGCACCGCGTTGTAGCCCCCTTCGGCCATGGGGGTACACCCTCCCTTTCCCGCGATGGTCTTGGAGACGAGCACGGTTTCCCCGTACCGGGCTGCCTCGATCGCCGCCCGCACACCAGCGCCGCCGCTGCCTATCACCAGCACGTGGCAGTCCACCACGTCGTCTGCATGCATATTATAATTCTGTGCGTCGTATAGTTACATAAATAAATGGTACATGCCAGAGTGAACCGACATGAGATTTTTAATGAAATTTGGCGGGACATCCGTTGCCGATGCGCAATGTATCGGGTGCGTGGTTGACATTCTCGAAGAACACCATAAGGCCGGCGACGAAGTGGCGGTTGTGGTTTCTGCGCAGCGGGGTGTAACCGACCAGCTCATCGCCATTGCAGAAAAACTCCCGACGGCAAAAGACTGCTCTGAGGTCTCCCCGCTGATCGCCTACCTCCGGGAGCGGCACATGACCACTCTTGCCAGTGCCGCACCGGATTATGTAAAAGAGGTTGGGGCAGTTATCGAGAAGCGTCTCGCAAGCCTCCAGCACATACTCTCTGCGGTTCACAATCTCCGGGAGCTCACCCCCCGGTCAAAGGACTACGTTATCTCGTACGGCGAACGGCTGCTTGCACCGGTTGTGGGGGCCGCCCTCCGCCAGCGCGGCATCCCCTCGACCGTGTTCGATGGCTGCGAGGCCGGCATCCTCACCACCCCCCAGCACGGCGAAGCCACCGCCCTGCCCCGGAGTGATGAGCAGATCAAAAAGAAGATCGTGCCGCTCTTAAAAAAAGAGATCCCGGTCATCATGGGGTTCATGGGCTGTACAGAGAATGGGATCCTTACCACGCTTGGCCGGAGCGGATCTGACTACTCCGCGTCCATCATCGGTGCCGGGATCGATGCGGACGAGATCTGGATCTGGACCGATGTGGACGGGATCATGACCTCCGATCCACGGGTGATCAACGATGCCCGGGTGTTAAAGAGCGTGTCGTACATCGAGGTCATGGAGCTCTCGTACTTCGGCGCCAAGGTCATGCACCCCCGCTCGATCGATCCCGCTATGAGAAAGAACATCCTCGTCCGGGTCAAAAACACGTTCAACCCCACCCATCCCGGCACCATGATCGTGAGAAACGGCTACCGGGACAGCCGGGTGGTAAAGGCGCTCACCTATATCGAGAAAGTAGCCTCGATCAACATCAACGGCGCCCAGATGATCGGGAGGCCGGGCGTTGCAAAGGCGATCTTCTCCGCGCTCGCCGACAAGGAAGTAAACGTGATGATGATCTCGCAGGGCTCGAGCGAGGCGAACATCTCGCTCATCGTGGACGAGTCCCACCTTGACGCTGCGGTGGACGCACTCGCATTCCTCGTCACCGACGGGATTGTACGGGAAGTGACGCACAATAAGGATGTCTGTGCCGTCGCCGTGGTCGGGGCCGGGATGGCCGGCGCCGCAGGTACGGGCGGCCGGATCTTCACCGCCCTTGGCATGGCCGGGGTAAACGTGATGATGATCTCGCAGGGCTCAAGCGAAGCAAACATCTCTTTTGTGGTAAAGCAGGAGGACGGGCCCCGCGCCGTCCGTGTGCTGCACGATGAGTTCCGGCTCTCGGAGGAATGCGAGTGACAAAGAACGCGTATAGTGAAGCGGGCGTCGATATTGACCTCGAAGCAACCGCAATAAAGGCGCTCATCAGGAACCTGACCTTCCGCCGGAAAGGCAGCCACACGATGCTTGGGAACGTCGGCCATTTTGCCGGCCTGATCGATTTTGGCACGCAGGCCCTTGCGCTTACGACCGATGGTGTGGGGACCAAGATGCTCGTGGCCGACAAGCTCGCGGACTGGAGCACGGTCGGAATCGATTGCATCGCGATGAACGTGAACGATCTCTACGTGATGCACATGGAGCCAATCGCGTTTGTCGATTACATCGCCACTGACCGTCTCTCTATGGAGAAGATGGCGCAGATCGGCCTTGGCCTCAATGAGGGGGCGCGACAGGCGAACATCGATATCGTGGGCGGCGAAACCGCGTCGCTCAAGGGGCTCGTGAATGGCCTCGATCTTGCCGGCACCTGCGTGGGCGTCCAGGCAAAGGACCGGATCGTGACCGGCGAGAAGATCCGGCCCGGTGACAAAATCGTGGGCGTCCCCTCCACCGGTATCCACAGCAACGGGCTTTCACTTGCGCGTATGGTCGTGGAGAAGTACGCGGGCTATGATGAAAAGATCAGTACCGGAAAGACGCTTGGCCGCGAACTGCTCACGCCGACCCGGATCTATCATGAGAGCCTTGCAGTTGCTGACCTCTGCACGGTGCACGGCATGTGCCATATAACGGGTGGGGGTCTGCTGAATTTCCTGCGTCTCTGCCCGTTCGGCTTCCGGTTTGATACCCCTCTCCAGCCCCCCGCGATCTTCCGGTGGATCCAGGAGACAGGGGAGATCTCCGATGTCGAGATGTACCGCACGTTCAACATGGGGATGGGGTATGCCTATGTCGTACCGCCGGCATCTGTGGACGCGGTGACAACTATGGTGAAGGGTGCACGGGTGGTTGGTGAAGTGACCGAGAAGTCCGGCGCATGGCTCGGGGATCTGCAGGTCACGTAAACGCCAGCAGATCCTTCCCTGCCACCGGGCCGGGAAAAATGCAGGATCCTGAAGTGAGGGACAGATGACCAGTGATTTCGCGTCAGATCGCAGCACACCGAAACGAAGCCGCCTCGCGCTCTCAACAAAGACAAAGAAGCAGGTCCGGGAACTGGTCGGGAAGTGCGAGTACTGCGATCGCGTATGCCCCCCCGATGAGCTCGAGGTCTTTTTACTTGGCATGCTCTCGCGCTCCCCGTACCGGCCGGATGACAACCCGGCGCAGCTTCTTGTCGTTCTCTGCACAGAGCATTACCGCGAGGCAGAAAAAGGGAGCATCCTGATACCGGCACTTCGATCGAAGATCGCAAAGCGCCCGGACAAACTGAAGAAATCCCTGCGTTCCCTGTTGCAAAAACATGACCGGACCTATGAAGGGGTGAATGTCCGGGAGACCCATGATCCGAACCGGTTCACGGTGGGAGCGTTTCTGAAGAAAAAACCCGGGGACCGCTGACAATTGAGAGGTGCAATGGCCCGGGGATTCCCTGTTTTGTTCTGGTGAAGTATACGATGGATCGGTAACCTGCGGGACTATTTACGAGAGGAGACCACGTATCTGAAAATTTTGCACAATCCCTGGGTTTTTACAGGTACCTTCGTGAACAGCCTTACTCGCTGCACGCGTCCGGCTCGTCATCCACAAAGGATGTTTTCTCTGCCTTGTCCGAGACGAGCATGCTGTTCCCCATCGGGTCCTGGAGGATCACGGTCACCGGCATCTCCCCGGCTTTGATGCATTCGATCCGTTCAAGGAGCACGCGCCCGTTCTCTTTCTCGGTCTCATCGCCGTCTCTTATTGCGGTCCGGATGGCCTGAGAGATCCGGTCGAGCACGCCCTCCACGTTGGTCACGAAGCCCTCGCAGGCCGGGCCCGGATCGATCCGGACGCCGAGCTCCGGGATCTCAAGGCGTGCGGTCATGCTCCGGACCACGCGCACGTCGAGATCCTCGCGGGTCTCCACCCGGAGCTCGTACCGCACCGGATCAGCATTTTTGAGGAGCTGCGTGTCCACGAACCGGTACCCGCAGGCCGGGCAGATGGCAGAGATGATAAGAATATCAGAAAAATAGGGAATATTTTCCGTCTGATAGAGGTATTCTATTTCAGTATTGCAGTATGGACACGGCCCCGGGACGATGGTGCGCACCGCGTTATGCCCCGCCAATCTTGTCGCGTGAGATCTTGACAGACATCGGGGTGAGGACCACGTACCGCTGGTCACCAAGGCCGATGATGTCCCCGTTAACGTCCTTTGCTACTTCCTTTAAATCCTTTAAGACGCGCTCGTACGAGATCTTGTCCATCTTCAGGCGTGAGATATCGACGATCACGATGTTACCGTTGTACACCTCGTCCTTGACCCGGGGTGTGTCCTTGAGGTCGCCGATCGTTGCGATCTTGACCAGGAGCGCGGGGGCATCCCTGCCATGCTCCTCGTATGAACTGAGGTCCAGGTCCATGTACTCATCGTCGGAACTGGTGGAATTTTTTCCTAAAAGTGTGTCTATGATCTTAACCATAAAAAAACTGTACGAAGAAAATTATTTAATAGTATCGATGTAAAAGGCAGAAATGGCCCGTTTTTCCCTCTTTTTTTCTTATTTCAGAAATGTTACAGTTCAAGATTCCAGAGTTCATCGCCGACATGGTGGAAATTCTTGCACATCTTTCCCTGTGCGCTCGCCCGGATAGCCGCCCCATCCATAAGCGCGACGCCGATCGCGAGCGGTTTTTTGTGCCGTTCGTCAACAATCTGTACCGGGCCTCCGGCAACTATGTCATCGCTGACCTCCACAATCCCCGGCCGCATTACATCCGCACCGTTCACCACGTACGGGATTGCCCCGGCATCGACCGTGATCATCCGCTGGGGAAACGGGCACTGCACCGCACCTTTCAGGGTGGGAAAGACCCAGGCTCCCGCGTCCATCAGCAGCGGTTTTTTGTTCACAAGGAAGAGGGCGACATCCGCGTTGGTCTCCAGGATCTCGATCATATCGGCATGGAAGAGCGCGGCAGAGGGCCCGATCTGGAGCGCGAGCCGGTCGAGCAGATCCTGTGCCTGGCTTTTGCGGATGGAATGCCGTTTTTTTACGATAATTTTTTTCATTGTCCTGTTCCTACAATCTTCCGGGCAAGGGCTAAAAATTTTCCCGGTCCGCGATCCTGTTATGAGTTTCCCGGAACCACCGGTCTGACGGGATACCAGAAACCTTCTTGTCCCTTGCAGATCTACGCTATGTTTAAGTAGAGTGCTCACGCACATATATTACTCCAGAGCGATGGTAAAACAGGGTATAAGCATGACCAAGAGACCGTTGGATATTTTGGATCTGGTGCTGAACCGCCAGCCCGTCATCGTCTCCCTCAAAGGCGGGAGAGAGATCCGGGGAGTTCTTCAGGGCTACGATGTTCACATGAACCTCGTCCTTGACAAGGCTGAAGAAACAGAGAACGGGCAGGTTGTAAAGGTAGGCACGCTGATCGTCCGTGGGGACAACGTGATCTATATCTCGCCATCGCTGGAATCATAAGGTGAAATACTATGTCAAAAGGCACACCGTCAATGGGCAAGATGAACAAGATGACCCACATCGCCTGCAGGCGCTGTGGCAAGATCTCGTTCCACGCCCAGAAGAAAGTCTGCTCTTCCTGTGGATTTGGAAGAAGCACCAAGATGCAGAGCTACAAGTGGCACACCAAGCGCCCGAAAACCCCGACGCATTAGAGAAGTACCATGTGTGGTATCGTTGGCATCGTCGATGCTGGCGGTGTTTCCATCCAGCTCTATTATGCCATGTATGCGCTCCAGCATCGTGGCCAGGAGAGCGCCGGAATATCCACGTTTGACGGGACAAGCCTCTGTAAATTCAAGGGGCAGGGTCTTGTCGCCGATGTTTTTTCCCCTGCTGTTTTAAAAGATCTTAAAGGCACGGCCGGTATCGGCCATGTGCGGTACCCGACGACCGGCGCAAACCTGCCGGAGAATATACAGCCCCTGAATTTCCAGTTCCAGGATCATTTCATCTCGGTTGCCCACAACGGGAACCTGGTCAACACCTGCGAGCTCCGGCGGGAGTACGAGCAGGCGGGCCAGATCTTTACAACCACCACCGACACGGAGATCATTGCAAAGATCCTCATCGAGGAGATCAGCGCCTCCGGTTGCGTTGAGGATGCGGTCCACCTTTGCATGAAACGGATGCAAGGCTCGTACTCGGTTGTGATCATGATTGACGGCGTCATCTACGCGTTCCGCGATCCGCTCGGCATCAAGCCGTTCTGTCTGGGTAAGATCGAGCACGGGTACATCGTAGCGTCCGAGAGCGTAGCGGTCGATGCACTGGGAGGAAAGTTCCTGCGTGACATAAAACCCGGAGAGCTGATCCGGATGGACAACGAGGGCGTCCGGTGCACGCAGATTGCGGTCGCCGGCAGGCGTGCCCACTGCATTTTCGAGTATATCTATTTCGCACGGGCGGACGCGATCATCGACGGGGTGCTCGTGTACGACGTACGGAGGACCATCGGCCAGAAACTTCACGAGGAGGCTCCGGTGGCTGCGGATTCGGTCTGCTCGGTGCCGGACTCAGGGACCGCGTACGCGATCGGGTACGCAGAACGGTCCCGGGCTCCATTCGTGGAGAGCCTCATGAAGAACCGGTACATGGGACGGACCTTTATTATGCCGACGCAGAAGGAGCGCGAGCGGGCGGTCCGGATCAAGCTCAATCCCATCCCGGCCCACCTCCGGGGAAAGTCGGTCGTCCTTGTGGATGACAGCATCGTGCGGGGCACGACCTCGAAACGCATCATCGAGATGATGCGGGATGCCGGCGCCCGGGAGGTGCACATGCGGATCGGTTCGCCGGCGATCAAGGCGCCCTGTTACCTGGGCGTGGATATGCCAACGAGAAAGGAGCTGATTGCAAGCGACAAGGTGGAGGACGAGGTCCGGCGCTCGATCACGGCCACCTCGCTCCACCATATCTCGCTTGACGCGCTCGTGAAAGCGATCGGGTTTGACCGCGACGATCTCTGTACGGGATGCCTCACCGGTTGCTACCCGCTCTCTATCGATGGCGAGACCGCAAATCCCCGGCAGGTGGAATTTGTGGATGGGACCTTCCAGTCCCGGCTCGAATCGTTCGAGGCTGAGACCACATAACCCGGCTTATTTTTCCGGCTCTTTCTCCGCGTTTTCCCGGGTTTGGCGCTCTCGTGACACCGTACTTTTTTGCCCGTACCGACAAACCCGATGTACACCGTCCGGCAACGCATGCTGCCCCATCGGTGGGTGAGGGATCATGGAGCATATCAGGAAGGCCTTTGACGCGGTGGCCACGGAATACGATGCACAGCGCGAGTACATCATCCCCGATATGCAGAGCTATTACGGGGCTGCGATCTGGGCGGCGGAGAGCCCGGCTGCTGCCCCGGCGATACTCGATATCGGGGCGGGGACCGGCCTGTTAAGTGCGCTCCTCCTTGAAAAATACCCGGCCGCTACGATCACCCTGCTCGATATATCGGAGAAGATGCTTGCGGTTGCACAGGAGCGGTTTAGTGACCGGGGGAATGTCCGGTTCCGGGCCGGGGATTATTCGCAGGCGGATCTCGGAGGCCCCTACAATCTGGTCTGCTCCGCGCTCTCGATTCATCACCTCGATCCCGGAGACAAGCGCCAGCTCTTTGGGCGGGTGTACCGGGCCCTCTCCCCGGATGGGATCTTTGTCAACGCTGATCAGGCCGAAGGTGAGACACCGTATTTTACCGCGAAGTACCTTGAGTACTGGAACGAGTTCCTGAGAAAAGGGCCGCTTACCTCCGCCGGGCGTGCAGAGATCCTGAAGCGCCGGGACACGCTGGACAGGAACGAGAAGCTCTCGGTTCAGCTTGCGTGGCTTCACAGCGCCGGGTTTTCGGATGTGGACGTGGTCTACAAAAACCGGACTTTTGTCGTGACCGTGGCACGGAAAGAATAACTTTTTTTCACACCGTCGCGAAGGCCGGCCGGTGACTGTGCGATCCTGGAAAAAATGCCCTGTTTATTTTCCAGAACCCGGACGCGTATAGAGCGATCCTGTCTCATGGAGATCCTGGGGATCATCGTGAAGTTGTCAGGTTTTCTGCTGGTATTTCTGGTATCCCTGCTCTGCCTTTGCCTTCTGTTCCCGGCCGGACATCCGTAGTGTGCAGGGCCGTATACCTGCTTCCCGCCGGGGCACCGGATGATCCAGGAGTACGGTTATCTCAAGCCTCAGCGAAGCTGCCACATATCTGGCGTAAAAAAGAAAGTAGCGAGGGATGGATTTGAACCATCGATCTACGGGTTATGAGCCCGTCGGGATATCCTGACTACCCTACCTCGCTTCCTATAATCAGGGTTATAATATAGACGACAGGCGCAGATATACTTTACTCACGGGACAACCGGCCTGTCCCATTCGCTAGATTCAATTATCTGCGCCGCCTTAATCACCGGTATGGACGATAACGAGCTCAACGGGATCCGCAAGCGCCGGATGGCGGCACTCAGGGAGAAGATGGAGCAAAAGGGTGCTTCTAGCGGCGTGATCAACGTCGATCAACTGCACATCAGCGATCTCCTCCGGGACCACCCGGCCCTTGTCATCGATTTCTGGGCGGAATGGTGCGGGCCATGCCGTCGGGTGGGGCCCGCGATCGAGGAGCTTGCGCAGGAGTTTGCCGGGAAGGTTACGTTTGCAAAATGCAACACTGACGAAAACCAGCAGCTGGCCATGCAACTCAATATATCGGCGATCCCGAACATCGTCTTCTTCTCGCACGGGAAGATGGTGGACCGGGTGATCGGCGCATATCCCAAGGAGGCGATCCGGGAAAAAGTGCTTCGGAATTTCCCATAACCGGAAAAACCAGGAATAGCGTCTGCGAAAAAATATTTTTTATCGGTTATTCACAATAGGGATCGTTTGCCCATTCTTCGTAGACTTTCTTTGGCGGCCTGCCGCCGCGGTGGTGGCCGCCGCCGTGCGACCGGCGCTGGGACTCCGCATGTTCTTCCTCATCCTCTGCCGCATCGAGGTTTTCACCGGCCGGCTCCTGCGGCTGCTGCTCCTGCGCCGGGCGGGGCTGCTGGTTGTGGCGGTCCGGCTCGCGACGGTGATAGGTTCCCCGGCTGTGGTTCTGTCGGGGCGGTTGTTCCTGATGCGTCTCCTCATCCATAGATATCAGCTATCATACGGGTCAGGATACAGAAAAAACTTATTGTTCCCGGCCCGCTGTTCGTGCGCTCCGGATCATGTGCGGTCCGAAAATATGTGCCCCACCCTGTCCAAGGGGGTCGGATGGCATGCTTATTCCCCGGCGTACAGAGTGCCATCCTGGATCTCGATGATGAGAGCACCTAACTCCTCGATAACCTTGAGCAGGTCCGGGCCGGCAATGATCGACGGCCTGATGTTTTCGAACTCACCGAGAGAAAGGATCCAGGCATTTCCCCAGATCTCGAACCGGAACAGGTTCTTTTTCCAGAGGAATCCTGAAAGGAGCAGGATGATACCGGCGATGATGCACGCGATCCCGCCCGCTTCAAAGAGCATGTTTCCCCCGGTCAGGCCGACGGCAGTGACAAGGATCCCTGCAAGCAGGAGAAGAATTCCAAGAGCAACCGGTGCAGGACGGTACCGCTTGGACTGCACAACACCGATCCCTTTGATATCTGCGATGTTGACCTGCTGGTAGAGCGATTCTGATCTTCCGTCAAAGAAACTCCTGACCGTGGAATAGGCAATGAACCGTTTACTGGTCGCAGCAAGTCCGATCTTGGCCCTCACCGGATAGTACATCCGCAGACCGTCATACTCCTTGATCAGGGTCTCGTTCTGGGCAAAACCGATAAAGTTCCGAATATCTGCCATGTCCGCACGTGTCCCTTACGATTACGTTTGGCGCACAATTATTACAAAATTGCGGTCGACATGGAACAATTGTTGTCCGTCTTCCTCGACCATGTCAATAAAATGAACACCTATATACATCAAAGTCTCATTTGTATCATCAGATCCTCCCCCCTCCATGTCCAACGTTACCACGCTCCTTGACGCTAAAAGCGTACCCGAGGCCAAAGCGGCGCTTGTCTGCCCGTCGCGGAACAGGACGTACAGCTACAAAGAACTCCGTGAGGAAATGAACCGCATCGGACACGGCCTGTCCGGTCTCGGCATAAAAAAAGGTGAGCGTGTCTGCATCTATCTCGACAGTTCTCCCGAATACCTGATCAGCTACTTTGCGATCTGGCGGATCGGTGCTGTAGCGGTTCCCACAAACATCGTGTACCAGGCAGAGGAGCTGCTGCATGCGGTAAGCGATGCCGGTGCACGTGCGATCATCACGGATGCGCAAGGTGCCAAAGTTGTCGCTGAAGTGCAGAAAAAGGCCCCGGCCCTTGCGCATGTCATCTGCGTGGCCGATCCCGGCACCGGGCATGTACCCGTCGGGGCTGTCGCGTGGTCATCCTTTCCTCCGGCCCCGGCATCCATGCGGGCGTCCAACTGCGCGATGGACGATCTCTGCCACATCCAGTACACGGCCGGCACAACCGGTAAGCCCAAGGGCGCGATGCTCTCTCACGGCAACTGGATGACCGCGCTCGATGCAGAGCGGGAGGCCCTCCGGCTCCGGCCGGATGACGTGTATCTTGGGATTTACCCGATGGGGCATGTCGGGCTCTCCTGGGGTCTTTCCGTTCTGCGGGCCGGGGGAACCTTTGTGATGATGGAGCGTTTCAACCCCCGTGAGTACCTTGCGCTTGCCGGACAGTACAAGGTAACGGTCCTTGCCGGCATGCCCCCGGTTATTCATACGCTCGTTCATGCCGACCCGGGAACTGAACATGATCTCCGCACGGCCCGGGTGATCATATCGGGGGGCGGGCAGCTGCTGCCCTCGGTGTGGGAGGCGTTTGACAAGCGCTACCATATCCCGGTTGCAAACTCGTACGGCCTCTCCGAGACGATCGTGATTGGATCGGGCACGACCACGCTGCCGGAATATCCCGCACTCACCCGGAACTACCAGAGCGTGGGTGTTGCGGTCGGGTACACGGAGGTCCGTATCGTGGACGCGGACGACCCGGAAAAAGAGCTGGCCCCCGGGGAGACCGGGGAGATTGCCCTCCGGGGGCCGTCGGTTGCGAAGGGGTACTGGAACCTGCCAGAAGCAACCGCCGTGGTCTTCCGACACGACGGCTGGTTCCTGACCGGGGACATCGGATGCCTTGATACGGACGGCATCCTCTACATCACCGACCGGAAAAAAGACATGATCATCATGTCGGGCTGGAAGATCTACCCGACCGAGGTGGAGAACGTGATCGTTCAGCACCCGGCTGTTGCGGATGTGGCAGTCTTCGGGATCCCTGACGAGCGCCGGGGCGAATCCCCGGTGGCAGCAGTTGTCTTAAAGGACGGGGTCGCGCTGTCGGAACAAGAGTTTGAAGCGTTCTGCCGCATACATCTTGCCGGCTACAAGGTCCCGCGCCGACTCATCATTGTGGACGAACTCCCCCGGGTGCATGGCTGGAAACTCCTGCGCCGCACCCTGCGGGAAAAATTCGGTGGAATGGGTCCCTGATTCAGGATTACGCGAGTATTTCGCGACAAACTGCCGGAATTTCCAGAAACTTTTTAAATATCCTGTTAATAATATTAGCCGGAGCATCCCACCGTGGATACAAAAAGCCAGATCGTTGATATCCCGATCACCGGTAAGCCAAAAAAGCGATCGACCGGTATTGTCGGGCTCAACCTTCTTCTTGATGGAGGATTTCCTGCCGGCGCTGTCATCATGGTGTACGGGACGCCGCTTGCCGGCGTCGATCTTGCGGCAATGCAGTTCTGGAAGGTGGAAGGTGAAGAGGGCACCTACCTCATGAACGACGGGGATGTGGAAACCGGCATGCAGGATGTGTCAGATCTCCACCCCGATATGTATCTCCCCCAGATGGTCGGCGGCAGGATCGTCATCGATTCCCTGTCCACTATTATCATAAAGTACGGGATTGATGCTGCGTTGAAGTTCCTGCGGCATGCACGCGAGATGATGCGGGAACGCGGTGCGAACCTGTTGTTTATCGTCTATACCAATGTCCATACTCCTGTCGAGATGACACGGATTATGCGTTCGGCAGATATCGTTATCGAACTCAAGACGGATATCCACCAGAGTGAGATTGAGCGGACGCTTGCTGTTCACAAGATCCGCGATGCCGCAGCCCCCCAGCGTCTCCTGCCATTCATCATCACGGATCGCGGGATCGAGGCGTCGACAACATCGAGAGTGGTGTAGGGCGCCGGGGATCTCTTCTTTTTTGTGACTGTTCTGATGAGCCGAGGGTCGAGTGATCAGGTGCCGGGTCCGTTATCCTCCACTGAGCGAGCACTCGCCCCCTCCGCCCCCTTGCGCTCGACGGGTGGCATGGCCACACCCGTCTCGCCAGGGGGAACAACCGGGCATCTTCGTTTCCCGATATTAACGCCCAATCTGTAGTCAGGAAACGGGCAAATCAGCAACTGACAATGCCAAAAAACGGTCGCCCCTACCCCTCATCATGATCGGCCACCCCGACCTCCAAAAAAATTGGCACCCCCCACTCCCCACTTTGCAGTCCGCAAAAAAGTGGTCGGACCGATCAATTTCAAAATTGGTCGGCGTGTCTCTTTTTCCAGTGTTATTACGTGTGCTCCCCCTGGAGTTTCAGACGAGAGAGGGTGGTCGGTCCGATCGTACTTGCTAAGATGCCTGTCCGATCGATCTCAGAAATGGTCGGGGCGACCCTCCGCACACACGGATCAAAGGTAGCCCCCCTCCCCCCACCTTGCACTCCGCAGAAAAAATGGTCGGTCTGATCGATTTCAAAAGAGATCGCCCCGACCCTTTGTTCATGCAGCTGGGGGGGCCCTGGTTTTCCGGAAAAACGTCCGATCAGTATCTGAGAATTTAAAAAAAAATTACCATCTGACCTGAGCACCTGCACGCTGATACCGGGGAACCCAGAACGCTACGAATATGACCAGGTACACAATCTCAAAGACGGTTACGACAAGAACAGTGCTGAATGGTATGTTGTAGGCATAATAAAATACACCCATGTTCATGACGATCAGGAGTGCCAATACAAATATGACTAATCTTTTCACGAAGGTAATCGGTAAAACTCTGCCAATTTCATCTTTTTTTGCATCCATCGTACATCCTCCAGTTGTTGTAAATCCCGTAAAATCCTGATCCGGGACAATCTGCGATGTTCGTTTTCTCGGGCACCAGCCAAGCCGATGGCCAATTTCGGAAAAACTCAATCTCATGCAATCTCCTTTACTTTTGCGAATAGTTCTTCTGCCATTTTCGTAGGGTCTGCACTATGAGAAAGGGTAATTTTTAACTCGTCGGCGTAATCCCAGAGCAGTTCGATGCACGTTGTATACTCTTCGCACTTCTCACAATCCCCGTCATGTTCGTACCATACCTGCACGCCGTGCTTGCCGGAAATGAAGATGACCGCATCAGTATCCATCGGAATTGAATGACCGAGAAGGATTCCGAGCTGCGGGTTAATTTTCCCAATCGAAATCTTGTTGGCCTTTGCCATTGTCCGAAGGGCTGTCTCGATCTTTCCGTCAATCGCGAGAAGAGCTTTCGAAACGGCTTGCCGGGAGATACCCAGATTCGTCGCGATGGTAATATTCGATACGTGGTCACGCCGCAACTTCCAGAACTCGAACCATTTCTCATGTGTCAGCATCGCTATGACAACTAATGCGGGTTGACAATATATATGTTGTCGCTACAAGTGAGGGGATCAGGATTCCGGAAAAAGCCGGCAAAACTATCGGACTTTCTCAAAAAAATTCAGCAGGGTTACCGGTCTTTTCAAAAAAGTCCGGCAACGTTATCGATCTTTTCCGGAAAATGTCCGTCCCGGTTCTTACAGTGCGAGCCGCACTTCTCGTGCTGCCTCTGCCATGTTCTTGAGCTTCCAGAACGCCGACTCCCGGGACCGCATCCGCATGCCGCAGTCGGGATCCACGAGCATGGACTTTGCCCCGAAGATCTCGACCCCTTTCTCGATCCGTTTTTTGATCTCAGGAACCGTCTCCACGGATTCTGATGCGGAATCAATGCAGCCGTAGCCGATCATCCGGCCCGCAAGGTCCCGGGAGCCAAAGAGGGCAAGGTTCGCCGGGTTCTTGGAGAACTCGAAGTCCAGCACGTTCACGTTGATCTTTAAAATCTCATCAATAACGTTTTCGAGCCCGCCGCAGACATGCATGCAGGTCGGGATTTTTACCGCACCTGCGATCAGTTCGACCGCCTGTTTTCCCACGGCAAGATCGGCGATGCCGGTCGAGAAGATCGGCTCGTCGATCTGGATGAGCGTAGCGCCAGCCGCTTCGAGATACCGGGCCTCGGCGGCAAGAGCTGCCGCAAGATCGAGCGCCAGTTCTTCCTTGTTCCGGTACATCGGCGTGCTGATATGGAGGCCATGGGAGAGCGTGGACGGGCCGGTGATGATGCCCTTGACGTACGGCGATTTGGACCGGGCATATTTTGTATCCGCTGCGGTGATGGCTCCCGAAGCCGGCTGGATCTTTCCCACGACATCCTGCCCCTTGATCCCGGGCAGCTTGCCCGAGAACGCCTGGATCATGTCGCCCCGGACCTGACCATCTGAGATGATGTCGATACCGGCATTGACCTGATCAGCAACCGCGGTCTCGACCGCTGATTTGAAAGGATCAAAAAGAGTCTTGAGGCCGGTGCCTTTGACCACCGGGTAACTTCCGACAACTGTTGTAGCAAGGACCTTGTTGATGAAATACGCCTTCATGGCACAAGCCGGTGCATGTCACGCGGGAAGAGGACTGCTTCACGGACGTTTGAGAGCCCGAGCATCGTCATGATCAGCCGTTCGCCGCCGAGCCCCCATCCCGCGTGGGGGGGCATCCCGTACCGGAACGGGCGCAGGTAGAACTCGAAGCTCTCGGGGTTGAGCCCTTTCTTTTTAATCTGCTGCACCAGCAGATCGTACTGGTGGATGCGCTGGGCGCCGCTTGAGAGCTCCATTCTCGGGTGCATGAGATCGAATGCCTTGCAGACAGACGGGTCGTCCTCGTACGGCATCGCGTAGTAGGGCCGGATTTCTGTTGGCCAGTCGGTGATGAAGTAGTGGTTTCCCATTTCGTCGCCGATGGCATGTTCGGCCGCGGCAGAGATGTCGTCGCCGTACTTAATCGGCTCACTGCATGTCCGCTGCGCGATCTCGATCGCTTCGCGGTACGGCAGCCGGGTGAACGGGGCCTTAGGCACGGCAAAATTGGTGCATTCGAGGTTTGCCAGCTGGTCGCTGCAGGACCGGTTCACGTACTCGTAGACCTTAACGATGAGATCCTCAAGGATCTTCATGACCTCGTTATGATCTGCGTACGAGACCTCGATATCGATGCTCGTTGCCTCGTTGAGGTGTTTGGTGGTGTTGTGCTCCTCGGCCCGGAAGATCGGCCCGATCTCGCAGACCTTCTCAAAGCCGCCCGCCATCATCATCTGCTTGTAGAGCTGCGGGCTCTGGTTCAGGAACGCCTCCTTGTCGAAGTACGCGATGGGGAAGAGCTCGGTCCCGCCCTCGGTTGCGGCGGCAACGATCTTCGGGGTGGTGATGCTGATGAAACCTTCTTTGTGGAAGTAATTGTGTGCCGCGTGCATTGCGGCGCTCCGGATCTGGAAGACCGCGGCAACCCGGGGCCGGCGCACATCGAGGAACCGGGCGTCGAGCCGGGTGTCGAGCTCTGCCCCGACCTTCTCAGAGACATCGAGAGGGAGGGGAGTCTCGGCAAGGCTGATGATCTCAAAGGTGTCGGGGACAAGCTCCCTTCCTCCCGGTGCTTTCTCCATCGCCTTTACCGTCCCGGCAACCCGGACAACGGATTCCCGCGAGACTTTCTTTGCAGCGGCAAGCACCGCCTCGGACGCCTTCTTTTTTGGGATGGTCACCTGGAGGATCCCGGTCCGGTCGCGGATCAAAAAGAAGGCGAGCCCGCCGAGATCCCTGACCTCGTGGACCCATCCGCAGACCTCGGCATGGCCGGCATCCGGGGTGACTGATTGTATGGGTATACGCATCAAAATCCTAGTACAATGGGGTGGGGGGGATAATGGATTTTATGGGTGGACCCGGGATCGTTCCGTGTTCTTCCTGATCATGAGGGAAACGAGAGGGACGCGGTGCGTTGGCACTCCCCACGTGGACGAGGGAAAAACCATTCCACCCTCCATGTTTATCGCCCGTCCCGGAGAATATGGTACTATGACCGACCGATCCCCCCACCCGGCCGGCCGCGGCGATGGCGGCATGAAGAACAGTACGAAGATCCTACTGGGCATCATTGCCGGTCTTGTGATCGTGATTGCCGCTGTGGCGGTCCTGACTTTCACGATGACCGTCACCTCCGGCACCACCGGGGCCTCACTTCCGTTCGAGACGCACTATACGGTATCTTTCCCTGACGGGAATACGGTCACGATTGGCAGCAGCCGGATCGCGGTGATGGCGTATAACGGTTCGGTAATCACCGATGTAGATGGCAACCGCGAACAGCTGAACTCGGGCCAGACCCGGATTATCAGCCCGCGACACGCTACGATCTCAATCTTCGGGATCCCGATCTATAATGCAGATTTCCAGATCACGCTGCAGTACCTGGGCTCCGCCGACACCAAAGATAATTTCGATCTGACCGTGGCAACGTCACAGAAGATCCCGTCATTCCTCCTCGACCGGCTGGTGCCGTCTTCCGTGAAGGCGACACCGGTCTGATTGTGCGCTGCAATTAAAACCGACCTTTTTTCCACTTGGCTGCGATCTGCCCGGGGGGACGTCAGCACAATCCTTTCAGGGATTCATCCGGATGCCTCCCTTGGCATCATGGGGATATCCGGGAGGCAGATCCCTTGCATTTTTCGGGAAAACCGGCCCGGTTTGTGCCCGGTACAGTGCCCCTTCTATTTCCGTCTTTAGACGCGTTCCCTGCCCTCCCTGGGCCCGGCATGACCATTTGTTCATTCTCGTTTTTGCGATGCAAGGAACGCTTCTAAATTGCACGCTTTTTTCCTGTTTTAAATGGCCTGTTTCCAAAAATACCGGTTTATATGAAGAATATTATCGGGCGTTGGCACCAGTTCCACTGGAACTTTCCGTACACGGATCTACCCTGGAAACTCTCCGTCGTAGGGGGATCAGGGTAGACCATATGTCCGGCTATTCCTTCTCCAGGGTCTCCTTTGCCTCCTGCAGGTGCCGGAGCTGGTCGTCAGAAAGCGCAGGATAGGAGAGGTGGAGTCCTTCGATGGCCGATATAATAGCTTCAGCGACAACGGTACGGGCCATCCATTTGTGGTCCGCGGGCACGATGAACCACGGGGCATACGTGGTCGAGGTCGCGGCCAGCATCTCCTCATACGCGTCCATGTACTCGTCCCAGTACTGTCGCTCTGCGATATCGGTAACAGAAAACTTCCAGTACTTCTCCTTGTGGCTGAGCCGGTCGAGCAGCCGGCACTTCTGCTCGTCTCTGGAGATGTGGAGGAAGAATTTCAGGATGACGGTGCCGTTCCGGGCAAGGTGTTTTTCAAAGGCGTTGATATCCTTGTACCGCCCCTCCCAGAACCCGTCCGCGCCCGGCCCGATCGCTGTGGGGAGTTCCTCCATGCGATCAGGATGCACGTGGACAACAAGCACATCCTCGTAGTAGGAGCGGTTGAAGATGCCGATCATTCCCCGCTCGGGCAGCACTTTTTCGTACCTCCAGAGAAAATCGTGTGCATGCTCCTCGGCGCCGGGTACCTTGAACGAATGAACTGCGCAGCCCTGTGGGTTAATCCCGGACATCACGTGCCGGATCGTGCCGTCCTTTCCCGCCGTGTCCATTCCCTGGAGCACGATCAGGATGCTGTACTCGCGGGATGCGGCAAGGAGCTCCTGCGCATCGGTAAGCTCCCTGCGGTCTTTTTCGAGGAGATCCCGGAGCAGATCTTTTGCTGCCTCATCGCTTCCTGCTTTCAGCTCCTCACGTGGCACCCATGCTGCATCGTTATTTTTCAGGCGGACCTTCTTTTTTGGCTCCGCGATGAACTGTTTGAGGTACTTCCTGACCGTTGGCCCGTTGACTTCCATATCTTCTCCATTTCCTATCTGTTCTGCTGCAGGGTTCAAGGTTGCGTGCAGGGATGATCGCCCGGGCCAAAAAAGGGAAACCGGTCAGAACCAGTAATTCTTCACAAATACCTTCGATTTTGCTATTCCGGGTGTAAAGCGGTTGAGCACCAGCGGGGAGATAATGATGATGATGATCGCGTTTCCCACCAGCCAGGGCACAAACACTGCCATGATGCTGTTCCAGCCGATGATGCCGCCCATCGCAAGCGAAAGTGCACCCCACGCCGCTGCAATGATATTGTTGAGGATCGCACCGAACAGGATGAGGTGGAAGAGATCCCGGCGGGACTCAATGCCCACGTTCACGTCAAAGATACGGAACGCGGCAAGAGGGACGAGCACCATCCAGAGATCTGCAAGCGAGAAGTAGATTGCAACAGATGCCGGCATACCGGAGAGGAGACCGGCGCCAAAGAAACAACCGACGTACGCAGCGATCGCACCATACATGCCAAACCAGAGCGTGAAGATCAGCATGAACGCAGCGGCGATAAAGAGCACCGCGACACCAGAGGGAAGTGTGGGGCTGATGAGACGTGAGATCCCCACAGAGAACCATGCCAGCAGCGTGTTGATGAGAATAAGCCCTATCACCAGGATGAGATACGAGTATGTCGGAGGTCTGACCGTCTTCATGATTAACCACTATCCCCATATTATCTTCCCCCCTAAATAGAATTTATCCTCAATTTCCCGGCGGGATTTTTATAAACAGAGGATTTTATGGGCAGGTATCGTAACACTAGGTACTGCCGGGGGTATCTGGTCCATGATGGTAATTGGCATTGATCCCGGGCTTGCACGGCTCGGCTACGGGGTGATCCGGGTGGACCGGGGCACCGCCGTTCCCGTCTGTTACGGTTGTCTGGAGACCCGGGCCGGGACCCGGCCGGGTGAGCGCCTGCTGGAGATCTCTACCGGTCTTTCCTCCCTCTTCGACCGTTATCCTCCCGATGCCCTTGCGGTGGAGAAACTCTTCTTCTCTAAAAATATCACGTCTGCGATGGGCGTGAGCGAGGTACGGGGCATCGTTCTTCTTGCCGCGGAGCAGCGGGGGATCCCGGTGACCGAGTACACGCCAAACCAGGTCAAGCAGGCGGTCACCGGATCGGGCCGTGCGGACAAGGCCCAGGTGCAGCAGATGATCACCCGGCTCCTCCGCCTTGACGAGGTGCCGCAGCCTGACGACGCTGCGGACGCGCTTTCGATTGCCTTATGTCATATCCACGTCATGAGATAGTACAATGATCGCGTATCTGGTGGGAACTCCGGCCGCGACCGGCGACAAGTGGGTGGTGCTGGAAGTAAACGGCATCGGTTACCGGGTGCACGTGCCGGAGCCCGGGATCCGCGAGATCGCCCATACCACCGGGAAAGTGAAACTCCACACGTACATGGCCGTGCGTGAGGATGCGATCACCCTGTACGGGTTCCTGCACGAGAGTGAGCTCGAACTTTTCACGGTCCTTATTGGTGTCTCGGGCATCGGCCCGCAGATCGCGCTCAATATCCTCTCCCAGATCTCCCTTGAGGATTTCGTCCTTGCCATCCTGTCCGGTGATGAAAAGAGCCTAACCCGGATCTCTGGTATCGGGCCAAAGAGCGCGCAACGGCTGATCCTCGAACTCCGGGACAAGATGAAGAAAGTGCAGGGCGCCATGGCACCGGTCCTGCCCGGGAAGCAGGACGCAGCCATACGGGATGCAGCAAGTGCCCTCGTCTCACTCGGGTTTGCCGAGACCGCCTCGTACGATGCGGTCAAAGCTGCAGCCCGGGGACTGGTCTCCCCTTCGGTACAGGAGATCATCAAGGCAGCACTCCGGATTATCAGGGAGGCTGAACGGCGGTGAGCGAACGGGTCATCTCCCCGGAACCGGCTGCGGATGAGACCGATGAGATCACGCTGCGGCCGGCGACGCTCGATGCCTTTGTCGGGCAGGAACCGGCAAAAAATGCGCTCCGGATCGCGATTTCAGCCGCACAGCAGCGGGGAGAACCGATCGATCACGTCCTGTTTGCCGGGCCGCCGGGACTGGGAAAGACCACCCTCGCCTATATTATTGCACGGGAGATGGGTGCAGCGATCCGGACCACGACCGGCCCGGTGCTGGAAAAACCCGGGGATATTGCAGCCCTTGTCACCGCGCTCCAGAAAGGCGACGTGCTCTTTATTGACGAGATCCACCGCATGAATGCGGTTGTCGAGGAGATCCTGTACCCCGCAATGGAGGATTTCTTCATCGATGTCATGATTGGCGAAGGGCCTAGCGCCCGGTCGATCAAGCTGACGCTCGAGCATTTCACGCTGATCGGTGCAACGACCCGGCAGGGGCTCCTTAGTTCGCCGTTCCGTGACCGTTTCGGGATCCTCGTGCGCCTGAACCTGTATTCCACGGAGGATCTTGTTGAGATTGTGAAAAGGAGCGCGACGATCCTGAAGATTCCCATCACTCCTGAAGGGGCGGCAGCGATCGCAGCCCGGAGCCGGGGGACACCAAGGATAGGGAACCGCCTCCTGCGCCGGGTACGGGACTACGCGGTGGTGAAAGGCGACGGGACAATCACCGCGGAGATTGCAGAAGACGGCCTTGCGCTGCTCCAGATCGACGAGCTGGGACTTGATGATATCGACCGGCGCATCATTTCAGTCATCGCGGACGATTTCGGCGGTGGCCCGGTCGGTGTGAAGACAATCGCGATCTCGGTCGGGGAAGAGGTCAGGACCATAGAGGAGGTCTACGAACCCTACCTCATCCAGATCGGGTTTGTGAAGCGAACCTCTCAGGGCCGGGAGACAACCCAAGCGGCCCTTGCGCACCTCAAGCTGAACCCCTCACAGAAGACCCTGTTTTGACGGGATAAGGATTTTTTCCGGCTGTTGCCAGGATGAGTCAGCAGGATTGAAAAAGTGGATAACCGGCTGTTTTTGTATTACGCCAGCTGCCCGTTCTTTACAGCCCTCCTGGAGTGGATGTACCACATCACGGCCCTCATCAGGATGGGGAAGATCATGTACATGTACATGGAGGAGAATGGTGCGTTGAATATGACCAGCCCCATCCCGATAACTGCAGCAAGGATGATGGGAACCCTGTCCATAACGGCATCCAGTATCCGGTCAGGATGGATTGGCCCGGTGAGGAGGGCAGGGCGGCGAATGATGTACTGCCACTGGATCAGGAAGAGGCAACTGAGGACCAGCATATTTGCATGGAAGATGAGGGGTGCGATCGGGACATGCGGATAGTCCCCGGAGAGGTTGGTGGAGAACGGCACCAGCACCACAAAGATCAGGATCAGGATGTTGAGCCAGAGCACGACCTTGTTAACTGACCGGAGGAAATGAAAATGTTCGTGGTGGACGATCCATAAACTGGCAAGGATAAAAAACGCGATCAGGAAGCTGAGGAACTGCGGGAACATGGAGGCGATGTACACGGGCAGTTCGGTTGCGGCCTCTGCCTTAGGGATAGTGGGAACGCTCAGGCCGACCACGAGCAGGGTCATGGCAAACGCAAACACCCCGTCGACCAGTGCCTCGAGCCGGTTTTTTGAGATGAGTGTATTATCCAGAATTTCTTCTGACTCCATATTCTTCCTCAATACTATGGATTCACGTATATTTTACTTGTTTTCTTTTGTATTTGTCACCTGTCAGAATGGTCCGGTTTGTCTCTGGGGCTGATCCCTGCGTAAGGCAGGCACCTGGTAAAAAGAGGTCTATAAAGAGCCGGTTAAGCCGGCAACAGAGAAACGGGGTGTCCTGTCTCCCAAAAAAAATGTTGAGGATTACCGGCGATCCCGTTTCTTGATCATTTCCAGTGCTTCGAACGCTTCGCGCCGCACGGAGACGTTCTCGTCCGATAAGAGGCCGGTAAGGTGGTCGGCAGCCTTCTGGTCACCGATCTCGCCAAGGAGGAGGGCAGCACGCTTGCGCACATCGCTCTGGTCATCCTTGAGTACCATGATTAGTGGTGTGGTTGCCGGCTGGCCGAGCATCCAGAGCGCTTCCATCGCGCCCGTCCGCGTCCGCACGTCTCCCTCGCGGAAGACCTGCATGAGCGGGGCGATCGCAGGCACGCCGAGTGCAGCTAAAGCCTTGACAACCTCGATCCTGACCGGCCGCTCCGGGTCTGCAAGCGTCTCGATGAGTGCCGGGATGGCGGTGGAGTTTCCAATCTGGCCAAGGACTACTGCTGCCTCTTTGCGGATTCCCGCATTCTGGCTGGCCAGGGCGGCAATCAACGGCTCGACCGAGTGCTCGCCGATGGTGGCCAGCGCGAGAGCGGCCCGGCGGGACACATCCTCGTTCTTGTCCACGAGGGCCCCGATAAGGGGTGCGATAGATGCCTGGCCCATGGAGCAGAGTGTCGCCATCGCGGCCATTCTTACATGCTCCAGGGGATCGTTGAGGCTCTCGATCAGCGGAGCCACGGCACGAGGGTCGCCAATCCTGCCAAGCGCCACCGCGGCCTCGTGACGGACCCAGGGGTCTGCATCCTTGAGGGCCTCGATCAGGTTTGGCACCGCACGGGCCTCGCCCATAATCCCGAGCGCCTGGACAGCACCCCGGCGGATGAACGGATGGTTGTGCTTGAGTGACTGGATCAGCGGGGTGACCGCGGGTTCGCCGATCAGCTGGAGTGCCCTGATTGTTTCCTGTTGGACGTCTTCGCCCGGATCGGCAAGCGCCCCGATCAGCGGCACGACCGCGGGCGCCCCGATCTTGCCCAGGGTGTCGGCAGAGCCCCGCCGGATGATCCAGAACTCGTCTCTCAGGCCGTTAAGGAGCGGCTCGATGAACGGCTCCCCAAGATCGCCGACAGAACGGACAGCGTTCCAGCGGGTATCCAGATCGCCACTGGTCAGTGCCTTAAGGAAATTTTCATAGCGTTCCCGCTGGGCACGCAGCCGGGCTTCCTCTTCCTCACGGTTCCCGGACTTGAATATGTTAAGAATTTTCTTTATGATCGCCATGGATCTTCTCCAATGGGTTCAGTGTTTGTATAAAATCATTCAAATAGGTATCGGATGCCCACGAGAGAACCTAAAAGTCGGTTAAATGGAAAAACGGCCTGCCATTAACGGGGTACTCCGAAATTGTGGGAAAAAGGTTTTTTTATCGTCGGATTGTACCTGGACCGGCTTAGCTGTTCAACAAGGTGGTGACAGATGCCGAAGCGGTGTACTGTTGATCGTTAACGGTCATCGTATAGGATCCTATAGGTCGCGACAGGTCGAAGGTATATTTGTATGAATAGGTATTATCCGCGTTGAGCGCGACGGTTGCCACCTGCACACCGCCGGAGAATTGCCCGGGACCATACAGGGTGAGGATTACGCTGTTCGAACCCGTGGTGCAGAGGCCGGAATAGGTTACCGTGCTGCCCGGTTGTACGACTGTTGAGCTCGCGATGATACTGACCGATCCGCCGCCGATTACTGAGAAGGTCGTGGTAGCCGAGGAAATTTTCTGCCCGTCGTACGCAATCATGGTATACATCCCGGAAATCACTTTATACCCGGGGTTCCAGGTGTAATTCCATGCATTCATCGAGCGGACCGGCACCTGGGCTACCTGCACGCCGTTCGTGTAGGCACCCGGCCCATAAAGGGTCAACAGGACCATACTGCTTCCTGTACAGGTCCCGGAGAATGCCTGCGATCCGCCAATGATCAGCGTCGACTGGCTTTCCTGTATTGTCACGGTAGGCTGGGTGACCGGTGCAGTTGTCGTGGATGCCTGTTGTTCCTGCGTGGGCTGGATAGTCGGGGTGGCAAGAGGGGTCAAAGCGGCATAATAGGTCGAAGTAGCCGCGGTAACGGTTATATTGGTATCCCAACTCTCGTAACCGGTATCACGGAATTCAAGCGTATGTGCCCCCATCGATACACCCGTGAGAGTACTCGGGGTTGTCCCCTGGTACTGGTTATCGAGATAGATCTGGGCACCCTGCGGCGAACTTGAGAACTGGAGGGTACCCTTGCCTGATATCTGGCTCGTTGTGCACCCGGTGATGAGAACACAGGCAATTAAGGCTGAAATAATGAGAATCCGCTTCATTCCGTTTCCCTTATACTGGAGAGGTTATCATGATTATCAATTAAAATACTTGTGCAATGGTTTCAGGTCAGGATGACGTGTATGAGCATTCCGTTTGTAAAAAAATGAATAAAATGAGGCTTATGCCTTCTTTGCGAGGGCTAGTACCTGTTCGGCAAGTTCGATGCTTTTCTCTTCCCCGGTCATCAGCGTGTCCAGACGAATCGCATCTTTGATCTCGGCCGGATCCCGGATGTCGTGGATAAAAAGATCGACGAGATCCTTGTAGCATGCTGCAGTGCCTGCCGACGTCGGTTCAAAGCCCGAGGCCTCCATGAGGGCGGCTGCCGGCCCGCTCACCGGGGCGTTGCCGATGAACGGGCTCACCGCGATGACATACTTGTCCGCCATGGCCTCTTTGATCCCCCTGCATTCGATGATGGGGGTGATGCTCGTGATCGGGTTTGACGGCCCGATGATCACCACATCGCTTGCTTCGACCGCCTGGATCACTTCTTCTGAGCTCTCCGGGGGTGTCTTTGAACAGCGCACGACATCCTCGATCCGGATCTGGCCTTTGGATCGGATCCAGTACTCCTGGTAATGGATCAGGCCGAGCTCTGTTTTTACCCGGGTCGTGACCTCGGTGTCCGACATCGGCAGGACATTCTCCCGGACACCGAAGCGCTCGCAAAGGGTCCGGGTGATGTTCGTGAGCCGCATTCCCTCGCGGAGCAGGTTACCCCGCGCGATATGTACCGCCCGGTCCCGGTCGCCGATCGCGATGTACTCGCCAAGGCCCATGTGGAGGATCTCCTCGTGTGTGGTGAACGTGTCGTTCCTGATCCCCCACCAGGTGTCAGTGTTGAGCACGCCGGCAAAGAGGTACATGACCGTGTCGACATCCGGCGATATGTGGTTGCCGGATATCCAGATGTCCTCAGCCGTGTTGACCACAACAGAGATCTCATGCCGGTCCATCACCTTCTGCATCCCGCGCAGCAGCTTGGGCGTGCCGGTCCCGCCCGAAAGGAACGTAATCATTACTCAATACTTTTATGCGATGTATAAGAAGATTCTTTTAGTGAGTCTCAAGATCATCAAGGATCCGGTCCATGGCTATGTGGAAGTGGATGAGGAGATCCTGCCGCTCCTGGATGCCCCGGCCATCCAGCGCCTGCGTTATATCCGTCAGCTCGGGTTTTCGTATCTCGTATATCCCGGGGCCAACCATACACGGTTTGAACATTCGGTGGGGACGATGCACCTGGCCGGTGTCGCCTGCCGCCAGTTCGGGCTTACTGATGACGATCGCCGGCTGGTGATGGCCGCAGCCCTTCTCCATGACATAGGCCACGGACCATTCTCCCATGCAAGCGAACCTCTCATGGAATCACGCCTCGGCCGCACCCACGATGACATTGCCGGGATCGCAGAGACGCAGTTCGGGGCACTCCTGGAATCGCTTGCGATAAGCCCGGCCGAGGTCTGCGAGGTCGTGAAAGGCCGCCACCGGCTCTCGGGGATCATCCACGGCGATCTCGATGTGGACCGGATGGACTACCTGCTCCGGGACGCGTACTACACCGGCGCCCCCTACGGAACGGTGGACGCCCACCGGCTCATCAGGAATCTGCACCTGACTTCAGAAGGGATCGTGCTTGACGAGAACGGCGTCAACGCGGCAGAATCGCTTCTTGTCGCACGGACGCTGATGCGCCCCACCGTTTACTACCATCACGTCAGCCGGATCGGCGAGTGTATGTTCCAGCTTGCGGTGCTCGACCATATGGCGACCGGCCCGGCCGGCGGCTTTGAGCGCATCTGTGCCCTCGATGATGGGGAGTGTATGCACGAACTCAGGAAGTCAGACAGCCCCCTTGCCCGCGAGATGGCCGGCCGGCTCTATGAAAGAAGGCTCTACAAAAGGGCTGTGTATGTCGGGCAGGACCAGGTGAACGCGGCCGCGTTCCAGACCGGCTGGACCGTGGAACGGGCGCGTGAGGTTGCCGTGGAGATTGCCGGGAGGGCCGGGTGCCGGGCCAGTGATGTGCTGGTAGACATCCCCCCGGTCCCCGGGGAGATGTCGCTTGAGGTCCAGATAAAAAACCGGCACGCCCTCATTGGCTTTGCCGAGCTTTTCCCCCGGCTCCAGACCCTCAACCAGACCCGGCGCGAGCAGTGGCGACTGGGTGTGTACACGCTTCCCGAACACCGCGACGTGGTAGCCGATGCCGCAGCAGAGATCCTGCACATCAAAAAGCCCACCCGCCAGGACACTCTTTTCCGATCGCCCGCACTCCGGTAATCCTCTATGCGAATAATAAACTCTAATAGTGGCCGTTTCCAACAGTATCCACAGATGAAACTCTCCTTCATCCTCTGCATGATTCTGGTGATCCCCGGTGTCCTGTGTGCAGGGTGCACGTACACCAGCCCGGCCGGGCAGAGTGGGACGGTCACCACAGCACCGACCGCGGTGGCGAATGTCACCGCTGTAGTTACGGTGGCCCAGCCGACCCTTTCTCTTGGCGCTCAATATCTCCAAAATTCCTACTCATTCTCAGGTCAGAACAGCACATTCAACGAGCAGATCCGTATCGCTGATCCTTCATGGGCGATCACATACTCTGTCACCAACCTCAGCAGCACCCCGCAGGAAAGCTGGTTTGCGATGACCGTGACCAACCTGGACACCCAGAAAAACCAGACCTTTACCTGGACATATCTTAATGAGACATACCAGCAATATCCCATGTATACGCCGGGACTCTACCAGTTTGCCATGACGGGTACCTTGGTCAAGGTGGACCTGACGGTGGCAAAGCGACTTCCCTGAGGTGAAATTAATTGGCCGATATCACAAGCGACGTGTTTGTTATTTCCTGCGGTGTCATCATTGTTATTGTCGTAATTGCGCTCACCTTCATCAGGCTCCGCTCCGCGGAGCGCAGGATGCATGAGAGCAGCTACAAACTCCGGGTGTATACCGATATGCTCAATGCCGTGACCGAGATCAACCTGGCCGGCAGTGACAGCTACAAGATGGATATCGCCAAAAAAAACCTGGCGTTCACTCTCAACCGGCTCAACCTCATCGCAAGCTCCGGCGTCCTCAAGAGCGTGAGCGACCTGCTTGATTTCCTCAACGAGCACAAGGAGAAGGACTTTGATGCCCTCAGGCTTCACAACATCCTCAACACCCTCGTCATCGAAGCCCGTCGGGATCTCAACCCGTCCCACGCCCGCAGGGTTGAGGAGTCCAAGGTGCGGTACCGGTTCTTTGCCCCGGTCCGGAAATAATTTCCTTTTAAAGTTGATCTCTCGCCGTTAGCTTTTTTCCGCATAAACCCTTTTTACCTAGGGGCTCCGACATTGGTACCACAGGAGAGCGCGGAGGGGTTACCATGAAAAAGGAATACGTGGTCGGGGTGACCGGCGCAAGCGGGATCTGCTATGCACGGCGCCTGCTCGAGGTGTTGTGCCAGGATGCCCGTGTGCACCTGATCATCTCTGAGGTAGCGCAGGAGATCGCATGCCACGAGAGGGTCGATCTCTCGGGGTTCGATGCGACCTATCACGATGTCAGTGCAATGAGCGCTGAGATTGCGAGCGGGTCCCACCGGCACGATGGGATGGTCATCATCCCCTGCAGCGCAAAGACTCTCTCTGCGATCGCTACCGGTTACGCGGACAACCTGATCACCCGGACCGCCGATGTCTGCCTCAAGGAACGAAGGCGTTGTATCCTTGTCACCCGGGAGATGCCGCTCTCGCAGATCCATTTAAAGAACATGCTTGCGGCACACGAAGCCGGCGCGACCATTATGCCGGCGAGTCCCGGGTTCTATCACCACCCGGAGAAGATTGACGACCTTGTGGACATGGTTGTGGCCCGGGTGCTCGATCACCTCGGGGTCGCCCATACGCTCTCGGAACGCTGGAGTGGTTACGATGCGTGAGTTTATCGAAAAGATGCGCAAAGAGGGGTTCGTTGTCGATGTCACCGGGCTGTGCTCCCCTGAGGATATGAAGGCTGCACAGCAGGCAGCAGCAACGGACAAGATCCTGTTCTTCCACAACATGGGCGGGTCCCGGGCGGTCATGAACGTGACCGCGGACCGGCGTGCGCTCGCGCTCGCGCTTGGCCTTGGCGAGAAAGAAATGGTGCAAAAACTCTCGGACGCTGCATTTGACGGGAAGATTGTCAACGACGGGAAATTTGCAATGAAGAAGCCGGATCTTACCCGTATCCCGGTCATGCACTTTTTTCCCAGGGATGCCGGCAGATATTTCACGGCCGGCATCGTCTTCTCGAAGTGGGACGGCGTGGAGAATGCGTCCATCCACCGGATGCTCGTCCTTGACGACCACCGGGTCGCCGCCCGGCTCGTGGAAGGCCGGCACACCCACGTGATGCTCAAAAAAGCGCTGGCCTGCGGTGAACGCCTGCCGATTGCGGTGGTGGTCGGCGTGCACCCGGCAGTGACGTTTGCAAGCTGCACCCGGGTCCCGGCCGGAAAGGAGCTGGCCTACGCGGCAGAACTGCTGGGCGGGACGATCCGGGTCAAGGAATGCAGCAATGGCGTGCTCGTCCCTGCAGATGCAGAGATCGTCCTTGAAGGGTTCATCGGCCCGGATGTCACCGACGAGGGGCCGTTTGTGGACATCACGGGCACCTACGACCCGGTCCGGCGCCAGCCGGTGATCGAGTTCACCGGCATGCACACGAAACCGGATTTCATCTACCACAGCATCCTGCCCGGGGGCGACGAACACAAGATCCTGATGGGCTGCCCCTACGAGCCCAAGATCTACCGGGCCGTTGCCGGGGTGACCGAGGTGAAAAACGTCGTACTCACCAAAGGTGGCTGCGGGTATCTCCATGCGGTGATCCAGATCAAAAAGAGCACGCAGGGTGACGGCAAGAACGCGATCATGGCGGCCTTTGCCGCCCACACCTCGCTCAAGCATGTGGTCGTGGTGGACGAGGACATCGAACCCACCGATCCCGACGAGGTCGAATATGCAATCGCGACACGGGTGAGCGGGGACCGGGATGTTATGGTGGTCACCGGTGTCCGGGGTTCGTCACTTGATCCCTGCCAGAAAGAGGATGGCACTAACGTGAAGATCGGGGTCGACGCGACCATGGTGCTGGGCCACGAGGACGAGTTCCGTCGTGCCACATGGTGACCGGCATGCATCTCGATCCCGAAGACGAGCGGATCCTTGCCGGAGAACAGGGAGAGACCCGGCAGAAGATGCTCGCGCTGCTTGTCGCACTCGGGAAAGTGTTCGGCGCCGAACGGCTCGTGCCGATCACCAGTGCACAGGTCAGCGGTGCGTCCTACAAGACGATCGGGAAGTACGGCCTTGACTGGCTGGCAAGTCTCGATGCAAAGGCAGTCGTCCCGGCCGTGCTCAACCCGATCGGCATGCCCCGGGGCCGGTGGGAGGAGATGGGGATTGATCCGGGTTTTGCAGAAAAACAGCAGGCCGTAGTCGCTGCGTACGAACGGCTGGGCATCCGGCTCGACTGCACCTGCACTCCCTACTACCTTCACGAGACCCGGTACGGCGATCACCTCGCATGGTCGGAGTCGTCCGCGGTCAGCTACGCGAATTCTGTGCTTGGGGCCCGGACCAACCGCGAGGGCGGCCCAAGTGCCCTTGCCGCCGCGCTTGTGGGAAAGACCCCCTGCTATGGCCTGCACCTGGCAAAGAACCGGGTGCCGCAGATGGTGATGGATGTCCACGCCGACACCTCCGGCTGGGGCATCGCAGAGTTCGGGGCGCTGGGATTTCATGCAGGAAAGCTTGTGGGCAACCGGATCCCGTACTTCCGCGGGATCCGGCCGGAGCCCGACCAGCTCAAGGCAATCGGCGCCGCGATGGCGGCGACCGGCGCAGTTGCGCTCTACCATGTCGAAGGGACGACTCCTGAAGCGCAGAAAAACCGGTACGATCTTTCCGGCCTCGAAGTCATTCCGGTCGAACAGGAAGAGATATCCCGCCTGTTTCTGGAGATCCCGGTGGATGCCGTTGCGGTCGGCTGCCCGCACTGCTCTCCCGCGGAACTCGCTGAGATCGCCCGGCTCCTTGCCGGGAAGGTCGTGACAAAGCCCCTCTACGTCTTTGCAGCGCAGGGCGTGATCGAGCGGAACGCACGCGTGGTCGATTCCATAGAAAAGAGTGGTGCCCGGGTCTTTGCCGACACCTGCATGGTGGTCTCTCCGGCGATGGAGCAGTACCGTTCGATCATGGTGAACTCCGGCAAGGCCCTTGCGTACGTTCCCAACATGTGCGGCGGGCAGGCCCGGATCGGGACGATCGCGGACTGCATACGGGTGGCAACCGGATAACTGCCGTGTGCGCCCGGGCCCAAAAGAGCAGAATGCCGGTAATCTCCCTCACCTGCTCCACATCGTCGCCCCGGAAAGAGGCGCATCCACCACCCCGATCGGGGAGAACGGGAACCGGGAAAAAAGAAAAAAATTTAAGAGAGTCCCAGCAGGATCTTTTTGATCGCGTCAACGGATTCCGGTGACGGGTTACGTCCCGGCCTGACACCTTCCCCATACGAAAGGATCTGCCGGACCTCGCCCATCTTTATGCTGCCAAAGGGGATCTTCTCCCAGCGATCCTGATCGATGACATTCCAGGTGCACTGCATCAGGTGGGACAAAAGAAGGATATCCTCCTCGGAGAACGATTTCCACTCGGGCCCCGTCCCCTGCTGCATCAGCTTGATCGCATGTTCGACTTTCTTTTCACGGTGGACATGATACAGCCGTCTTCCCACCTCGGCCTGGGTTGCTTCCGGCATACGTGTTCCTCCCTCCCCATTGAGGGGGATGATGAGTGAATCCCACTGTGCAGTCATATACTTTGCGGTGGCTGATAAGATTCCTGCAACACCATGTCCGGGCCGCTTTCCGGCCAAGGGAAAGCCGTATTAACCGGGACAGAATAATTCCGATACACTTACGTATGTCCCGTACCAGTGATGATGAGCTGGGCCGGCGGCGGTTCCAGCTCGGAAAGGAACAGGCGGTCGAGGATGCGGTGGAGAAGATACGACGCGCCCAGGCTGTCGACTGGCCGTCCCTTTGTGCAGCGGACTGCAAGCTGCTCCGGGAGATCCTCGGCGAACTCTGGATCTGCATCGGGCGGGAGAGATGGGAGCAGTACTCCTTTTCCCGGCTCACGCGGCAGGATATTCGTGATCTCCTTGCACTCGAGGCAGGAATGCGGGGCCGGACCCTGACCTGTGAAACCCTCGAAGAGATGGACGCGATCCTCTCTCATACACGGAACCCTCCTCCTGCATCATGAATCCGGGTGGAATATGCATTCCATCGGATGAATGCACACACATATCTTAATATATCTGCACTCGTTAGGTTGTATCAGAAGGAGGTATCGATATGGTTGGTTGGGAAGTCCCGATTGGAGCCGCAATCGCATTTGGCTGTGGCGCCTTAGGCACCGGGCTTGCACAGTCCCGGATTGGTGCAGCAGGGGCGGGAGCGATCGCCGAACGCCCCGAGACGGTGGGATCGATCATCATCCTTGAGGCCATACCTGAGACACTGGTCATCCTCGGGTTTGTCGTGGCCGCGATGATCATCCTGATGGTTACCTGAAAACCCGGGCCACCAGGGCATGTGCCGGGGACTGCAATAACACACCGCGGTTCCCTTGCCATTCTTCTTCCCACCTTAACGTGCAGGGGGGGCGCGGGAAGGAGCTGCCGGCTGCACACTACAGGGGTCGATGTTGCCATGGCCTATGAAAACCTTTTGAACTCCATAGAGGAGAGCGCAGAGGAAAAAGAGCGGGAGCTCCGCGGGAATGCGCAAAAGCAGGCCGATGAGATCCGGCGCGAGGCAAAGAGACTGGCGGCGGAGGTTGTGGAGCGCACTGTCAGGGAAGCACAGAACGCTGCGGAGATCGAGAGGAACAAGCAGCTGTACCTCGCAAAAGGCGCCATCAAGGAGCAGGCGCTCAAAGGCCGTGAGAAGATGTTTGAGTCTGCCTTTGTGCTGGCGGGGCAACGCCTCGCAGTCCTGCGGCAGGATGAGAAGTACCCGGCCATTTTCCAGCGTCTCGCAGAGGAAACAATCAGCGCGGCCGGCGAGGGCCTGGTGGTTATTCATGTCGATCCCCGGGATCTTGACCTCTGCAAAAAATCACTTGCGGCGATGAAGGTCTCCTGCGAGATTCGCACCGACCTTACCTGCATGGGCGGGCTGTCTGCAAGCTCTCCTGACGGGCAGATTACCCTCAGCAACACGATCGAGTCCAGGCTTGAACGGGTGCGGGAACACCGGCGGCGCGAGATCCACGCCGCACTCTTCGGGTGATGGTGATGGACTGGGGATATATCAATGCCCGGATGCGGGGAATGAAGAGCCGGCTTTTGGACCACCGCACTCTCGACAACCTGATCCTCCAGCCCGACCTCGAATCCCTGATGGGGGAACTCGAGAAGACCCCCTACCGCGATGACATTATCGAGGCCAGGGGCCGGTACACCGGTATGCCCTGCATCGAGTATGCCCTGCGCAAAAATTTCGTCCGGACCTTCCGGAAGATCCTTGCCTTTGTAAAAAAAGAGGAGGCAGAGGCGTTCATCAGGATCTTCCTCCACCGCTGGGATGTCCAGAACATCAAGACGATCCTGCGCGGGAAAAATATCCATGTGACAAACGAGGAGATCCTCGACTGCCTCGTGCCCGCGGGCGAACTTGACGATGCGGCCTTAACCGAGCTCGTGCGGCAGCAGGACACCAAGGCGGTCATCGACCTGCTTGCTACCTGGCGCATCCCGTGGGCAAAGCCGCTCACCACTGCATTCCCGGAGTTTGCGCAGAAAGGCGATATCAGCAGGCTCGAATGTGCGCTCGACCGGTACTATTACGAAGAGGCGCTCCATGCAGTCCAGGGGCCCGATCCCAACAAGGCGATGATCCGGCATATCCTCGCCATCGAGATCGATGTCCTCAACATCAAGACCGTCCTGCGGATGATCCGGGACCACATCGATCCTGCGGAGGCAGGGCAGTTCCTCATCGCTGGAGGGCTGGAATTTGACCTCAAAGCGCTTGCCCGGCTGCTCGCCCTGCACTCGATCGGGGACGCTCTTACGGGGGTGGCGGGTTCCCGGTACCGGTTCCTTACTGACACTCCTGAAACTGTGGTGAAGGCCCAGAAAATCTCGGTTATCGAAAAAGATCTGGAACGGTACCTGGTCACGCAGGGCACCCGGTTCTTCTCCGGTGACCCCCTGAGCGTTGCCTCCCTGATCGGGTATTTCTGGGCAAAGTACAACGAGATCACCAACATAAGGGTCATTGCGCGCTGCAAGACCGCGGATTTCCCGATCGAACACCTCCGGGAGGAGCTGGTCTATGTATAAGTTTGTGATCGTGACCGACAGCGACCGGGCATCGGGATTCCGGCTTGCCGGGGCCGAGGTTTTCGAAGTCAAAGACGCAGAGGAGGCCCGGGCCACCATTCCCTCTCTCCTCCACAAGGATGACATCGGGATCGTAGCGGTAAACGAGGAGTACATGCTCTCGCTCGATGAGAAACTCATGGACCGGATCGAGAAGATGCACCGGCCGCTCATTATCCCGATCCCGGCGAGGAAAAAGGAAGTGGACCGGCGCACCTATATCGAACGGCTGCTCCGCAAGGCTATCGGGTACAACATCGTGCTGAAGAGGTGATGGTATGATTACGGGAACAATATCACGGGTCTCGGGCCCGGTGATCATCGCAAAGGGGATGATCGGGTCGAGGATGTACGACGTGGTCCACGTCGGGAGCGAGGCGCTCCGCGGTGAGATCATCCGGCTTGAAGGCGACGATGCGGTCATCCAGGTCTACGAGGATACAACCGGCCTCATGCTGGGCGAAAGCGTGGAAAACACAGGGGCACCTCTCTCCGTCGAGCTCGGCCCCGGGCTCCTCTCATCGATCTATGACGGCGTCCAGCGCCCGCTGCCGGAGCTCCTTAAACTGAGCGGGGACTTTATCGGCCGGGGCATCACCGCCCCGGGCCTTGACCGGGCAAAGAAGTGGGAGTTTGTTCCCGCGGTAAAAACCGGGGATCGCCTCTCGCCCGGTGATATTATCGGGACTGTCGCGGAGTTCCAGTTCGAGCACCGGATCCTCGTCCCCCCTAAAGTCTCAGGCACCGTTACAGAGATCCGCAGAGGGGCGTTTGCGGTCGACGAAACGGTCTGTGTCCTTGACAACACCGTGCAGCTCACCATGATGCAGTATTGGCCGGTGCGGATTCCCCGGCCCGTGGCAAAGAAGCTCGATCCGGTCCTGCCGCTTGTCACCGGGCAAAGGGTCTTTGACTGCATGTTCCCGGTGACCAAGGGAGGGACAGCGATGATCCCGGGTGGCTTTGGGACAGGAAAGACGGTCTCCGAGCAGACGCTTGCCAAGTGGTCGGACACCCAGATCGTCGTGTACATCGGCTGCGGGGAGCGTGGGAACGAGATGACCGATGTGCTCGCGGAGTTCCCGGAGCTTGTCGATCCCCGGACAAAGCTGCCTTTGATCCAGCGCACGGTCCTGATCGCCAATACCTCGAACATGCCGGTCGCTGCCCGGGAGGCCTCAATCTACACCGGGATCACGATCGCCGAGTACTTCCGGGACATGGGGTACGATGTGGCCCTGATGGCCGATTCAACCTCCCGCTGGGGCGAGGCATTGCGCGAGGTCTCCGGCCGGCTCGAAGAGATGCCGGGCGAGGAGGGATATCCTGCCTATCTTGCAACCCGGCTTGCGGCCTTCTACGAGCGGGCCGGCCGGGTTATCTGCATTGGTGCCGGGGATCGGACCGGGTCGGTCACGGTCGTCGGGGCGGTTTCGCCGCCCGGCGGGGATTTCTCGGAACCCATCACCCAGAATACGCTCCGGGTGGTCGGGACGTTCTGGGCGCTGGACACGAATCTCGCCTACCGCAGGCATTTCCCGTCCGTGAACTGGATCAAGAGTTATTCGCTCTACCTTGATGCCATCGCCGAATGGTACACCCGGGAGATTGCCGGTGACTGGCGGGAACTCCGGGATAAGGCGATGTACCTGCTCCAGAAGGAAGTGGAACTGCAGGAGATCGTCCAGCTGGTGGGCCCGGACGCGCTGCCTGACAGCGAGAAGGCGATCCTTGAAGTAACCCGGATGATCCGCGAGGACTTTCTCCAGCAGAGCGCCTATTCCGACACCGACTCGTTCTGCCCTGTTGAAAAGCAGTACCTGATGCTGAAAGTGATCATGGCCTACTATGAGCAGGTGAACCTCGCGATGAACCGCGGAGTCGGCCTGCGGCAGGTCCAGGCACTTCCCCTCCGGGCCTCCATCGGGAGGATGAAAGATGCCGGGGTGGAGGAGATCCGGGGCATGATTGGGGAGATCAGCGACCGGATGACGGCACTGGAGGTGGAGAAATGAAAGAGGCATCGCTGCTGACAAAGGAATACCGCACGATCGGGTACGTCTCCGGCCCGCTGATCTTTGTTACCGGGGTAAAAGGGGCGTCCTTTGGCGAGATCGTGAAGATCACGCTCCCGGATGGCGAGGTGCGGAACGGTCAGGTGCTCGATATCTCGGAAGACCATGCGGTCATCCAGGTCTATGAAGGCACGCGGGGGATCGATCTTGTCAAAACAACGGTCCGGTTTACCGGTGAGCCTGCCCGGATCTCGGTGTCACAGGATATGCTGGGCCGGATCTTTTCCGGCGTGGGAACAGCCCGCGATGGCGGCCCGGATATCATTCCCGAGGCCGTGCTCGATATCGCCGGGATGCCGATCAACCCGTCCGCACGGGACAAGCCGGCCGACTTCATCCAGACCGGCATGTCGGCTATAGACGGTCTCAATACGCTGGTGCGCGGGCAGAAGCTGCCGATCTTCTCCGGCGCCGGTCTCCCGGCAAGCAAGCTTGCCGCCCAGATCGCACGGCAGGCAAAGGTCCTAGGCGAGAACGAGCAGTTTGCGGTCGTCTTTGTGGCGATGGGGATCACCCACAAGGAGGCCTCGTTTTTCATGCAGGACTTCGAGCGGACGGGGGCGCTCGACCGCGTGGTCTTTTTCATGAACCTTGCCGATGACCCGACGGTCGAGCGACTGGCTGCCCCCCGGTGCGGTCTCACGGTCGCGGAGTTCCTGGCGTTCACCCATAATCTCCATGTGCTCGTGATACTCACTGACATGATCAATTACTGCGAGGCGCTGCGTGAGATCTCGACCGCCCGGGAAGAGGTGCCCGGCCGGCGCGGGTATCCCGGGTACATGTATACCGATCTTGCCTCCATCTACGAGCGGGCCGGTCGGCTCAAAGGCCGGCACGGGTCGATCACCCAGATCCCGATCCTGACCATGCCGGATGACGATATCACCCACCCGGTGCCCGACCTGACCGGGTATATCACCGAAGGCCAGATCGTCCTCTCTCGTGACATCTTCCGGCGTGGCGGCGACCCGCCGGTCGATGCCCTTCCCTGCCTTTCCCGGCTCATGAACCTCGGCATCGGCCCGGGGAAGACCCGGGAGGACCACCGCGGCGTGGCTGACCAGCTGTACGCCTCCTACGCGTACGGGCGCGACCTGCGCCGGCTTGTGGCCATTGTGGGGGAAGAGGCGCTGACCGACCTTGACCGGAAGTATCTCAAGTTCGCGGAAGCGTTCGAGCGGCAGTTCATCACCCAGGGCGACGAGGACCGTCCCATCGAAAAGACGCTCTCGATCGCGTGGGATCTCTTCAGCACGCTTCCGGTGGACGAACTCAAGAGGATCAAGAAAGAGCATATCCAGAAATACCACCCTGCGGCACAGGAATCTGCAGGATCGTCCAAGGGGAGTTGAAATCGTATGGAGCAGGTCCGGCCGACCCGGATGGAGCTGATGCGGCTCAAGGCCCAGATCCGGCTTGCGGAGCAGGGCCGGGACCTGCTCCGGCAGAAGATGGATGCCCTGATCCAGGAATTTTTCAAGATCCTCAGTACCGTCTCGGACTCGCGCGAGGAGCTGGAGCAGGTCTCGCAGGCAGCTGACCTTGCCCTGATGATCGCAGAGGCCACAGACGATCCGGTCACGCTCCGGTCCGCATCGTTTGCCACCCGGAGGTCGATTACGGTCGATATCACCGGGAAGAACATCATGGGCGTGCCCGTCCCGGTGATCGAGAAAAAACGCGTCTCCAAGAACATGCTGGAGCGGGGTTACGGGATTATCACTACGAGCGCCCGGATTGACGAGACTGCCGAGCGGTACGAGGTGGAGTTGGATCTCCTGATCAAGCTTGCCGAGGTCGAGACGGCGATGCGGCGTCTCGGGTCCGAGATCCAGATGAACCGCCGGCGGGTGAACGCCCTCGAGCAGATCCTGATCCCGGAACTGCAGGGGCAGGCGAAATACATAGAGAACGCGATCGAGGAAAGGGAACGCGAGGATCTCTTCCGGCTCAAGAAGGTCAAGAGTATCATCGAGAGGAAGAAAAGGAAGGCGAAAGAGAAGAAAATGGGGAAGTGATTTTTTATTTGATGGCGGATGGTACCGGTTAAGTGAGCTCCCTTTCCTGATGGGACTCCTATCACACTGGCCCCCGCCCCCCGTGGGGGCAGGGCTGGCCAAAGGGGGGCAACAGGTTTTTCCGTACGAACCTTTGAAGGTTTTGTTTCCTGTAATCTTTCAACTTATGAACCCCGCAAAAGCGGGGGGTCGTACCCGATCATGGTATGACCCCCTTCCGGGATTTTGCCGCCCGCCCAATTTATTCCCCGGATATTTTGCATTTTCAGGATTCAGTGATGGGGAGTCATGCACGGATCCTGCATGGCTCCCCCACAAACCGCACATACCCGGTCCTGCCCGCAGGTCGTGTGAACCTGCTTACGGCACTTCTCTCTTAAACGGCTTGTACGGCATCCCTCCCCCCTCGTAGAACTTCGAGAAGAACTCGACAAGGTGGAGACGCACTGCGTGGATCGAAGGGGAGAACATGGCAAGCACGACATTGAGCGCATGCAACAGGAGAGCGACGATGATCCCGATGATGGCAAACGCGAATGCACCGCTGAGCCGGTTTGCCACCATTGCGAGGATCACCGAAGCCATGCCGATTGCCATCAGACGGGAATACGAGAGGATGTTTCCGACCGTGCTCATCACCTCGATGGTGCCGAACACCCCGGCTCCCATCAGGATGAGGGGGAGACCGACAACAATGAGGACGACCGCCGGGTAGATTGAAAACGCCGGCACAACTTTGGCGAGCATGGCAACAAGGACGATGATCGCGGTGATCGTCAGCACCATGCCGGTCTTCTCGTAGAGATGCTTGCGTTTCTTCGTGATGATTGCGTTCCGGATGCCGATGAACAATCCGAGGAAGACATGGATGACCCCGATGGTGATCGCTAAGATGAGCATAGGGATCATCGCGTCCACGCGGTTCCAGGTGATGCCAAGTACCTGCACCGGGTGAAGCCAACCCAGCGTCTCCCCCAGATCCCCGAAGAACTCACCGAACAGGAAGCCGAAAATGATAGCCGGGATCGATGATATAATCAGGATATTGGCAAGGTTCTTTGCAAACGCGATTGCCTGAAAGCGGTGCCGGATCACAAGAGCAAACGCGAGGATGATAAGGCCGTACCCGATATCCCCGACCATGAGACCGAAGAAGAGGGGGAAAAAGATGGCGAGGATCGGCGTGGGGTCGACTTCGAGGTACCGCGGCGGTGCGACGAGCTGCATGATGAACTCAAACGGTTTGACCCACGGGGGATTGTCATAGCAGACAGGGGCGTTCTCCATATCTTTTTCCGTCACCGGCAGCTCGTGAATGATCACCCGGTCCGAGAACCGGTCGCTCACCATCTTCCGGGTCCTGTCCAGGTACATTTTCGGGATCCAGCCCATGATCACAAACATGTATTCCGACACCCCGAAGTTCCGGTACATGCTGACCTCGGCATGGATCTGGTCAAGCCGGTTTTTTAAGACAACCAGTTCCTGGTACCAGGTATTTGCAAGGGCGAGCAGCTGCTGATCGATGCGGGTGATCTCTTCCTGCGCATGGATCCGGCCTTCACCGATCAGGGCATACATCTCATAAAAGGGCCGGCCCGCGTACTCTTTGGGAAGTCTCACCTCGTTCACGTTCACGGAATAGATAAATGCGTGGATCTCATCGGAGTATTTTTTCGGGAAGACCATGATGGCGGCAAGGGTGTCGGCATCGACCGTGGTCGCGTTCATCTCAAACCGGTTGCCGGTGATGGTGTCGAGCTCTTTTTTTATCAGGCCCAGGACATCCTTGTGCTCTTCCTGGACGAGGAGGATCGTCACCTCGAACCCTTCGAGTGCCGGCAACTCCTTCTCCAACGGGTGGATGATATCCAGAACCTTCTCGTACCGGGTCAGGTTTGTTATCGACAGGGTGAGTTCTGTCTTTTTTGCCGCGAGCTCCCGGGTCGTGGTCTCAAGAGTGCTGATGATTGCCCGGGCCCGGGCGACAAGCTCTGCATGGGTTTTTTTCTCGAGGTCGGCCCGGATCCTGACCTGTGTACCGGGGTCGTCGGCAAGCACGGGCAGCGTGGAAAAGATCGCGTTGATCGTGCCAAGGATCCCGGCGATCTCCTCATCCTCTTCCTGCCTGACCCCGGCAAGACTGATCTCGTCTTTTGCAATGAGTTCCGGTGCATTCTCGATATGGAGGGTCCCGGCCTCGTACAGCAGGTCTACTGCATGGCTCAGCTCCGCCTTTGGCCCGATCACCTGGATGCGTTTCATTGCCTGGAGCATACGACCCCCGGCCGGGCGTCCCCGGCCTCATTCCCTCGTTACGTACCTGACGATCTGATCCGCTGCTGCGGGGATGTTTCTCTCTCCCCGTTCTGAAACGGCTGCGAGGTCAAGTTCGGCGGCTTTTGTAAGCGCTTCGATCTCGACAGCGGTCTTCCCCCTTACCGTCCAGTAGACCTGTTCGGCACTCTTCTTTCCGTCTGCGTCCGCCGTGCAAAGCAGATCCTCAGCCTCGGTCTTTGCGGCCGTAACCGTGGCGTCTGCATCTGACCGGGCCGCGTCGATCTTGTGTGCAAACTCCTGTTCCTTGTCCCGTATCTGCTGGAGCAGCGTCTTGTCCGTGTCCATGCCGACCTCCCGTCAGAGCCCGTATTTGTCCCTGAGGACCGAGGTGACCCCGTGCGCGGGCTTTTTGTCGCGGCACGGTGCTCCTGAATCCACCGGATCGCCGCCGGGGGTCGTCTTTGGTTTGTGCGCAGCTTCCTCTATGCGTTTCCTGCAGTTCCCGATCGCCGTAGTCTGCAGCGCACTGATGGTCTGTTCGAGATCCCGTGCCATCGCCAAAACCGCCTCCGGAAGAGATGATCACTTGCAGTATACCTCAGAGGTTGGATAAATACTTTCTATTGGGGCAGTGAGGCGGGCGACCGGAAAAGGAAGCTCTTATCTCCCGCAGGGCAGACACTGTCTGTACAAACGTCCGGCAGGGTACCGTACGTGCGTGGGGTGAGATGGCATGGATGTGTTTGTGATCCTCGGCCTTTTTGTGATCTTCTGTGCCGTCCTGATCCTCCCGTTCTCGGCAAAGAAGATCGAAAAGAACCTTGAACTTTTCCTCTTCTGCTGCGGGATCCTTGCGCTCACCATTTCCGGTTTTACAACGCTTTCCGGCGAACCGACGGGCTGGAGTCTTGCCATCATCACCGAAGCCCTGACAAGCCCCTTAAACATCGCATCGGTGTGGGGGATCCCGATCGGGATCGTGCAGATTGTCCTTATCGTGGGCCTCCTTATCTACTGCTTCCACCACCGGCTCGAGCGGGCGATCAACACTGTTGTCGAATCGCTCTCCCTTACGCTGATCGTACCGCTGCTGATCATCGTCCTTGGCCTTATCTCCAGCATCATCTCCGCGATCCTTGCTGCGATCATTCTCGTGGAGATCGTCAACGCCCTCCCCCTGGTAAAAGAAGCGAAGATCGAGATCACGGTCATTTCCTGCTTCTCCATTGGCCTTGGCGCCGGCCTGACCCCGCTGGGCGAACCGCTCACTACCATCGTTATCTCCAAACTCGCCGGGGAACCATATCATGCCGGCTTTTTGTTTCTTTTCGACAAGCTCGGGATCTATATCGTTCCCGCGGTCATCATCCTCGGGATCCTTGGCCTTCTCGCCTTGAAAAAACGCAAGACTGATGAGACCAGCCTGAAATGCGTGGTCGAGCGCGAAACGGTGCGCGACATCGTCATCCGGGCCGGCAAAGTCTACCTCTTCATCATGGCCCTCATTTTCCTCGGCGAGGGGTTCAAGCCCCTGATCCTTGGCTATGTGGTTCTCATTCCGCCAGAAGCCCTTTACTGGGCCAACATGGTCTCTGCGGTGCTCGACAATGCGACTCTCGCTGCTGCCGAGATCAGCCCGGTGCTCTCCTTAAACCAGATCACCAGCGCCCTCCTTGGCCTCCTCATCTCGGGAGGTATGCTCATCCCGGGAAACATCCCCAACATCATCGCAGCCGGGAAAACGGGGATTACGAGCAGGGAATGGGCGCGGCTGGGCATCCCCCTGGGCCTTGCCCTGATGGCGGTGTTCTTCTGCATCCTCTTTATCCCCACTCTCCTCGGGCTTGCCTGACAGGCTCACAACGTGCGCAAGGCCGCCCGGCAGCAACACAGATGAGCTGCCGCACGCAATATGGACTGTACCGGTGTTCCCATGACCTCCGATGCCAATAAAGACGGTAACGATACCATCGCCTTCCAGATCGGACAGCTCGACGATCCTTCCATCGACAACCGCCACCACGCCATCCTTGTGCTGGCCGGGGCCGGGGAAGCGGCGGTTGAACCCCTGATCCGGTCGCTTGCCAGTGCAGATAGTGACGACCGCCGCTGGTACCGGGCAATCGCCCTTGCCAAGGCTGGTGTGCCGGCGATCGCCCCGCTTATTGCGGCGATTGAGAAGAACCCGGACCGCGAGTTCCGGCGCTACGCAGCGGCCGCACTCGGCGAGATGGGAGAACCGGCGGTCGAGCCGCTTATTACGGCTATGGCAAGTGAGGATAAGGAGCTACGGGGCTTTCTCTCCCGGGCGCTCTGCCGTATCGGCAAACCTGCAGTGGCACCGCTTACCCGGCGGCTCTCGGATGCAGACGAGATCCTGCGCTCCTGCGCCACGCTCACGCTCTGGCAGATGGGCGAGACCGGCCTGCCGTCCATGATCGAACAGATACGGGACGAGAAACAGGCCTGACTCCCCTTCATCTCCCCCCTTTTTTTGATTGCCGGCTACCGGATCCCACACTATAAATTTACAGCCACCGGATCATACCACGATGCTGATACTCTCCCCTGAGATGGAGCAGTACGGGAACTCCCTGATGGACGGGCTGACCCGTGCCATCGCGCTTGCAAAGGAGGCACGTTTGCGGGGCCTTGACCCGAGCATGGCTGTCGAGATCCCGATCGCAAGCGATCTCGCCGACCGGGTCGAAGTGCTTGTCGGGATCAAAGGGGTGGCGGCCCGGATCCGGGAACTCGAATCGCAGATGTCCCGTGAAGAAGCGGCACTCAAGATCGGTGACGACTTTGTCGCAAAAATGTTCGGGGAGAAGAACAACGACGAGATCCTCGACCATTCCATCCGCACTGCGATGGCGCTTTTAACTGAAGGCGTGGTCTCGGCTCCGACAGAAGGAATAGCAAAAGTCGGGACCGGCAAGAACGATGACGGCAGCCTGTACCTTAAGATCTATTATGCCGGGCCGATCCGGAGCGCCGGCGGGACAGCACAGGCGCTCTCGGTGCTTGTCGGCGACTATGTCCGGGAGAAACTGGGGATCGGACGCTACCACCCCCGCCCGGTCGAGGTCGAGCGGTACATCGAGGAGATCCGGCAGTATAACTCCATCATGAACCTCCAGTACCTGCCCAGCGAAGCGGAGATACGGCTGATCGTGGAGAACTGCCCGGTCTGCATCGATGGCGAGGCAACGGAAAAGGAGGAGGTTTCAGGGCACCGGAACCTGGAGCGTGTCGAGACGAACTCCGTGCGGGGCGGGATGGCGCTCGTGCTTGCGGAAGGGATCGCGGGAAAAGCCCGCAAGCTCAAGAGCAAGGTCGAGAAGATGAACATGGCCGGCTGGGACTGGCTGGACAAGCTCATCGCCGGTGCGGCGAAGTCGGGGACCGAGGATCAAACACCGGGCGTCAAGCCGCTGGACAAGTACCTCCGGGATCTCATCGGGGGAAGGCCGGTCTTTTCGTACCCGATGAGAAAGGGTGGCTTCCGGCTCCGGTACGGGCGTTCGAGGAACACCGGCTTTGCAACGGCCGGGTTCAACCCGGCAACGCTTCACCTGCTGGGCGGTTTTCTCGCGGTCGGCACCCAGATGAAACTCGAACGGCCGGGCAAGGCCTGCGGTGTCGTTCCCGTTGATACCATCGAGGGACCGACCGTGCGCCTGATCGGCGGCGAAGTTATCAGGGTTGATGATGAAAAAACCGCGCTGACCCTGGTAAACAAGGTTGAAAGAATTCTTGATGTCGGGGAGATCCTGATCGCGTACGGGGACTTCCTGGAGAACAACCACCCGCTGGTGCCGGCCGGTTACTGCGAGGAGTGGTGGCTGCTTGACCAGCCTACGGGCACAAAACCGCCACAGGATGAAGCAGAGGCGCTCGCACGAGCGGGGTCAGGCGGGTACCTGTACCCGGCGTATATCTGGTTCTGGGACGATATCTCCACCGAGCAGATCCGGCTCCTTGCCGATGCTGTTTCCGGCACGGGCGCGATCGAAGACGGTGCGCTGGTCATCTCTCTCGATGCGAACGTAAAAGAGGCGCTCGAAACCCTGCTCATCCCGCACAAGGTGAACGGCGGGATGATCCGGATTAAAACCTTCCGGGCGTTTGTTGCCTGCCTGGGTCTTGACGAGACCTTAAAGAAACGCGACTCCTGGAGCACGGCACCGGCCGGTGCCCAGCCTCTTGCTCTTGTCATGCACCTGAGCGATCTTAAGCTCCGGTCCCGTTCAGGTCTCCGGATCGGCGGGCGGATGGGCCGGCCCGGCAAGTCCAAGCCGCGCAAGATGAGCCCGCCGCCGCACGGGCTCTTCCCGCTCGGGGAGTCCGGGGGCTCACGGCGGTCGTTCCAGGAGGCATCGAGCCACACCGAGGAATCGGATGCCCACGCGACCGAGATCGATTTCCAGCAGGAAGGGGGTATTATTGAGATCGAGGTCGGGCGCCGGCGGTGTCCCGGCTGCGGTGAGATCACCTACCTGAACCGGTGCCAGAAGTGCGGGACGCACACGACCCCCGTCTACACCTGCCCCAAGTGCGGGCACGAAGTGGCGACCGAACGCTGCCCGAACTGCGATGTCCCGGCCACCTGCAGCCAGCGGATCGCCTTAAACGTGAAAGCGGAATATGCACAGGCGATGGAACGTCTCGGGATAAAAAAAGAGAGTATCGCGCTCGTCAAAGGCGTCAAGGGCGTCATTTCCCGGGAAAAGGCGGTCGAGGCGATGGAGAAAAGCATTCTCCGCGCCCAGCAGGACATCTATGTCTTCAAGGACGGCACGACCCGGTTTGACATGATCGACCTTCCGCTCACGCACATCCGGCCTGACGAGGTGAGGGTGCCGGTCGAACGGATGCGCGAACTGGGGTATGTCAAAGACATCAGCGGCTACGATCTCCAGAACGGGAAACAGGTGGTCGAGCTGCGCCCGCAGGACCTCCTTGTCTCTGACTCGTGCGCGGACTACATGATCAAGGTTGCCCGGTTCATCGATGACGAGCTGACCCGGCTCTACGGCCTTCCTGCATTCTATAACATAAAGACCCGGGACGATCTTGTCGGCCACCTGGTTATCGGCCTTGCCCCCCATACGAGCGCCGGTGTTCTGGCCCGGATCATCGGGTTTACCCGGGCCAACGTCGGATATGCCCACCCGTTTTTCCACGCAGCCAAGCGCCGGAACTGTTTCTATGGCGATACCGAAATCGAAGTCTATGACGGGAAAACATGGGCGCCCCTTCCTATCCGGAAGTTCGTTCTGGAGAACTTCGATGTCAGCCAGCCCGGGCTCGACCGGCTGGGCACGTATTATTCCGACCCGGTGCGCCCGTACTATACAAGGACCGTGGATACCAATGGCGGGATGCACCTGCGCAGGATCACGTCGGTTTCCATCCACCGGGCGCCGGCCCACCTGATCCGGTTTGTCACTGCCCGGAACCGGCAGCTGACGGTCACACCTGACCACGCGATGCTGGTCTGGGATACCGGGTACCTGCGGAAGCTCAAGGCGCTGGAGATCAAGGCGGGCGATGCCGTGCCGGTCCTTGAGGGTGGGGGAGTAATTGCCGACAGGATCAGCACGGTCGAAACGGTCACCTCTCTTGAGGACCGGGTGTACTGCCTGACCGTGGCAGAGGACCATACGCTTGTCGCAAATGGCATCTTCACCGGCCAGTGCGACGGCGATGAAGACTGCATCATGCTCCTCATGGACGGTCTTTTGAACTTCTCCCGCTCGTTTTTGCCCCAGAACCGGGGTGGCACGATGGATGCGCCGCTGGTGCTCACGAGCCGCATCGACCCGGCAGAGATCGACAAGGAGTCCCTCAACGTGGATGTCGGGCGCGGCTACCCGCGCGAGCTCTACGAGGCGGGTCTTGTGTATGCAAAGGCAAAGGATGTCGAGCCGCTTATCGACCGGGTCGAACGGCGTCTGGGGACCCCGCAGCAGCTCGAAGGATTTTTTTTCACGCACGATACCTCGGACATTTCGGCAGGGCCGCTCGAGTCCACCTACACCCAGCTCAAGACCATGGCCGAGAAACTCGAGGCCGAGCTCGACCTTGCCGAGAAGATCCGGGCGGTTGACGCCGACGATGTGGCGGAGCGTGTCCTTAACACGCATTTCATCCGCGACCTGATGGGGAACCTTTCCGCGTTCTCCAAGCAGAAGTTCCGGTGCACCAAGTGCAACACCAGCTACCGCAGGATGCCGCTTGCCGGCAAGTGCACGAAGTTCAAGGGCAAAGGGATCTGCAACGGCAACATCATCCCCACCGTGCACGAAGGGTCGGTCAAGAAGTATCTCGAAGTCTCCCGCGCGATGGTGAAAAAGTACAAAGTGTCGGAATATTGCCGGCAGCGGGTCGAGGTGCTCGACCTTGCCATCGAGTCGACCTTTGGCGAGGAGAAGCATGAGCAGCTGGGCCTCGCGGATTTCATGTGATCTCCGTCAGGTACCTTATATCCGCCACCACGATCCGACCCCGGCGTGAGGGAATCCAGGCCTCGCCAACGGGGGAAGGCGTGAGGATCGGGTAACCTGCCCTGGCATAAGATCTCCCTTTGTCAAAGCATTTTACTATCCTGAAATCCAATACTAAGCTTGCGCGAGAATATCTAAGTGGTCAACAGAGGCGGACTCAAGATCCGTTCCCGTAGGGGTTCGCAGGTTCGACTCCTGCTTCTCGCATCTGGACGCGAAGTTAGATGCTTCAGTTTCCTTTTTAAAGCCATTTTTTCAGAAACTTTTGTATGACTTACCCAGTCACTCAGTTACTGCAGGCCGGTACTTTCCATCCAATGAGGAATGAACTGGCTGAAAA
>Ga0326727_10003533_pt1 | contig 49690 bp, 49 predicted proteins | sample MB2enrmetagenome_FD_207643 | JGI IMG/M metagenome (GOLD analysis project Ga0326727, IMG submission 207643) | Lab enriched peat soil microbial communities from McLean, Ithaca, NY, United States - MB29MY | ecosystem: Environmental > Terrestrial > Soil > Wetlands > Peat | place: USA: New York... | reverse complement strand
TATCGTCTCACCCTCAAGGGACAAGCTGTAATCACGTGCGCAGCGCGAGTACGCAACGCCGACCTTCAAAAGCTGGTAGCCTGAAAATCTTCTTCGCCCAGCAAGTTTCTACGAACTTGTTTTGCAGGGGGGATCTGCGGTCCCCCGGCCGCGGGGTGCTTCGCGGGCTGGCTAACGCGTCTTCTGCGTCCAACAGCCCGAGCAGCCGGCATCGGATGGCGCAAGCCGTCTTGATCCGCCTACACTTCGGTCCGCACGCCGGCCTGTTGGCCAATCCGGCCAACCAGAGCGCCCAGCACATCCGCCATCTCGCTGAGCGCCCGCCGGGCCTGCCGAGGAGCGGCCGACTTCGTCAGACGATACCAGCCCTGCATCAGCCGGTAGTCCAGAACCAGCAGCCGGTACTCCAACTGTTCCAGCTCCAGACCCGCCGCGTGCTCCAGCAGGTAGGTGAGAACGCGATAATCGCGATCCAGCGACTGGTGCAGCGGATCCAAATCCATCCCCGACTTCAGCCCCTGCTGCACCGAAACGTAATTGAATCGGTCGGCTGCGGCCAGCGGCCGGTCGGCAGCGTGGCGCAGTAGCAAGAGACAACTATAGCGGAACCAATAGACGAATAGGACCAGAGAGAATGCGATGATTAGTACACTAGCTATCATGGTCAATCGCGCCGTAGTCCACGGGTACTAGATGGACCATGACGAGGATAACACCAGAAAAAATAGGATGCAACTACTTTTTGCAGCTAAAGTTAAAGGTCAATGGCTGTCCCCAAGCCCAGCATCCGGTATGCCCCCTAAAGGGGGGCACCTCACAACCCTGCCATAGCCTTCTCGATGTCCCTGCCAGGGTACTCATAGTCCTGCAATTTCCCGGAGAGATAGCTCTCATAGGCTGACAGGTCGAAGTGGCCATGGCCGCTCAAACCGAACAGGATGACCCTGGCACGACCCTCTTCGCGGGCTGCCAGAGCTTCATCCACCGCGGCCCGGATGGCGTGCGCGGATTCCGGCGCCGGCAGAATGCCTTCCGTGCGGGCGAATTGTACGGCCGCTTCGAACACCGGAAGTTGCGAATACGATTTGGCCTGGATATGGCCCTGGTGTACCAGGTGGCTGAGCAGCGGGGACGCGCCGTGGTAACGCAGGCCGCCGGCATGAATTCCCGGCGGCACGAAATCGTGCCCCAGCGTGTACATCTTGATCAGCGGCGTGAGCTTGCCGGTGTCGCCGAAGTCGTATGTAAAGCTGCCCTTGGTCAGACTGGGGCAGGCGGCGGGTTCCACCGCTACGATGCGCGGACCCTTGCCGGCCAGCCGGTCGAGCACGTAAGGCAGCGCCAGTCCGCCGAAATTGCTGCCGCCGCCGAAGCAGCCGAGGATGACCTCGGGCTCTTCGCCGGCCTGCTCCATCTGCAACTTGGCTTCCTGGCCGATTACCGTCTGGTGCAGCATCACGTGGTTCAGCACGCTGCCCAGCGAGTAATTGGTATCGGAGTGCGTGGCGGCATCTTCCACCGCTTCGCTGATGGCGATGCCCAGGCTGCCGGGAGAATCGGGCGTGGCGGCCAATACCGCGCGGCCGGAATTGGTATGGTCGCTGGGGCTGGCGAAAACCTCCGCGCCCCAGGTGTGCATCATCATGCGGCGGTAAGGTTTCTGGTCGTAGCTGACGCGCACCATGTAGACCGTGCACTCCATGTCGAAAAGCCGGCACGCCAGCGCCAGAGCGCTGCCCCACTGTCCCGCGCCGGTCTCCGTGGCCAGCCGTTTGATGCCGGCGCGTTTGTTGTAGTATGCCTGCGCCACGGCGGTATTGGGCTTGTGGCTGCCGGCCGGGCTGGTGCCCTCGTACTTGTAGTAGATGTGCGCCGGAGTGTCCAAGGCACGTTCCAGCCGCCTGGCGCGATAGAGCGGAGTGGCGCGCCACATGCGGTAAATGTCCATCACTTCGCCCGGAATATCGATCAGCGGCTTGGGCGAGAATTCCTGCTCGATCAACTCCATGGGGAAGATGGCCGCCAGGTCCTGCGGTCCAATAGGCTGGCGGGTTTGCGGATTCAAAGGCGGACTGAGCGGCTCCGAAAGCGACGGCAGCACGTTGACCCATACGGTAGGGATCTGGCCATCGGCCAAAAGGAATTTGCTGTGGTGGTCCATACGGAAGGCTTACCTTAACATGGTGCGGGGTGTGTCTCTGTAGGGCGAATTGTTAATCTGCGGCGATCCGGAGGGTACCCCGGCAGTCGGCCCGTCTTTCTGAGGCCGAAAATCGTCAAGGTTGTATGATGGGTGAAGATGGATCCACGCCGCATGTGCCCGCATTGCCGGGCATTTATAACCGATAAGGACAAGATCTGCCCCTACTGCAATGAGGCGGTGGGTCCGCGCTACGCCGAACGCGCCAACGTTGGAGCCGTGATCGGCGGGTTCATCCCGCATGCCCGCTTCAATACCATGCTGATTCTGCTGATCAACGCGGGGTTATTCGCGGCCACCGCGCTGTTCTCCATTAAAGTGGGGGCTGGCGGCGGGTTCGGGGATATCGACGGCCGCGTATTGTATGCATTTGGCGCAAAAATCGGGCTGCGAGATATGGACGGGCAATGGTGGCGCCTGGTGACGGCCGGGTTCCTGCACGGTGGCCTGTTCCACATTCTCATGAATTCCTGGGTGCTGTTCGACCTTGGGGCGCAAGTGGAAGCCATCTACGGCCCGAGCCGCATGTGGGTGATCTACTTCGTGGCCACCGTGGGGGGATTCTATGCCAGCGCGGTTTTCAATCCGGGCATTTCGATCGGCGCCTCAGCCGGGTTATGCGGGCTGATCGGCGCCATGATCGCGCTCGGCGTCCGTCACCAAAATCCCATGGGCAAGGCAATTCGAGGCATGTACGTGCGGTGGGCCGTGTACATCCTGCTGATGGGGCTTTTGCCCTTTTTCAATATCGACAATGCCGCGCACATCGGCGGAATGGCGGCCGGTTTTGCGGTGGGTTATTTCGCCAGAACTCCCCGCGCCGCCGGCGGAACCGAAGGCCTGTGGCAGGCCGCCTCCTGGTGCTGCGTAATCTTAACGGTGGTTAGTTTCCTAAAGATGTGGTTGTGGTTTAGCCATCTACCTAATATCATGAGTTTATGAGGGTACGGTCCTTAGTGTTGGCGTTGATGCTGGCGTGCGGCCTGGCGGCTGCTGCCGGCAAGCCCCCTAAGGTGCACAAGCACGCTGTCCACACGCCGAAGGCCGCCAAACACTCGAAGAGCGCAGCCAAGGGCGTCGCTCATAAAAGTCCCAAGATAGCCAAGCACAAAGTGTCGACCCACAAGGCCGCCAAACACAAAACGGCGAAATTCAAGAGGCGCAAGGCTTAGCTGTTCATGTTTCGCAATCTGCTTCTTGCGGCATCGTGTATCGTTTTGTCAGCCGCGGCAGCCAATCCGGAACGCATGCCCGTGCTGGTGGAACTCTTCACGTCCGAAGGCTGTTCCAGTTGTCCCCCGGCCGACCGTCACCTCCAACAGCTAGATTCCCAGGTGATCGTACTCAGCGAGCACGTGGACTATTGGGACCATCTGGGTTGGAAAGACCGGTTCTCGTCGCCGGCCTTCACGGAACGCCAGGAAGTGTACGCCAAGGAATTCGGCCTGGACAGCTCCTACACGCCGCAAATGGTGGTGGATGGTGCGGCGCAATTCACCGGGGGAGACGCCCGCCGCGCGGCCGCGGAAATCGATAAGGCCGCCGGCCGCCCCAAGGCCGCAATCTTCCTTTCACGGAGTGGCGCTGGCGTCCGCGTGGACGTCGAGGGCGCTCCGCACGAAGCCGATATCTGGCTGGCGTTGGCGGACGACAGCGACTTAACAAGAGTGGCGGGTGGCGAGAACAAGGGCCACATTCTGAATCACGTGGCGGTGGTTCGCAGCATCCGCAAGATTGGATCGCTGAAACGTGGAGGGACATTCGCCCGCGAGGTCGATTTGCCTTCCGGCGCGGCCGGCCAGAGGATCGTGGTGTTCTTGCAGGAAGCAGGCCAAGCCCGCGTCCTGGGCGCCGCGATGCTGCCGGCCCCCGAAATCTAACCAAGGGCTTGGCGGGCTGTAGGAAGTCGGAATGCGGTGCCCAGCCCAGCGGCGGTTTGAAGTCTTCACCTGCCTTGCGACAATCCAGGCATTTGTTTACGCCGTTTTCTCGCTCTGAGCCGCCGCCTTACTGAGGTGCCGGTAGAATCCCAGGTCCTCCCCGGTCAACATTTTGGTCGCGAATATGATCTGTCCGGTGTGTCCCGAGAAGTGTTCCACCACGTGATAGATGGCCGCCAGCCCCGTTTCGCGATACCCCTGGATTAGCAGAGGCTGCGCCAGCCGCTCCGCAGTCACCCGGTCGAGCACCGCAACCGCCTCATCCACAGTCGCGCGCAACTTATCCACCAGCTCGGGCACCGGCACGCCGCCGCGCGCAGCGAATTCCCGGTCGCGCTGGCGAATGTCGGGAGCTCCGCCGACGCCCGCAATAATCCACTGCCGCACGTTGCCGCAGAGGTGCAGCACCAGATTGCCGATGGCGTTCTCGCTCTCGCTGCCGCGCGCCCAGATCTGCTCCGCAGTCAGCTTTCCCAGGCAACTCTCGATGCGGCCGGACTGCTCACGCAGTCTCTCGGCCGAGCAGTGTAGAAATTCTTGGTGGAGGGTATCAGTCATATCAATAGCAGTGGATCTTGGAAAGACGAATCGCAAAATCTACGCAGAAGAGCGCTACGGCGGCAATGAAGAACCCACGCACAACCGCGTGGTTCCCTGTCAAGTAATGCGGGACCGTTAGTGCAGTCCAGCCTGTAATTGACAAGGCCTCCGTGAACCCCCGCATGCGCGGCGGCATCTCGTCGACGTGCCACTTGAGATAGCCACTGCTTTCCGGCTCTTCCGGCTTTCCCACGATCCTGCTCCTTTCTGTAAGTATAGAAAGACGAGAGGCCATTTGCAGGAACCCATCTACATTATCGGTGGCGGACTGGCCGGCGCCGAAGCCGCATGGCAAGTGGCGCGGCGCGGGATCCACGTCGTCCTGCATGAAATGCGCCCGGTCCGCCGCACGCCGGCGCATCAGACCGACCACCTCGCCGAACTCGTGTGCAGCAACTCGCTCAAGTCCGAGTCGGAATCGAGCGCTCCGTGGCTTCTTAAGGAAGAACTGCGCCGTCTCGGGTCGCTGCTGCTTTCTGTCGCTCAAAAGACGCGCGTCCCGGCCGGACACGCGCTCACCGTAGACCGCGAAGCCTTCGCCGCCGAAGTCACCGCCTCGATCGTTGGTGAGCCGCTCGTCGAGCTGCGCCGCGACGAAGTGACTGCGCTGCCGGCGGACGGTATCGTCATCGTCGCCTCCGGCCCGCTCACCAGCGAAGCGCTGGCCGCCGAAATCGCGCGTCTCACGGGCTCCAGCCGCCTCTTCTTTTACGACAGCATCAGCCCCATTGTCGACGCCGACACCGTCGACACCGATATCGCCTTTTGGGCCTCGCGCTACGGCAAATCCAACGGCGGCACCGACGACTATCTCAATTGCCCCTTCGACCGCGCGCAGTACGACCGTTTCCTGGATGAGTTGCTCGCCGCACAGGCCGCGTCCGCGCATATCCCCGAAGACGATGCGCGCTATTTCGAGGCTTGCCTGCCCATCGAAGAGCTGGCGCGCCGAGGCCGCGACACCTTGCGCTTCGGCCCTATGAAGCCCATGGGCCTGACCGATCCGCGCACCGGCCGGCGTCCTTGGGCCGTGGTGCAATTGCGGCAGGAAAACCTGCGCGCCCGGAGCTTCAACCTGGTAGGCTTCCAGAATCACATGAAATTCGGCGACCAGGCGCGCGTTTTGCGCCTGATTCCAGGCCTCGAGAAGGCCGAATTCCTGCGCTTCGGCCAGATCCACCGCAACACCTACATCAATTCGCCGGCGCTGCTCACGCCGACCTTGCAATTGCGCGCCCACCCGCGCGTCTTCTTCGCCGGCCAGATTTCCGGCGTGGAAGGCTACGTGGAAGCCATCGCCACCGGCTTGATGGCGGGCGTTCATGCCGCTGCCCTGGCCGCAGGACGTGCGCCGCGGCCGTTCGCGCGCGAAACGGCGCTGGGGTCGTTGTGCCATTATATTTCGGGTGCCGACCCGGCCAACTATCAGCCGGCCAACATCACCTTCGACCTCCTGCCGCAGCTCGACGATCCGACCCGCCAGGCGTTGCGGCACGACAAACCCGCGCGCCACGCCGAGGTCTGCCGCCGCGCGCAGGCCGCGCTCGCGGAATGGGCGGCAACCGATGTCTGAACTGGCCGCGCAAATCGACCGTTATCTCGCGGACCTGGTCCGCCGCGGAAACTCCGCGCATACCGTACACGCCTATGCCGCCGACCTGCGCGAGTTTCTCCACTACCTCTCGCCGCCCGAGACCGAACCTCCCCCGCCCGGCGCCATCGACCTGCTGACTCTGCGGGAGTGGCTGGCGTCGCTCTATAGCCACCAGCTCGCGGCGGTCACCATCCGGCGAAAGCTGGCGGCGGTCCGCGGGCTGTTCCGCTTTCTGCTGCGCGACGGTCTGGTCGCGGTCAACGTGGCCCGCCTGGTGCGCACGCCCAAGGCGCCGAAAAAGCTTCCCGAAGTAATGAGCCCCGAGCAGGTGAACGCGCTCGTCGACGGAGTCTCCGCGGGCCCGTTGGAGCGGCCCTACCCGGTCCGCGACCGCGCCATTTTCGAGCTGCTCTACGGATGCGGCGTGCGCGTCAGCGAGTTGGCGGGGCTCAATCTGGAGGATCTCGACCGCTCGGAGCGCTGGCTGCGGGTGCGCGGCAAGGGTCGCAAGGAGCGCCAGGTGCCCATGCCCGGCAAGGCCTCCGAAGCGCTGGAGCGTTATCTGGCGGAGCGGCCGGTGGTGCGCGACGAGCCCGCGGTTTTCCTGAATCATCGCGGCGGACGGCTCACCGATCGCGGCATTCGCGGCATCGTCAAACTGTACGCCACGTTCATTAGCGGCGACCCTTCGATTCACCCGCACAGTTTCCGCCACGCTTACGCCACGCACCTGCTTGCCGACGGCGCAGACCTCCGGGCTATCCAGGAACTGCTGGGCCACGCCCGCCTTTCTACTACTCAGAAGTACACGCAAGTCGCCCTCACCGACCTCATCGCGGTGTACGACAAGGCGCACCCCAAGGCATGAAGATGGCGAGATTTGAGACCGGTCCTGTCGATGTCCTGACTTCTGTCTTCGGAATTCCATGTCCGGGAGGGACATCGCGGCCGGCGCCCGCACCGAATCTCGCCGTGCGCCTGCAATCGCCGGCAGCAGCTCCGCGAGGGGGGAACCCAGGAGCGGCGCGATGAATTTCGGCGCTTGTCGGCCCATGGACACTCCCGAATCGCGATCTTTGCGGAGCCAGGTTTTCATTCTGACTTCTGACTTCTGTCTTCCGAATTCCATGTCCCGAAGGGACATCGCGGCTGGCGCCCGCGCCGTATGATCTCCTTCACCGACCTTCGCCGCGAATTCCGCCCCATGCTGCGTCTCGCGGCTCCGCTCGCCATAGCGGAACTCGGCTGGATGTTCATGGGGATCGTGGACACCGTGATGGCCGGTCCCTTGGGCGCGGCCGCAGTCGGGACCGGCAGCGTGGGCAGCATGGTCTTCTTTCCCATCGCCATCTGCGGCACGGGCATGCTGCTGGGCATGGACACCCTGGTCGCCCAGGCGTTTGGCGCCAACGACCGGCAGGATACGCGCCGCACACTGGTAAATGGGATCTGGCTGGCCACTGCGCTGGCGCCTTTGGTGGCGTTCGTCCTGTGGGCGCTGATTCCCGTGCTGCGCGCGGCCGGCGTGAATCCACGCGTCATGGCGATGCTCGGCCCGTTCATCCGCAACCTGCTGTGGGGCGTGTGGCCCCTGCTGCTCTACGCCGCCTTCCGCCGGTATTTGCAAGCGATGAACATCGTGAAGCCCGTGACCTTTGCGCTGGTGAGCGCCAATATCGTCAACGCCGCCGGCAATTGGGTGCTGATGTTCGGCCATGCCGGCGCGCCGGCCATGGGGGTCGCGGGGTCGGCGCTCTCCACTTCGTTTTCGCGCGCGTATATGGCTGCGGTGCTTGCAGCCACCGTCGTGTGGCATGAACGCCGTGGCGGCAACTGGCTGTTCCACATCTCCTGGCGGCCCGACCTCGCGCGCATCCGCCGCCTCATCGAGTTGGGACTTCCTGCCGCCGGCCAGATCCTGTTCGAAGGCGCGGTCTTCGCCATCGTCACCACCATGGCAGCGCGGCTCGACGAAGCTTCGCTCGCGGCCCACGGCATCGCCGTCAACGTCATCTCCACAACCTACATGGTGCCGCTGGGGATCAGCTCCGCCGCCGCGGTGCGCGTGGGCCAGGCGTACGGCCGCCGCGACATTCACGCCGCCGCCGTCGCCGGATGGACCGCGCTGCTGCTCAGCTCGCTCTTCATGGGCGCGGCGGGCGTGTTGCTGGCTCTTGCGCCGAAGTGGATCGTGCGCCTCTACATCGGCGACGCCGCGGTGGTGGCGTGCGGTGCGCTTCTGCTGCGCATCGCCGCGGTCTTCGAGTTGTTCGACGGCCTGCAAGTGGTGGCCAACGGCGCTCTGCGCGGCTTGGGCGATACGCGCACTCCCATGCTGGTCCACCTGGCGGGATATTGGGCGGTGGGGATGCCAGTGGCTTACGGCTTGTGTTTTCCGCTGCGCTGGGGCGCTCCGGGAATTTGGGTGGGCCTCAGCGCGGCGCTGGTGCTGATTGGCGCTGCTCTCGTGGTCTTCTGGCGGCGGGCAATTCGGATAAATAGTGCAGCGTCCGGTGGGGCGACGTGGTAATTAATGCAATCGGCGCGGATACCTGAATTCCTCCTGTGTCGGCCCTTCCGTCGTCCGGGGCAGGTGTCCAGGTCCATGGGAGACTAACGCAAAGGGAATACCCGTACTGCTACCCGGCAGCGGCTTTTTGCGAGAGGCGCGTGATCCGGATGGGCCAGGTGAACTTCCCAAGGCCGGAAAATATCGCGTGGGGGTGCGACGCCACTTTACCGATAACCCCGTTCTTCGTCCGACAACGTAAGCGTGGGCGAGTCCAGTGCTAAAATCAGCGCTCAGCGGTGGCAGCGTTCATTCGTTTCGTGACAACCCGCGTCCACAAGGACTCACACCGACAGGAGGGTGTATTTGCGGCGGCATACGCCCTATTGGATTCCGAGTCCCTTGATCACGACGAGTGGAAGCGGATTCGCGAGATTCTGATTTGGTTTAACAAGAACCTGCCGACACCACCTCAGCGTTTCTCAGCGGGCCGAGCTATTTTCTGGTTCAAAGCCAGTTCGAAGGAGAGCATCTCCCACGTCTGGGAATTGGTCCACGCGCTCCGACTGCACGGCTACCTTGTAGAAGTCCAAAAGTGCAGAAGTTTGGCGAACGTTGCGTGGGAAGACCAACATCAGGTAGCCGCCTATCCTTCGGACCTCGACGGAAAGGTTACCATCCAGTAGCGACGCTCCGTTTGCGTGCCAACTCCCGATATGTAGGCATATCGGAATCTGGTCAGAACAGCACTGGAAAGCGGTTGACCCGCTTCGTCCCTATCGTCGCCCACTCGGAGAAAGCGGACCTGCATCCGGTAAGTCAGCATAGCCCGGAGATCCGCCTGCCGCGCACTTGCCCGAAAACGGCCGTTGCCAGACTTGAGGACGACGTCTTTGGGCTCGAATCTCGCGGACCATCGGCCAACGCGCTTGTCAGAGCATAGATGGTCCGTGGGACTGCTCACGTTAGCGCATATTGGGTCCGCCCCACGATTCCTTCACGCTATTCGGATCGCAACGCCGCCATGGGATCCACTCGCGTCGCGCGCCGCGCCGGCAGCCACGCTGCCAGCATCGTGATCGCCAGCACCGCCGCCGCGCTCAGCAGGTAGATGCGCGGATCGAGCGGCGAGACGCCCAGCACCAAAGAGCGCGCGTACCATCCGGCCACAGCCAGAAGTCCCAGCCCAAGAGGAATGCCCCACGCCGCTATGCGCAGCGATTCGCCGAGAATGAGGCGCTGGATTTCGACCGGCCGCGCGCCCATCGCCATGCGGAGTCCCAGTTCGCGCGTCCGCCGCGCGACGGAGTACTGCAACACGCCGAACAGTCCCGCTGCCGTCAGCAGGATTCCAAAGATCCCCAGGCCCGACGAGAGGGCCGCCATCATGGTGTCCTGGGAAAGCGCTTCGTCGAGCTGCTGGCGGAGAGTTTGCGTGGAATATATTGTGATCCGCGAATCGTACTGCTTCAATTCCCTTTGCACTGCCCGCTCCAGGGCCGCGGGTTCGCCGGCGGTCTCGATCATGAGGGTGATATCCATCGGCGGCATCTGGGCGAAGGGCAAGTACAGATACGGAGACGGAGGCTCGTGCAAGTCGTTCGAGGGCCCGTCTTCGGCGATTCCCACCACCTGGCGCATCGTCCCGTCCACCTTGATCCATTGCCCCAGCGGTTCTTTGCCGGCCAGCAACTGGCTGGCGAAATTTCGCGAGACCACCACCACCGGCTGCGAACCTTTACGGTCGTTGGCATCGATCCCGCGCCCCGCTACCAGCCGCGTCCCCATCACCGCGAAGTAGTTGCCGCCGACATTGTTTTCGTACACGTCCCTCGGCGCCAGTCCGGGAACTTCCACGCGCACAGCGTAGCCGCCGCCCGAACCGGAGAGCGGCAGCCGGCGCGCATAGGTAGCGGCGCGTACGCCCGGCAATGCGGACAATCGTTCGCACGCCGATTCGCACCACGACGCAGCGGCCGTCGCGTTCCCGCCCGGACCTACCGTCAGCACCAGCACCTTCTTTTCCGGGTTCAGCCCCGGGTGCACGGCAGCGGCGTTTTGCAAGCTGCTGACGAACAACACCGCGGAGCCGAATAGGGCGACGCTCACGGCCACCTGGCCGGCAATGAGAGCCCGCTTCTGCCAACCGCCGCGCGTTCCGGCAACGCCCTGTTCGGACGTTATGACCTCCCAGACATTCAGCCGCATCGCCAGCCGCACGGGAGCTAACCCGGCCAGCAGGACCGACAGCAGCAGGGCCGCCAGCGCGTAAGCGAGCACGCGGGCATCCAGACGAATTCCGTAGTCGGTCCACGCACTGCCGGCGGAGACAAACTGCGCCGCTTTTTCCATCAAGCGCTGCGCCAGCAGGATGCCCAGTCCAGCGCCCGCCAGGCTCACCAGGCCCGTCTCCACCAGCAACTGGCGGGTGATTCTCCCAGCGCCGGCGCCCAGCGCCATCCGCACTCCTAACTCCTTCTTGCGCGACTCCGACTGCGCCAGCCGCAGTTGCGCCACGTTAGCGCACGCCACAAAAAGCACCCCTGCGAGAATGAGCAGCAATCCGCCACCATATTCCAAGTCATCGGTCCAGCCCAGCGCGAACTTCGACTCCAGAAACGTGCCGGCACTTCCGGCCGGCGCGGGTTTGTGCTTGTCCTCCCCGCGGATCGCAGCGTCGAGGACGGCGGCGGCATGCCGAGCGCTCACCCCCGGTTTCAGCCGCGCAATCATCTCGAATTGACCGTCGCGCGACTGTTGATCGCGGAGGTCGCCAAAGACGTGGAACCAAGCGTCGGTGCTAATCCAGACGTCCGTGAGGACACCGCGCATCAGGCCGGTGAATTCCGGCGGCATCACTCCGGCCACCAGAAACGCCTTCTGGTTCAACAGGATGCTCTTGCCCACCAGGTGCGGATCGCCACCGAACCGCCGTTGCCAGAGGCGGTAGCCCAGCACCGCCGCGGGACGTCCATCGATATCGTCCACGTTTGCGATCCCCGTCTGTGCCCGCACGCCCAACACGGAGAAGTAGTTGGGGGTCACGGAGTGAGTCAGCACCATCAGGCTCTCGTCCGGTCCAGCCAGCATGGAGCCTCGCCGCTGATAGGCCACCAGGGTGACCAGATTCCCCGCGGCGTTCGTCATGTCCTGGTAGTCCGGCCAGCCATAGAGGAAGAGGTGGCCGTCGTCGGCGACGGATCCCACGGAGAGGAGTTCGCTCGGCCGCTCGACGGCGAGAGGGCGCAACAGCATCGCGTCGGCGACGCTGAAGATTCCAGTGGTGAGTCCGATGCCTAATGCGATCGACAGGACGGATAACGCCGTCGCCCCGGGAGTTTTCGCCAGATGGCGAAACGCCGCGCGAAGATCATGCCGCATGCCCAATAGACGAGGAAAAGGTCCGATTCGTTCGTTTGGTGTCCGTAAATGGGACGAAAGGGATTGGCGGAAGCGCGGCAACTGCCTACAGACGGTTCCATTTACGTATGGCTCCATACCTGCAAGGAAAATCGTCGATATTTCATGAGTATTCGCATCCATCTGCGCAGATTGCTGCGGTCGCGGGTTTTCCTGGTCACGGCAATCCTGGTCCTCGGCTTAGGCCTTGGCGTCAACCTGATTCTCTTCAATACGGCTTACGCGCTCCTGTGGCGGCCGCTGAATTTCCCCCAGCCGGAGCGTCTGGTCACCCTGAGCGGACGGAGCAATGCCGGAGACATCACGACCGCCATTACCGGCCAGGATGCCTGGACTCTGCGGTCGAATCCGGCTGTAGTCGCCGAAATCGGCTTGACGGGCCAGTGGCAACTGGTTTCGCTCTTCCAAGGCGACGACAGTGTCGATCTGGTGTCCGCGGCCGTGGATTCCGGCTATTTTCGCGCGCTGGGGCTGCGTCCGCTGGCGGGACGTCTATTCGGATCGCAGGAGGATCTCGGTGAGAGCCCCGAGGTGCCGGCGATCCTCACGGAATCGACATGGAGGACGCAGTTCGGGTCGGACCCGTCGATTGTGGGCCGCACATTCGCCCTCCAGACAGGCGGTGCGCGCAGTCAGATCCGGGTGATCGGGATTGCACCTGGGGCTGCCACCCTGCCATTCGCTTCGGACGCCGAAATCCTGCTGCCGATCGCGTCGGCCAGCCCCGCGGTGCGGACAAACTACGGCAACGCGGTGTACCGGAGCATGGTGCGGCTGCAGGCAGGCGTGTCCATACCGCAGGCTTCCTCGCGAATCGATGCGGCGCTGCGGAGCAATTGGGGCCGCCACTGGATGGAGCCGCTGCGCACGGCGGTGGCGCCGGTGAAACGCTCTACGATTCTGCTGCTGTATAGCGCGGCGTGCCTGCTTCTGCTGCTGATCTGCGCCAATCTGGCCAGCCTCTTCGTGGCTCGCTCGATGGCCCGCGCCCATGAAACCAGCGTGCACCTGGCGCTGGGAGCGACGCGCTGGCGCGTGGCGCTGGCCAACTTCCACGAAGCCCTGCTGGTGTGCGCCGCCGGCACTGGACTGGCCTTCTTTGTGGAAAGCTGGGCGCGGCCTCTGGTCCCGAAATTCGTGCCCGCCGTGAAGAATGTTGGGCCCGAATTGTTGGCGGCTGGCCCGGTGCTGTTGGTATTTGGAATCTTGGTCTGGTTGGCAGTTTCGGTGGTGGTATCGGCGGCTTCGGGCTGGCGAATCCGCATCGAAGGCCTGGCCGGAGTCCTGGCGCAGGGCGGCCGCGGCGGAACTTCGGGCGGAAAATTCCGGGCGGTGCTCGCCGCAGGCCAGTTGGCCATCGTGCTGACACTGCTCACGGTCTCGGGGATGGTGGGGCGGAGTTTTCTGTCCGCCATGCGGTCGAACCCCGGGCTGGATGCGCAAGGCGTCGTGACGTTCCAGGTTTCATTGCCTGGTTCGAAGGACTCGCCCCTGCCGGCGATTACCAATCTGGCGGATCGATTCGCGGCGCTGCCTGGGACCAAAGGCGTCACCTTCGCGGCGGAATCGCCGGTCGGTTCGCCGGCGTTTCACACCGTGACGGCGGCGCGTAGCGGCGAGCTCCGGCCCACCGATCCGATGATTGCCTACCGCCTGATCGGTCCTTCGTACTTTAAGACGCTGGGCGCGCGTCTGGCGGCTGGCCGGACATTCTCGCCAGATGAGGTTCAGCAATGGCGCGAGGTGGCCATCCTGAACGAAGCTGCGGTGCGGCTCCTCTTTCCGGACGGATCGGCCCTTGGCCGGACGGTGCATTCGGGCTTTGCCGACCGGCGAAGCGTGGTGGTCGGCATCGCGAGCGACATCCGCGCGGAGGGATTGGACCAGCCGGCGCCTCCCACGGTCTACCTGCCATATCTCGCCCAGATCGGTCTGCGATTCACGGTGCGCAGCGGCATGGCGCCCGCGGCATTGTTACCGTTGTTGAAAGACCGGGTACGCTCGGCGAATCCGGGGGCGCTGCTACAGCGGTTCCGGCCCCTCACGGAGATTCTGGACGACACCGTGCACGATCGCATGGTATCCGGTATGCTTGTCGGCGGTTTTGCCCTTTTAGGCCTGATCGTCAGTGCCGTGGGCTTGTACGGAACGCTGGCGGCGCAGGTGCAACAACGGCAGCGCGAAATTGGCGTCCGCATCGCCCTGGGCGCAACTGTGCGCAACGTGGTGGCGATTATTTTGGGCGGCGGCCTGAAGATCGTGGCGTTCGGAGCATTGGCGGGAATCGCGGGCTCACTCGCCGCCGGGCGCGCAATTCAGGGCGAATTGTATGGCGTGAGTGCGCTCGATCCTACATCGTTTGCGCTGGCGCTGGCGCTTTTATCGAGTGCCGCGCTAGCCGCCTGTCTCATTCCGGCAATCAAGGCCGGACACGTGGACCCCATCCGGACGCTGAATCTGCAATAACCGCGGCTTAGTTGCCGTATAGGGCCCCCGACGAGAATTTTGTTCTCGTTATGTGGTATTGGGCGGGACGCCGTCCGTTACCCGGCCGGCAGTGAGGCGGCTCCTGTACGCGTGCGCCATCGCCATTCTGACTTCACGGACCCGAAGGGGCCGCTTCTAACTTCCTCGACTCCCATATCCCGCAGGGATATCAAGGCAAAGCCTTGCCTAGTTAGAACAAGCTCACCGGCATCTGAGCGAGGTCCATTTCCACCCATCCCGTGAGGCCGGAAGTCAGCTTCACTTCGGCCCACCACGATTTCCTGCCCAGGTCGACATAAGTGGCCGCGCAATGTGCGCCGCCACAGCCCGTGCCATCCGGCCATTTGGCGAATGAGATATCGAACTCCGAATGATACTTACCCTTGAACCAGACCGCGGAAAAACCCTCGCCGCGATAGGCGTACGTGAGAATGGTGTCTCCGCGCCGGAGATTCTGGTCCGGCAAGTCGCGATCCATGCGAATCAGGCCCGGTTGGAAAGTGACCACCGCGCCCCTGATGCCGGTCACGCGGTCTCCCACCGCGAGTTGAGCCACAACCCGGCGCCCCGATTTCCAGGTATCGTACACCGTGACGGAACGATGCGCGGTCCATTGCCGGTACGCGCAGGTCTCGTATGGACAGGCGCCCCAGTCATAGAACGGCAGGGCGGGAGCCGCCATCGCCCTGGATTGAGCCTGGCAGAAGGCCACGGACAGGGTTCCCGCGCAGATCGCCAGCACCACGGTCCGCATAGCTACATTTTAGTCCAGGGCTCGCTCAGGCCTGCAACTGCTTCAGCTTTTCCGCCAGAAACTTCAGAATTTCGCCCGCGCCGGACTGTCCGTCGAGCGGCAGCAGCAGTACTCCCGCCGGCGTGAATTGCGCGCCCCGCGTTTTGCTCACGATTTGCATGAGCCGCTGCGGATCCACACGCGTGGCGGTGTGAAACTTGATGCTCACCAGGCTGTGGCGCCGGTCGATGGCCTCCACCCCGATCTGCTCGGCCATGTACTTGAGCGCCGAATACTCCAGCAGATTGCGCACCGCCTCCGGCACGGGGCCGTAACGGTCGGCTAGTTCCTTCTCGGCGCGATCGCGAGCCGCCTCGTCGGAGGCGTTGGCGATCTGCCGGTAGGCGCGGAGACGTTGATTTTCGTCGGCCACGTAATCGGTGGGGATGCGGATGTCGAGCCCCAGGTTGAGCGCCGAGTGGATCTCGGGTACGATCTCTTCGCCCTTCAGCTCGCGCACGGTCTCGTCGAGCAGGCTCACGTAAGTATCGAACCCCACCGAGTTGATGTGCCCGTGCTGTTCGCCGCCCAGCAGGTTGCCGGCGCCGCGCAATTCGAGATCGAGAGCGGCGATTCGGAAACCGGCGCCCAAATCGCTGAACTCTTTGAGCGCCGCCAGGCGCTTACGAGCGATCTCGGTCAATTCGGTGTCGGGCGGCACCAGCAGATAGGCATACGCCCTTCGATTGGAACGGCCCACGCGCCCGCGAAGCTGATACAACTCGGACAAGCCGTAGCGCTCGGCATTTTCCACCAGCATGGTGTTCGCTAAGGGTATGTCCAAACCATTTTCTATAATTGTAGTGCAAACCAGGATGTCGAAATCGTGGCGCATGAAGTGGAGCATGGTCCTTTCCAGCTCCGCTTCGCCCATTTGACCGTGCCCTACCCCGATTCGCGCTTTGGGCGCCAGTTGCTGAAGCATATGGGCGCGTTCCCAGATGGAATCCACCCGATTATGCAGAAAATAGATCTGACCGCCGCGCGCCAACTCCAATTCCAGCGCAGAGCGGATCAGCTCGGGATGGAATGGCGCTACTACCGTGTGAATTGCGAGGCGATCCTTGGGCGGCGTTTCAATCACCGACATGTCCCGCAACCCTAATAACGACATATGTAGTGTTCGGGGAATGGGCGTAGCGCTCATGGCGACTACGTCGACCGCTTTTTTGAGCTGCTTGAGCCGCTCTTTGTGCTTCACGCCGAAGCGCTGCTCCTCATCAACTACAACCAGTCCGAGGTCGCGGAACTCCACGTCTTGGGACAGTAGCCGGTGCGTCCCGATGGCGATATCGACTTTGCCTTCCGCCAACTCGACGAGTGCGGTCTTTAGCTCCTTGGCGGTACGGAAGCGGCTGAACATCTCCGCGCGCACTGGGAATGGCTGAAAACGCCGCTTAAAGGTCTCGAAGTGCTGGAATGCGAGCACCGTGGTCGGCGCCAGGACGGCCACCTGTTTGCCGTCGCCGAGGGCCTTGAAGGCGGCCCGCATCACCACTTCGGTCTTTCCGAAGCCCACGTCACCGCACAACAGGCGGTCCATGGGCTGCGGACCTTCCATGTCGCGCTTGATTTCCTTGATGGCGTTGAGCTGGTCCTTCGTCTCGCTGAATTCGAAGGCATCTTCGAACTCGCGCTGCCAGTTGCTGTCGGGCGAGTATTGGAAGCCCTCGGTCATTTTGCGCTGAGCGTAGAGCTTCAAAAGCTCGTCGGCCATGTCGCGCATTTTGGCTTTGATGCGTGTTTTGGTCCGTGTCCAGGTGGCGCCGCCCATGCGGTCTAGCGCCGGTTTGGCCTCACCGGCGCCGCGGAAGCGCTGCACCAAGTCCATGCGGGTGAGCGGCACGTATAACTTGGCGCTATTGGCGTACTCCAGCAGCATGTAATCGCCCTGATTTTCGCCCTGGGAGATCTCCCGTAGCCCCAAGTACTGGGCTACGCCGTGTTCGGAGTGGACTACGTAATCCCCTGGCTTGAGGTCGATCAGGTCCGCCGAAAAAGTGGCCATGGCGGACTTCACGGAAGGCGCGCGGGCGATCAATTCCGACGTCTCGAACAGGTCTTCCGAGCCAAATACTACAAGTTTCGAATCTAGAAAAGCGGTACCGCGCCGCACCAGCCCCTTGACCACATAGATGCTGGCGCTGGAACCGGCCATATACGCTCGCTCGGCCAGATACGCGGGCGGAGAGTCGAACTGCTCCAGTCCCAACTGATACGGCACGCCGTATTCGTTGAGGATGTCGGCCATGCGCTCCACTTCGCCGTTCGAAGAGGCGAAAAACGCCACCCGATTACCGCTCTCCACCAGTGTACGGGCCTCGGCAATGGCCACCTGCATGTTGCCATGAAAGGACATCGCGGGGCGAGTCGAGATGTGCCGCCCGGCCCCGTCGCCCCAGGCGATCTCCAATTCCTCCAGGGAGAGGGTGGGTGCGGCCGAAACCTGGCGTTCCAGATCGTCCCAGCGGAAGAAAATCCTGTCCGGATCGCAGGCTGGCGAGGGCGGAATCTGTTCCAGCCGCGTCCAGAACCGTTCCGCCGCGGCTTTGATCTGCCGCGGCTCGTCCCATACCACAATGGAATGGTCGAGCAGCGAGAAAACCGACGCATTGTGCGGACGCACCATGGGCACCAACAGTTCCCAGCCTGGAAACGGCTCGCCGGGAGCGGGCAGATCGCGGCCGGGGATGTCCGCCTGGCGCATCAACTCGCCCAATTCCATCAGCAAACCGCCCGATTTCTGGTACTCGGTGAGCGGCAGCAGCGTGCAATCTTCGATTTTGAGCACCGACCGCTGCGATTCCACGTCGAACCGCCGCATCGATTCCACCTGGTCGCCAAACAGATCGATGCGGACCGGTTTGGCGGCTTCCGGCGAGAACACGTCCAGGATTCCGCCACGCAGCGAGTATTCGCCCACCATTTCAACCGGTTCGCGCCGCTCATACCCTATGCTTTGCAGGTGCAGAATCACTTCATCCAGAGGTAGGTCGTCGCCTACCTTCAACTTAAGCGCGAGTTGTCGGTAATACGCAGGGGGTTCGATGCGCAGCAACGCGGATGCCACCGGCAGAATGGTAATAGGCGACTTCTGAGTTGCCATACTCCAAAGGCCAATAGCCCGCTGCTCGCAAATTTCGGCATGCGGCGAGAGATTCTGCATCGGCAGAACGTCCAGGGCTGGCAAAAGTTGCGGCGGATTGCGGCCTTCGGCGGCCAATAGACCAAACAGCGCGTCCACCGCTTCGAACAAACTCTCGGCCTGTTTACTGCCATCTACTACAATTATCAGAGGAATGCTCGTCGTCTGCCAGAGGAGCACCGAATAGAGGGCTTTCGCGGTGGTTGTGAGGCCCGATAAAGATGTCTTGCTGCCACTGGACAGGCGGTGCAAGGCATCTTGAAAGCTGGGATGCCTTCCCAAGTCCAGAAATAGGTCGCGAACGGCAGGGTGGATCAAGGCTGGCTTATCAAAAAATCTACAAGATTAGTAGTTGAGTATCCGGGCTGTAAATCGAGGGCGACTACCAAGCCGCCGGCCGCCTCTACTTCTTCCCGTCCGGCGATGAAGTGGGACCAGTCGGCCCCCTTCACAAGGACATCCGGCAGAAGCGCTGCAATCAGCTCACGGGGCGTCTCTTCATCGAATAAAACCATGGCATCGACCGCCTCCAGCTCGCCGGCCATTTCGGCTCGTTCCCGCTCGCACAAAATGGGACGCGACGGCCCCTTCATGCGCCGCACGCTGGCATCCGAATTGAGCCCCAAAACCAACACGTCACCCAGGGACCGCGCCTGTTCCAGGAGGCGGACATGTCCGGGATGGAGCAGGTCGAAACAACCGTTGGTGAAGACTACGGATTTTCCCTCGGCGCGCCAGCGATCCCGCAATTGCCGGAGTTCGGCACGAGTGTGCAACGAGGCCACGGTCTCCAGTGTAGCAAGCTCCGCGCACCAAGCTCCCTGTATGGTAGTGTCCCCTTTTGGGACAGTCCCCCTGTATCGAAACAGGCGCGTTCACGTCCCAATCGCCTACAATTAATAGGACACATGGAGCACGGCACGGAAACCGCAGTGGGCAAATGGAGCGCACCCGAGTGCCCTTTCCAAATTGAATATTCCGCCCGCGTGCTGGACGATATCCGGCTGGCCGTGGTGGACGCGTTCTTCTCGCTGCCCCGCGGCGGAGCGGAAATCGGCGGAATCCTTCTGGGGAAATGGGATGGCAGCCGGATTTCGATTACCGGCTACGAGGCGCTCGATTGCGAGCATGCCATGGGGCCATCTTTCACGCTTTCCCCGCGCGACCAGGTGAGTCTGGCGGCGATGACGGCCGCGGCCCGGCGGAATGCCCCCCACCGGCAACCCATAGGCTGGTATCATTCGCACACTCGCAGCGAAATCTTCCTTTCGGAGAGCGATCAGGATATCCACAATCGGTACTTTCCCGAGCCCTGGCAGGTTGCCCTGGTCCTGAAGCCGCACACTTTTGAGCCGATGCGCGCAGGCTTCTTTTTTCGCGAGCCCGATGGTTCCCTCCAGGGCGACGCGAGCTATCGGGAGTTCCGATTAGACCCCCTGCCTCTGCGGCCGGCTCCGGCTGGCGGCGAGAACAATTCGACGGCGGCGTACCGGCCGCTCCACGAGGACGCCGGATCTCGCGCCACGTTAGTCGCGCCGCTTCCGCTATCCGCTGCCGTGGACCCGCCAGCCGCCCCGGCCGAAAAACCGAAAGGGCGGGTGCCGATCACCCGGGAGATCGCCATCGATCCGCCGTTGGTGAACGGGCCGAGCGGCCAGGAACAGCCGGCGGAAGCGGCGGAACTGGACGCGCCCGATTTGGGGCAGATGAGACAGGAGCGCTCGTGGCGCGCCGTAAAGGCGGCGGCGTTTCTGGCGGTGGGTCTGGCGGCGGGCGGCGTGGGGTATCAAACGCGCCAGTATTGGGCGCCGCAGGTGTTGTCGAAGGCCCGCGCGGTGTTGCCCAAAGAGCCGGATGCGTACCTTTCGCTCAGCGTGTCGGACGACAACGGCCAACTGAAGATACAGTGGGACCGGAACGCTCCGGCGGTGCGCAACGCGCTGGACGCGACGCTGGAGATCACCGACGGCAACACCGTTCCACAGTCGGTGCGGCTGGATGGCGCCCATCTGGCGGCCGGGGCGTTCACCTATGCCCGCCAAAACGAGCGCGTGGACGTGACCCTGCTCGCTTCCGAGCCGAACGGCCAAATGGTGAAGGAGGAGACCAGCTTTCTGGGCAAGTTGCCCCCGCAAAAAGGAACGGCGGAAGACCAGGCACTCCAAAGCGATCGCGATGCGGCCGCGGAACGGGCCGACAAGCTGCAGAAAGACCTGAACTTCCAGGCCGCCAAAACGCGCAAGCTGGAGAAGGATTTGAAGGACATGCGCGAGCGGTTGCAGAGTCAGCAGAAAGCGAAGTCGGACACCCAGGCGCCCGACCCGGCGAAAAAGAATTAAGCGCCGTCTTCCCAAAGGAACACTTCTTCCACCGTTTTTCCGAACGCGCGTGCAATCTTGAAGGCCAGAGGGAGCGCCGGGTCATACTTGCCGTTTTCCACCGCGATCACGGCCTGCCGGGAGACACCGATCTGCGCCGCCAACTGTGCCTGCGTCCAGTCCTTCTCCGCCCGCAATACCCGCATGCGGTTCTTCATTTGTAGTGGCTCACGGCGGCAAAATATCCGATCGCGTAGAAAACCAGCATGAAGACCCAAACCAGTCCCATATTGAGTGGACCCACAGCGTGGGCCTTCTGGAGATAGCCGTAAATGAAGACGGCCACGCCTGTCGCCAGGAAGCCCACGGCGACCGCCTCGAGCTGGACGTGTTTCTGAAACTCGTCGAGCCGGCGGATGCGGCGGAGAATCATCAGGAGCAGCGCGATGTTGCCAGGGAGCGGCAGAAGCGCGGCCCCGGTTCGCGCTGGCGGCGACAGGTCGATTCGGTCTAGCAGGTAGAACGCCGTGAGGTCGATGGCGCTGGCGACGAGCAAGACTAGGAGGAAGGGCAAGTAGCTGTGAGATTGGCGGATTCCCGTATGGTGTTCGTCTGAGTGTACTCTGTTCATGACTAAAAGTACTTCATAGATTACTTTTTGTCAAGTATAATTGCATCGCTACACCCCTAGCCCCGCTCGCCACAGCAAATACCCGATGGCCTGCTTCACGTAGTTCCAATCCTCGCGCAGTCCTTCCGGAGCGCGTTCCTTGCGCGGCGAGCCGTAGACGCTGAGACCGCGAAATTGCAGCATGCGCTTCACCCGGTAGATGTGGTAGCCGTCGCTCACCACGATCACCGAGCGCAGCCCCATGCGGCGCATGATTTCGCCCGCCATGGCGGTGGACTCCACAGTGGTCTCGCCTTCCGTTTCCACAATGATGGCTTCGGGCGGCACACCCTGGCCGATCAGGTAGGATCGGCCCACACCGCCCTCGGTAAACACGGGATCGCCGCCGGCGCCACCGGTGGTCAGCACCAGCGGGGCCAGTTTTTGCCGGTACAGTTCCAGCGCGTGATCCAGCCGCGCGCGCAGCACCTGCGACGGACGGCCGCGATATTCGGCCGCGCCCAGCACCAGGATGACATCCGCGCGGCGCGCTTCATCGCGGGTGGATTGGCGCTCCATCCGCACCGACACGTAGGCGATCAACGCGGCTAAGGCGGCCACGGCGGTAATGATCGCAGCCCAAACGGCACGTTTCATCTGCGGTATTCTGACTGTTCAGAACCCATTGTAAACACATGCTCAAGCCGGAGACGATCGCGAGCGCCGCAAATCCCCTGCTGAAGGATGTGCGGCGCGCCATCGCGCATTCCGGCCTCACCTCGCAGGGCTGGTGCGTGGCTGAGACGCGCCACCTGCTGGAAGAGGCTCTGCGCAGCCGCTGCCAGGTGAAGCAGGTGCTCGCAGCGGAATCGGCGCGCGAGCAATTGCCACGGCTCGACGGTATCAAGGTTGCAATTTTGCCGGATGGGCTGCTGCAAAAAGTCTCGGGCACGGAGGCCAGCCAGGGAGTCATCGCGCTGGTCGATCCACCGGCGTGGAAGCTGGAGCAGTTGTTCGAAGGCTGCGCCCTGGTGGTGGTGCTCGACAGCCTGCAGGACCCCGGCAACGCCGGCGCCATGGTGCGCGCCGCCGAAGCTTTCGGCGCAACCGGCGCGATCTTTCTGAAGGGCACGGCGAGCCCGTTCAATCCCAAAACACTGCGGGCTTCCGCGGGGTCGCTGTTCCGTGTACCCTTCCTGTATGGCATCGACCCAGCGCTGGCGCGCGCGGCCTTCGAGGAGCACCGTGTGACGCTGTACGCCGCCGTTCCCTCGCGGGCGGGCGTACCAGCGACGCCAGTGGCGGACGCCGACCTCACGGCGGCATGCGCCCTCGTGGTCGGCAACGAAGGCCGCGGCGTGAGCCGCGAGTGGAGCGGCGTGGCGCAGAGTGTGTGCGTCCCCACCATGGCCGTGGAATCGCTCAATGCCGCCATGGCCGCCGGCATCCTTCTATATGAGGCGCGCCGCCAAAGGTCTCGGAGCGTATGAGCCTGTTCGATTCCAGCCCGCCGGACTCCAGCCACGCTGCCGAACCGGAGCGCGAAACCGGCAAGCGTCCGCTGGCCGAACGGATGCGCCCCACGCGCCTGGAGGATTTCATCGGGCAGGAGCACATCCTCGGCCCGGATAAGCCGCTGCGCCGCCAGATCGAGCGCGACCAGTTGACCTCCATCATTCTTTGGGGCCCTCCGGGGGTCGGCAAAACGACCCTCGCGAAACTCATCGCCGGCGTGACGCGATGCGAGTTCATTCCCTTCAGCGCGGTGATGAGCGGCATCAAAGAGATCAAGGCGGTGATGGCCGATGCCGAGAAGCTGCGCCGAATGGGGCGCCGCACCATCCTGTTCATCGACGAAATTCACCGCTTCAACAAAGCCCAGCAAGACGCCTTCCTGCCCTACGTGGAGCGCGGCGACATCATCCTCATCGGCGCCACTACCGAGAACCCGTCGTTCGAAGTGATTTCGGCGCTGCTCTCGCGCTCGCGCGTATATGCCCTGCGCGGGCTCACCGTGCCGGAGATCGTGACGCTGCTCAAGCGCGCCCTGCCGCAAGTGGGGCTGGAAGCTTCCGACGACGTCCTGGAGCAGATCGGCATCTATTCCAATGGCGACGCACGCCAAGCGTACAACACCCTGGAAGCGGCCGCGGCGGCATCGGGCGGCGCCACCCTAACGGCGGCCGCGGTCGAGGACGCCATGCAGCGCAAGGTGCTGCTCTACGATAAGGGTGGCGAAGAGCATTTCAACCTGATCTCGGCGCTGCACAAATCCGTCCGCTCGAGCGATACCGACGCGGCACTGTACTGGCTCACGCGCATGCTCGAAGCCGGCGAAGACCGCCTCTACATTGCCCGCCGTATGATTCGCATGGCCAGCGAAGATATCGGGCTCGCCGACCCGCGCGCGCTGGAACAGGCCGTCGCGGCCATGCAGGCGGTCCATTTCCTGGGGATTCCCGAGGGCGATCTGGCGCTGGCGCAGGCGGCCATCTATCTGTGCGCAGCGCCGAAGTCCGACGCGGCGTACCGCGCCATGGGCGCCGTGCACGCCGACGTGGAGAAGACCATCGCGGAGCCGGTTCCCATGAACTTGCGCAACGCAGTCACGCGCTCCATGAAGGAGTGGGGCTATTCGCAAGGATACCAGCACGCCCACAACTTCGAGGATGCGGTGGTGGATATGGAATGCCTGCCGCCATCGCTGGCCGGGCGGCAATACTACTTCCCGACGGACCGCGGCATCGAAAAGCGGATCGCGGATCGCCTGGAAGAGCTGCGGCGGCTTAAGGCCAAGAAGCGCGAGGGGTAACAGGCTGCGGGCGAACTTCAGCTATGCGTCTCCCCCATCCCTTACCAAGACCCGATCGATCAAGGCTCGAAGAGGCCGCGTGGGATGGCGAACTCTATGTTCTGACCTTCCGCAAGCTAAACCAGGACAACGATCCGCCGGCCAATCGTGAGGGTCAAGATCCCGACCAGGCGATCTCGCACATCGAGAGCATGGAGCAGGTAGTCTCCGATTCTGTCGCCCGCCAGCGGCTCGAATCGTTGCTGCTGGCCATCTTCGCCGTGCTCGCGCTGGTGCTCGCGGCCGTGGGGCTCTATAGCGTCCTGGCGTATTCGGTCGCGCTCCGCGCGCGCGAGATCGGCGTTCGCATGGCGCTCGGTGCGAGCCCGCTGCAACTGGTCCGCGGCGTGGTTCGTGACGGCCTCGGCCTCATCTTGCCGGGAATCGCCGCCGGGCTCGCAGCCTCGCTCGTCCTTTCACGCCTGCTGGGCTCGCTGTTGTACGGCGTAACGCCCATCGACCCGCTCACCTACGCGGCGGTGTCGCTGCTGCTGCTCGCCGTGGGCATATTGGCGTCGTGGCTGCCGGCGCGCCGAGCCGCCGCGGTCGATCCGGTTGGCTCCCTTCGCGCCGAATGAATATCAGTTTTGCGCGCCCGGGGTAGATCATGACTCGGAAGTTGAGCAAAGGCGGTCCAGTTGACGCGCGTTATCTGTGGAAGTGGCGCCTTCCTGCACTGGACGCATCGTCGGCCGCCCGGAAAAGATAAGGGGGCGCGGCAACTCCTGAGAGCCACGCGCCGCCGCAGAATCGGTAGATCGCTAACCCACCACCCTACTTCTTCGGATTCAGCTTCAGATTAATCACCGCTTCCTTGCGTGAATCGAAGACACTCAGCGTCCTGGTTCCGCTGCTCAGGATTGTGTCCTGATCCCTAAAGGTCGCCGTCAGTTCGTAATCGACATCAGTGCTCAGCTCGTGAAAGTAATATTCACCCTTGTCCTGGGTATAAAAGGAGCGAACCTGCTTCGTTTTGGTATCCTTCAACTGCACCACCGCTCCCACCGCGGGCTTTCCGTCGGGAGTGGTGACTACCCCGATCACGCTGCGCATGACCGGGTTTTTCTTGTTCTGCGCCACCCCGGTGGACACCGCGATCAGGAACACTGCCAGCCAGAGCGCCGCTAATCTCGTGGTCTGCATTAAACTACTTCCAGTCCTCGTCGGTATCCTCTTCTTCGTCTTCCAGGAAGCCTTCCTCGTCTTCTTCTTCTTCCTCGAGTTCTTCAGCCGACTCGAGTTCCAGCGGGCTGGTGCTCACCACCTTGAGATCCGCTCCGCATTCGTCACAACTGACCGTGTCGCCTTCGTCTACGTCTTCCTCGTCCACATCGATGGCGCCCTCGCATACCGGACACGTGACCATGAAATTCATTCCTCCCGAAATATTACTGTTATACGATATCCTGCCGCTTTTGCAACTCCGCCTCGATCTACCTTACCGCCTGCTGCGCCAAACGGCGGCGCGTGGTGGCGGGAACAATCCCCTTCATGCGCAGGCACAGAAACAGGTGCGCCCGGTGCGTCAACTCGTGCTCTTTGATGGTCTGCAACATTTCCAGCCGGGTGACCCTTTGACCGTCGAAACGGGTGATCATCTGGCCGAAGAATTCGGCCGGCTGCGCGGCGAAAGCCGCCGCCCGCTGTTCCACCGATTCGCGTAGAGCGGCCGCCAGCGCCGGCCCTCCGGCGTCCGCGGGAAGAGCGCGCATATGCTCCTTCCTGCGAGCGCGAGATTCCGGAGTGGCGAAATTGTCTTCGCCGGCCAGCAGCAAACCCGTAAGCCCATCGCCGGCATCCAGGATGTGGCGCGCCGCTTCGCGGAAAGTCATTACATCGGGCGACGGACGGAAATCCAGCTCGGTTTCCGGAAAGTCTTCTACCGCTGCGGCGGCGTCCAGGCGGATAGCCTTCCACGAGTCGATTACGTGCTGCGGTCGAACCATGACCACATTGTACCCGGAACAGCGGGCCGCGCCGGGCCGAAACGCGGCCTAGGTATAATAAAAGAATCCATGCACCAGACACGAAGCGAGAGGGCTGTAGACCTGAACCCCCAGGAAACGCAGGAATGGCGGGAGTCGCTCGACCAGGTGATCGAGGAAGGCGGTTCCGACCGCGCCCGATACCTGTTGGAGCAACTGGCCTTGCACGCACGCTCGAGCGGCGCCGAACTCCCCATTCACCTGAACACGCCATACGTCAACACCATCCGGGTGGAGGACGAAGTACCTTACCCCGGCGACCGCGCCATGGAGCGGCGCATCAAGAGCCTCATACGGTGGAACGCCATGGCCATGGTGGTCCGGCAGAATAAGTACGACGCCGGCATCGGCGGCCACATTTCCACCTACGCGTCGCTGGCTACCCTGCTGGAAGTGGGCTTCAACCATTTCTTCCGCGCCAAATATGGCGACGAACCGGGCGACCTGATCTATTTCCAGGGCCACGCCTCGCCCGGCGTATACGCGCGCGCTTTTCTGGAAGGCCGGCTGACCGAGGATCACCTCAAGAATTTCCGCCACGAGCTGCGCGATACTCCGGGGCTTTCTTCGTACCCCCACCCCTGGCTGATGCCCGATTTCTGGCGTTTCCCTACGGTATCCATGGGCCTCGGCCCCATCAACGCCATCTACCAGGCGCGCTTCATGCGCTATCTGGAGAATCGCGGCATGATCGTGTCCACTCCACGCAAAATCTGGGCCTATCTGGGCGATGGCGAAATGGATGAGCCCGAATCCATGGGCTCGCTCACGCTGGCGTCGCGCGAAAGGCTCGACAATCTGATCTTCGTCATCAATTGCAACCTGCAGCGCCTCGACGGGCCGGTACGCGGCAACGGCAAAATGATCCAGGAACTGGAAGCCGCCTTTCGCGGAGCCGGCTGGAACGTCATCAAAGTGATCTGGGGCGGCGACTGGGACGAACTCCTGCGCCGTGACACCACCGGACTGCTGGAAAAACGCATGGGCGAAGTGGTGGACGGCGAGTACCAGACCTATATCAGCAAAGACGGCGCTTACATCCGCAAGAACTTCTTCGGAAGGTATCCCGAGTTGCTCGATCTGGTATCGCATTTAAGCGACGACCAACTGATGAAACTGCCGCGCGGCGGACACGACCCGAAAAAGGTATACAACGCTTACAAAGCCGCGGTGGAAACCACCGGCCACCCGACCCTGATTCTGGCCCACACCATCAAGGGTTACGGACTGGGCGAAGCCGGCGAAGGCCGCAACATCAGTCACCAGCAGAAAAAGCTCAACGAGCAGGAGATGCTGCACTTCCGGTCGCGCTTCGAGATCCCCATTCCGGAAGAAGCGGTGCACAATGCTTCGTTCTGCCGTCCGCCCGCCGACAGCCCGGAAATCGGCTATATGCACGAACGCCGCCGCCAACTGGGCGGATACGTTCCTTTTCGCAAGCCGATCTCCGGAACGCTGGTAGCGCCGCCACTCGAGTACTTCAAGGAATCGCTGGAAGGTTCAGCCGGGCGCGAAGTTTCCAGTACCATGGCGTTCGTCCGCGTGCTGACCCTGCTCATGAAGCACCCCGAACTGGGCAAACACGTGGTGCCCATCATTCCCGATGAGGCGCGCACATTCGGCATGGAGAGCCTGTTCCGCCAGTTCGGCATCTACGCCAGCCAGGGACAACTTTACAAACCGCACGATGCCGAAATGTTCCTGTACTACAAGGAATCCAAAGACGGCCAGATTCTGGAAGAAGGCATCACCGAGGCCGGATCGATGGCCTCCTTCGTGGCCGCCGGCACCGCTGCCGTGAATTACGGGAAAGAAATGATCCCGTTCTTCATTTATTATTCGATGTTCGGTTTTCAGCGCGTGGGCGACATGGTATGGGCCTTTGGCGACTCGCGCGGCAAGGGTTTCCTCTGCGGCGGCACGGCCGGCCGCACCACGCTCGCGGGCGAAGGCTTACAGCACCAGGACGGCCACAGCATCGTGCTTGCGAGCACCGTCCCCACCTGCACCACTTACGACCCGGCGTATTCCTACGAACTCGCCATCATCGTGCAGGACGCCATCCGGCGCATGTACCAGGAGCAGGAGGACCGCTTCTACTACCTGACGCTCTACAACGAAAACTATGCCATGCCGGCGATGCCCGCAGGCCTCGACCCCGAAGACGTGATCAAGGGCATCTACCGTTTCCGGACCGCTGAGAACGGCAAGGCGGTGGTGCAGCTCTTCGGCAGCGGACCGATTCTCAACGAAGCCTTGCGCGCCCAGCAGATCCTGGCCGAGAAGTACGGTGTGGCGGCGGATGTGTGGAGCGTCACCAGCTATAACGAACTGCGCCGCGAAGCGCTCAACGTGGAGCGCTGGAACCGGCTGCATCCGGACCAACCGGCGCGGACGCCGCACATCGTGCAGGCGCTCAGCGGCGCTCAGGGCCCCATCGTGGCGGCGACCGATTACATGAAAGTTGTGGCCGACCAGGTGGCGCCATGGCTGCCGGGCCGTATGGAAACGCTGGGGACCGACGGTTTCGGCCGCAGCGAAAATCGCGAACATCTCCGCCGCCATTTCGAGATCAACGCCGAATCCATCGCCGCCGCGGCGCTCTCGCATCTGGCCCGCGATGGCCAATTCGATGCCGGGAAGGCCGCCGCGGCATTCGCTGAGTTGGGCCTCGACACCGAGAAGTCCGATCCCGCGCGGGCCTGATGCACATCGGCCAGCGCGTCGCGGTAGTGGGGATGGCCGTTTCTGCGGCGCTGGCCGTTGCCAAGATCGCCGCCGGCCTGGCCGGCCATTCCACCGCCGCGGTGTCCGACGGGTGTGAATCGGCGGGCGACGTTTTTGCTTCCGGTTTCGTGCTGCTGGGCCTGACGCTGGCCGCCAAGCCCGCCGACGAGGAGCATCCCTACGGACACGGACGCATTGAAACGCTCGCCGGCCTGCTGATCGGGCTGGCGCTCACCGCCGCCGGGGTGTTGATCTCGGTGGCCTCCTTCGAGCATCTGGGGCAGCCGCATTTACCGTTGGCGTCCTTCGTGATCTGGCCTCTGGCGGCGTCGGCGGTGGCCAAGGCCGGTCTGGCGTCGTTCAAATTCCGCTACGGGCACAAACTGCGCAGCGCCGCGCTGTCGGCCGATGCGTGGAACGACACCATGGACATCGTCTCGGCGCTGGCGGCGCTGTCCGCCGTCGGGCTGACGCTCGCCGACCCCGTGCGTTTTCTGAATGCCGACCGCTACGGAGGCATCGCGGTGGGGCTGATCGTGGTCTCTACCGGCGTGCGGGTGGCGCGCGACACCGCCATGCAACTGATCGACACCATGCCGGACGCGCAGAGGATGGACGAAATCCGCGCCGCCGCAGCCACCGTGGCCGGGGTGCGCGGAGTGGAGAAATGCTTTGCGCGGAAGACCGGCCTGCGTTACCACGTGGACCTGCATCTGGAAGTGGACCCCGAGATGACCGTGCGCCGATCCCACGAGATCGCCCACCAGGTGCAATTGCGTGTCAAAGAGAAGCTCGATTGGGTGGCCGACGTGCTGGTGCACGTGGAGCCGGGAAGGTAGGGTGCGGGGGTGAAACTACCTCACAAGTGGGGCCAAAACAAGAGGAAATCTGACGCCGTAACGATTTTGATTCCGGCGAATTCGTTGAGACGTAGCAGGTCTTTGTCGTAGCTGAGGATGTAATCCGATCCGGCAGTGACGGCGCATTCGAGAACGCGGTCATCGTCGGGGTCATCGGCAATGGCAATCGTTTGCGTGGGTTGAACACGGTGCGTAATCTTCAGCAGCTCAAGCCGGGCAAAATGGAGCCGGTAGGCGTCCCAGTGAAACTTGTCCCGCAGCACGCCGATGGTTTCAGCGAGAATGGCATCGCTGGTGTCGATGCGGATGCTTCCGCTTCGTGCCATAGCAATCAGGCGTAAACCAATACCCTGGAATTCCAGCGCGGATATGAAGATGTTGGAATCGACGGTTACGCGAATCACCTGCGGCTCTGCTCACGCCGCCACTCTTTGATGAGGCCGGGAACGTCGTCCTCGGTATATCCGGAAGCCGCACCGTTTTTCCTGCCATATTCCAGCAGGTCCTGCCAGGCTCGGTCCTCGAGACCTTTACGCAGGGCCACCTCTGCCAATTCATCGACGGTCTTACCCTCGGCAGCCGCTTTCGCTTGCAGCTCCGCCAGCAGTTCGTCCGATACATGAATACTGTTCTGGATTGCCATGGAGCCTTCTCTTTTCAGGGTAGCGTAATGCGAACCCTCCGTGTTGCGCGTCAGTCGGCGAGGGGTGCTTATTAACCGGCTGAGAGAACTGCCAATGAAGCCAAAAAAGGCGGAATCGTCCCAGTCTAAAGGGCACCCGGGGGAACGCCAATTCTACGCCGAAGCGGAATATGCCGACAGCATCTTTCGAGACGCGCGGGGCGATAGAGAGGGTTCCATCGTTGCCCTGAAACGCGCGCTCGAGGCGATGCCAACCTACGCGCCGGCCATTCGCAGCATGGGTTCGGTCTGGTATCGATCCGGGAGAATCGCCGAGGGGCGAGAGTTGTTCCAATCGCTGCTATCGTTGCCGAAGCACACAACGGACATCCGCCAGATCATCGATGAGGCCGGTACGTTTCTCACCAGGTTCGGGGCGTACGAGGATGAGCTTGCCGCCTAATATGGCCAGGTGGACTCGGGCCAAACCGTGGTCACACGCCGGTTTTGCTCAAAGTCCTTGCCACTCCGAGGCGATGTCCACATTACTACCATGGGCGGCGCGTGCCGCCAGTGATGACCGGGCAACCGATCCGCCGTGCCCTCACGGCAATTGAGCCGCCTGCGGCTTGAGCAGCGTAGGTAACTGCTCGCTCGCGTGGCCCAACTCGCGCGCCAGACTCAGTTTCGCCAGATTGTGGGCGAAAACGCTGTTGATCAGGTCCAACTGCGCGCTGGAGACCGTCTGCTGCGCCTGCACCACTTCCACCGTATTGATCACTCCGGCTTCCATGCGCGCCCGGGCCATCTCCAGAGTCTCCTGCGCCACCTGCAGGTTCTTGCGCGCGACCTCCACCTGTCCCGCGGCCGCGTCGAGATCCAGGTACGCCTCGCGGACCCCGGCCTCGATCTGCCCGCGGGTGTCCTCCAATTCGGCCTGGCGCTGCGCCAGCACCGCTTCGGCCTGGGCGATGTCGCTCGCGGCCTTGCCCCCTTGCCAGATCGGAATGCTGAGCGTACCCACCACGCTGAAAGCTCCATGCGATTCGGCCGGGTTGGTGCCGATCGCCTCGTAGTAGCCGCTCACCGAAGCTGACGGCACCCGCTCGGCGCGCGCGGCCGCCAGGGATTTCGCGGCTGCCTCCACCTGCGCTTGGGCGGCCTTGAGATCGGCGCGTTGCTGCTCGGCCAGGGCCACGGCATCGTTCACGCCGCGGACCGGCGCCGGACTGAACGGAAAGTTGTCGGTGAGCTGATAGTCGGCATTGGGCGGCAGCCCCGTGAGGCGCGCCAGGTTGATCTTCTGCTTGGCCAGATCGTTGCGCAGGGTGATGATCTGTTGCTGTTGGGTGAGCGTCTGTACCTGGCTTTGGTCCACGTTGAGCCGCCCCAGCACGCCGTGCCCGTGTTGTTCGGTGGATTGGTGGAAGACCGCATTGGCGGTGTCGAGCTGGGCTTGCGCCGCATCCACGCGGGCTTGAGCGGCCAACACCTGCAAATACGCGCCGCCCACCGCCAGCGTGACCATGTCGCGCCCATCCTGCAGGCTGTATTGGCTGGCGCGGGCGGTGGCCTTGGCGGAGCGGTAGTTGTTCACCGCGGTCAGGTTCGCCACGGTCTGGCTGAGACTAGCCTGGAGCGCGAAGTAGTTGAACGGACCCGCCACGCTTGGAACGCGAGTGCCGGGTACGGGCGAACTGACGCGCACGCCCAGCGCGGTGAGATCGACCTGATCCACAGTTTCGCTGAGGGAGCCGTTGATATTGGGCAGCAGGACGGCGAGCGCGGCCCTCGCCTGCGCGCTGTTTTGCCGGACGGTATGCGTCAGCCCGGCGGCGCCCAGGTTGTAACCCAGTCCGCGCTTCAGCGCCTCCTCGAGCGACAGCTTGCCGGTGAAAGGAATGGCGGTGGTGCTACGCATGCTGCCAGCGTACGGTCCGGAGATCTGCACGCTGGGGTTCAAGGTGTTGACGCTGGTTGTAGTCCCCGACACGGGCAGTTCCGTGGCGCCGACGGACCCGCCCTGGCTATTGCGGCCGGAGGCCTGCAAGATGGTTGCCGACGGGGCGGTGCTGCCGGACGAAGTTTGCGCCAGACCGATGCCTGCGCCTGGCAGGAGGGTAAAAACCAAAATGATGCCGAATGGTTTCATGGTATCTCTCGTCATTTGGAAATCGCGATCAATTTCTGCATGGCGGCCACCAACTGGCGCTGATCGGCCATGGAAAGCGCCGCCAACTGTTGCGCTTCGGCGCTTTGGGCGCGTGGCAGCGCGCGCGCGAACAGGCGGTCGCCTTCCACGGTGCGCTGCACCCACTGCACGCGGCGGTCGTCCGGATTGCGCTGCCGATGCAGCAGGCCGCGGCGCTCCATGCCGTCCAGCACCGCCACCAGCGAACTGGGGTCGAGGCCGCACAAATCGGCCATCTCATGCTGCGAAAGATTGCCGGCCCCGGCGATCACCAACAGCCAGAACTCCCGCGACCGCAGCCCCAGCGGCTCCAGAGCCTCATCCAAAAGCCGGCGCGCTTCGAGCCAGATCTTCCAGTTGCAGAACCACAGCCCGTGCGGAGACGGATCTCCGTCGGCGATTGCCTTCGACGCGCCTGTTTTCGTGGAAACACGCATGGTTACAGGGTCCGCCGGAACAGCAGTGTTGCGCCCGACAACACCACCACCGAGGTCAACACCAGCGCGAAGATATCGTTGGTGACAGCCGATATGCCGATGTCCTTGAGCAGCAGCGAGCGGAAGGCGTGGACCGCATAGGTGAACGGATCGCACGCCGACATGAGGCGCAGCCACTTGGGGAAACCGGCGATGGGGTAGACCGCGCCGCTGGGGAAAAACAGCAGCGTATTCAGCACGCCGAAAATCGCGCGCGGCACCAGCGGATCGTTGATGCGCGCCATGATGAAAAACATCATGCCGATGAGCGCTACGGAAGTGAGCACCACCATAAAGGTCAGCTCCAGCACGCGCGCCGGCTGGAAAAAGTTGGGAACCCCCGCCACCACGGCTCCCAGCACCAGGACGGTTTCGCCCGCCAATGTCGCCTTAATCACGCCCGACAGGTTGAAGCCGAGAATCAGCTCCCACTTGGTGATCGGCGTCACCATGTAGCCTTCATGCAGGCCGCGCGATTTGTCGTCGATGAAAAGCATGCCGCCGCCGATCATGGCGGTGACGAAGATGGCTAGCGAGACCGAGCCGGGCAGCAGGTACTTGATGTAGTCGATGTAGGGATAGACCTCGACCACGTCGAGCAGGGCCTGCTGGGCTTCACGAGGCGCGACCTGGGGTGCGTTGATCGAGGTCACGAGTTGGGACATCTGGTCGCCTATCGCGCCCGCCACCGAGCGATCGGTGTTGTCGGTAATCAGCGCCAGGTGCGGCTGGTGCTGCTCCAGCAGGTCGCGGGAATAATGCTGGGGAATGATCAGAACCCCGCCCAGCGCGCCCTTGCGGAGGTCGCCGACGGCGGCGCCTTCATCGTCGTAATCGCTGGGCAGGAAAGTGCGTGCGTTCGCCCCCACGGCGCGGACGCGCTCCAGTACATCCACCGATTGCGGTCCGCGATCCAGGTTGACCACTCCCAGATGCACGTTCTTGATATTGCCGCCGAAGGCGTTGCCCAGGATGATCAACTGCAACAGCGGCAGCACCAGCGAGGAGACGAGCAGCGCCGGGCTGCGGCGAAACTTGCGCATGTCGCGCTCGACTAAAGCCAAAGCTCGCTTCATCGAGGAGCTCCTTTCTTCGCCGGGCCGGCGGCAGCGAAGGCTTCGGCCTCCGCCAGGCCGTGGCCCGTGTAATACAGGAATACGTCGTCCAGACTGGTGGATTGCACCGACAGTCCTTTCAGTTCGAGCTTGCGGTCGCGCGCCAACTCGATCAATTCCTGCGCCGAGGCAGGGCCGCGGTCGCTCGAGACGCGGTACGTCGCCGAGCCCAGCGCGCGCACCGACTTGACCGCCGGGAGCGCCTCCAGGTCGGCCGCGCCATTGGGCAGGTCGGGCTCGAACTGCAGCTCGATGCGGCTGGCGCCGGGTACCGAGGACTTCAGCGCGACTGGGGTGTCCAGCGCCACCACCTTGCCCTGGTCGACAATCGCCAGCCGGTCGCAGAGACGGTCGGCCTCGTCCATGTAGTGGGTGGTAAGAAAGAGCGTGCGGCCCTGTTTGGCGCGGAGATGCGTGATCATCTCCCACACCGAAATGCGGGAGGCCGGATCGAGACCGGTGGTGGGTTCGTCCAAAAAGAGGATTTGCGGGTCGTGCACAAGGCCGCGCGCGATCTCGAGCCGCCTGCGCATGCCGCCCGATAACGTGGCGGCAAGGGCGTTGGCGCGGTCCGAAAGACCGACGGCTTCGAGCAACTCCGCTGTGCGCCGGCGGCGCTGCGCCCCGGTGATGCCGTAGAGGCGCGCGTGAATCCCGATATTCTCGGCGCAGGTGAGCTCGGGATCGCTGGTCATATTCTGTGGAATCACCCCGATATTGCTGCGTACCGCGTTGGGGTCGTGGATGATATCGTGCCCGCCCACGATGGCCGTGCCGCTGGTGGGCGGCACCAGCGTGGTCAACATGCGGATGAGCGTGCTCTTGCCCGCGCCGTTGGGCCCGAGCAGGCCGAAGATCTCGCCGCTTTGCACCGTGAAGCTGACGTTGTCCACCGCCAGCAACTTGCCAAAGCGCTTGCTGATAGCTTCCACTTCGATGGCGATGCCGTTTGGGGACTGGGTTTGCGCTTCCATGAGCTAGTCCCTCGCGGTGTTCACTGGGGGACGCGGCGGCAATGCCGGCACCGGCAGCATCACCCACGCGGTCATGCCCAGCGGGAGCTGGCCGTCGGGATTCGGCACGCGCACTCGTATGGCCACGGTTTTGATGTCGCGCTTGGTGCGGCTGACATCGCGCTGCGTGGCAAAATCGGCTTCCACGGCCTTATAAATCACCGGACCGGTGATTTCCCTGCCCGAAGGCAGGCGCACGGTCAGGCTCTGTCCCATCTTGATGAGATCGGCGTAGGTCTCCTCCACGTCGGCATCCACCCAAGTGGAACTCAAATCGAAGAGCGTCACGATGGGATTGCCGGGATTGACCACCTCGCCCTGGCGCGCCGCCCGGAGAGTTACGATGCCGCCGGCTGGCGCGAAAATACGGGTCTGTCCGAAGCGCGCGTCGGCAGCCGCGGCATTGGCTTCCGCCTGCGCGGCGGCCGCGCGCATGGCCTCGGTCTGCCGCTGCTGCACGGTGACCTGGCGTTCCTCCTGCCGGGCGTCGGCCAACGCGGCCTGCGCCGCCGCCACGGCGCGCGTGGTCGCTTGGACGCCGGCCTGCGCCGACGCCACGGCGCGCCGCGCCGCTTCTACTCCGGCTTGCGCCGCCTGTTCGTTGGCCTTGGCGGAGTCCAGATCGGTCCGCACCGTGACCAGATCCTGCGGCGGGTTGATGTCCTTCTCCACCAGCGGGCGGATGCGGTTGAAATTATCCTGGGCCTTGGCCACCGCAGCCTGGGTCTGCGCCACCTGCGCCTGCGCCTGCTGCAATTGGGCCTGGGCCTGCGCCACTTGCGCCTGATTCTGCTGCAGTTGGGCCTGGGTTTGCTCCACCTGCGCGGCTGCCTGCTGGACTTTCGTCGGCAGAGTGCTTTCCAGCAGCTCCGTCTGGGCCGCGGCCTGCTGCGCGCTGGCGCGGGCCTGCGCGATGGCGTGACCGGCGGCGCCCTGGTCGGCGCGCAGTTCATCCTGGTCGAGCACGGCAATCAAATCGCCGGCGTTCACCCGCTGGCCGTCATCCACCGCGAGGCTCACGATGCGGCCGGTGATCTTGCTCCCCACCACCACTTCGTTGCCATCCACGGTGCCGGTAAGGACCAGAGTTTGCGGGCGCGGACGCTCCTCCCACCAGATGGCGGCGGCGACGGCTATAAGCAGCGTGAGAAGAATCACTCGGCGTTTCATGCGGAAGACCTCGGAATTCGATTGTAAACCAAATTATTGAATTTTCAAATTAATTTATGACGGGCGCTATCGAACGCAGCGTCCATGCCCCCAGATTAGGGTCGCGCTTCACGAAAATCGCCCGTTTATCGGCGAGCGCCGGAAAGGTACCGGCGAATGGCGGAAGATCGGCCGGCTTGAGACTTGGGCCGTGGGGCAGCCTTCAGTACCTCGACGACAGTTCATGCTGCGAGAGACCGCGCGTTTCATCGCTGAACGTCAACCCGTCCGAGTCGCCGACGATGCGCCCAGAGACGCCCGATACAGTCGTATCATTAGCCTGCGGTCCAGGAGGCCGCCACAAAATGGCAGCGAGACCCCCAGGAGGGCGTCCCCAGGACAACACCGCGGCCTGCCCCAACTTTGGATCCCCGCTCAAACGCGAATGAAGCAGAGAACCGTCACCATCCAACCGCACGGCCCACAGGATCGTCGAAGATGCGAAAATGATGTCATGAAGGAAGCAACGCCGTGATCGACGTCACCCAAGATGTCCACTCCATATCACGTTCAAGCGCAATTCCGCGGGACTGATGAAGCGCATAAAAAAGACCGGCAGGCCGCTTGTCTTGACCGTCAAGGGAAAGGTCGAGGCCGTCCTTCTCGATGCAGCGGCGTATCAGGACGTGGCCGGCCATTTGGACGCTGTAGCCGGCATCCGCCGCGGTTTGGCGCAAGCCATGAAGGGTGTTGGCCGTCCCGCTGGCGAAGTTTTCGACGATCTGGAACGCGAGTCCTGAGCGTCTCGCTCATGCGCTACCGCGTCGTCATCACGCCCGAGCCTGAAAGTGATCTGCGAAACGCCAGCAGCTATATCTGAAGGGACAATCCCCGCGCGGCCCGCGCATGGCTGAAAGCTGCTCGCCAACGAACCAAGACCCTGGCGCAGTACCCGGAGCGGCGCCCCCTCGCGCCCGAGAGCGCTTGGTTTAGCGAACCCATCCGGGAATTATTCTATGGCCACGGCAATCGAGGAACCTACCGGATTCTCTTTTGTCCTGCTCGATAAGGCGGTTTTCGTTTTGCATATACGCCATGGGGCAATGCAGCCCTTGACGCCGGACGATCTATGACGAAGATCCCCGCTCAAACGCGAATGATCCAGCCGCGCCGATATAAGGCCCACGCAAAAAGATACAACACCAGAACATACGCGATGGCGTAAGACAGCGACGCGTTATAGGGTCCGCCTATGCCGGCGAAGAGGTGATGATAGATCCAGGCGCGGAGGGAAACCCTGCCGGTGGCGCCGGTCCAATGGATCCATCCGAGGGCCTCGTCCAGGAATTCGCTCGCCAGGTAAATCACGATGGCGTTCTTGCCCATGATCACGAGAGGCTTCACTACGCGGCGCCAACCCAGGCCATCCACCAGCCACAGCAAGCCGGCGAACATTACGAAATCCAGGCCGGCCATGAAGAGCGTGAAAGAATCCGTCCAGAGCTTCTTATTGATGGGCAGCCAGATATTGCAAATGAGCCCGGCCGCAAGCAGGATGGCGCCCAGACCGAAGAGGCGCAGGCAGCGCTCACGGAGCCCTCGCCGCGAGGCCACCATGTGGCCCGCAATCACACCTAGCAGGCAGGTAGCGATCGCCGGCAGCGTGCTGACAATGCCCTCGGGATCCCAGGTTTTCGTCCAGATGTAATTGTGCGAGCCGAGCACGATGCGGTCGATGTAGTGGGCGAAGTTGCCCTCCACATCCAAACGCCCGCCGCCGTATCCGGGAACCGGAGCGAACGCCATCAGCAGCCAGTAAACAGCCATCAGCGAGACGATCCAGACGATTTGGCCCCGCAGTTTGGCAGTGAGGAAAATCGCGGCCGCCGCCAGGTAGCAGATGGCTATCCGTTGCAATACCCCGAGAATCCGCTCGGTGGAGAGATTGAATTCGGGGTACACATAGACCAAAACGCCGAGCACGAACAAAATGGCGGCGCGGCCGGCAGCCTTCCGGAAAAGGTCGGCGCGGGAATCGCCGCGTGCCAGCCTTCGGCCGAACGAGAGCGTCATGGCGAGCCCCACGATCCACAAGAAGGAGGGAAACACGACGTCGGTTGGCGTCCAGCCGTGCCACTCGGCGTGCTGGAGCGGCCAATAGACATGGCGTCCATCGCCCGCCGTGTTGACGAGGATCATGAACGCCATGGTGGCGCCCCGGAAAGCATCGAGCGAAACCAATCGCCCGAGGTTGCCCGCCTGCGCCCGTTCCGCGGCAGCAGCGATATCCGCGAGGGTCTGTGACATGCGACGATCTTACAGCAACTCACCGCCGCGCGCCACCTGGGTCCCTGACCGCGTGAAAACTTCCGCAAGAGCGCTACGGAGGCAAGGCCCTAATTGGGGAATGCTTCGAGGCGCGGCGCACTTGATCATGCGGTCGCGGGACTAGCGCGCTTGCAGATCCTGCCGGATCTCCATCCAGACCTCGCAGTACCGCCATTCGGGCGGTTCGTCCGGCTCCGTAGTGTGATCGGGCCGCAAAACCAAATTGCCGGTGGCCAGCAGAATCTCGCGCACCTTGGGATTCTGCGCGAGCTTCGCCCGCATCGCCTCCACGATGAGGCGGTAGTGCTCGCCCTTCGTCGCCGAGCGGTATGGGATCCTCTTTCCTTCGAAGGTCACCCAGCCAATGCCCAGCCGGCGCATGTTCTCTTCCGCGAGTGTTCCCGCATCCTTGGCGTCGAACGCGGTCATCTGCGCGACCTGCTCGCGGGTGTGCGGCCAGACCACGCCATCTGCCTTGGCGCGCGCGTCGCCAGGCCCTTCCGGGTAGAGCATCATTTGCCAGAACCCCTCCACGCTGGCGTAGCGCTTTCCGCGAAATGTGAAGGGAGTGGCCGCGAAATTGGAGAGAATGCCCAACTCGTTGCGCTTCGAGAGGATCACCTCTCCGGGCCGGGCCGCCTGCGGAAGGATCTCCCACCATGCCTTCTGCTCCTCCGGGACCGGCGTCCACCAATGCGCGGGATAGTTCGCCGCCGGTTGGGCCAGGAACGCGGCCGCGAAGGCCAGGACCGTGAGAATCATCCCCTCATTCTACGATTCCGATCTGCTAAACTCACAGTGCTCGGGAGCAGGTTTCATGCGAGCCACAGGGGCAGTCTTAGCCACTTTATTATCGAGCTCCGTATTTGGCCAGACGGGTGCGGCAGGGCAGCCGAGCTTTCGGGCCGAGTCCAACCTGGTGGTGATCCCGGTATCGGTCACCGATCCCGTGAACCGGTTCGTCCTGGGCCTTCACAAGGAAGACTTCAAGCTGTTCGACAATGGCGTGGAACAGCCGATCGCCCATTTCTCGGGCGAAGACGTCCCTCTTTCGATCGGTCTGGCGTTCGATATCAGCGGCAGCATGGACCTCAAGGTGCGGGCCTCGCGGGACGCCGCCGCGACCATGCTGAGAACCATGAGTTCGGGTGACGAAGCGTTCCTGGTGGAATTCCATGACAAGCCCGAGCTGACGGTGGGATTCACGGACAAAACGCAGGAGATTCGGGACGCGCTTCTGAAGGTTCAACCGAGCGGTTTGACGGCGTTGCTCGACGCGGTGAAGCTCGCTGTGAACGAGATGAAGAACGCCAAGAATCCGCGGAAAGCCATTGTCATCGTTTCCGATGGAGGAGACAACAATAGCAGCTACACGGCGGCCCAAATCGAGGCGCTGGTTCGCGAGGCCGACGTGGAAATCTACGCCATGGGCGTATTCGATCCGCTGTCGTCTCTGGCACTGAGCCCCGCCGAAATCTCCGGGCCGAGACTCTTATCCGAGATTGCCACCCAGACGGGCGGCCGGGCATTTGCGGCATCGGTGTCGAGCGATCTGCCGAGCGTTGCCGCAAGGATCGCGATCGAACTTCGCAATCAGTACGTTTTGGGCTATTACCCGAGAGACCAGGTCAAAGACGGCAAGTATCATACGGTCGAAGTCAAGATCGCCCAGCCGCCTGGAGTGCCTCCGCTCAAGATGCACTGGCGTCAGGGATATTACGCACCCTCGCAGAAGCAGTGATTCCGGTGGGGCGGCCGCCGGGGGCCATGCCGCCGATCCCGATGCCGGTCTACGGTATAGTAGTGAATGTCACTACAGTGAGGAGAACCGCATGGACAAACTAGTTTCGGCCGCGGATGCCAATCGCCGATTCTCGGAACTACTGCGAACCGTGAAAAAGGGCCGGAGTGTCATTGTGACGAGCCATGGCAAACCCGTGGCTAAGATCGCACCCGCCGTCGAGGACGAGCGGGCCGCTGAGGGTGCGCGCTCCGCCCTTTTCGCCCGGCTGCGATCAGAGCGAGCTGTAAATGGCGGCCGCTGGACGCGTGACGAGCTATACGACGACGGCCGATGAAGATCGCTTTGGACACCAACGTCCTGGCCAATGCCGAGGGCACGAACGGGGCGGCCATGCGAGACAAGGCGCTGGAGCTGATTCAGCGATTGCCCGTAGGAGTTGTCGTGCTTCCGGTTCAGACGTTGGGCGAGTTGTTCAACGTGCTCGTCCGAAAAGCCAAGCGGCGGCCGGTACGTGCACGGGCAGCCATGTTGAGTTGGCGTGACGCCTATCCCACGATTGAGACGTCGCCCACCGTAATGATTAACGCAACGGATCTGGCATGCGACCATGGTCTTACGATCTGGGACTCGGTTGTGCTGGCCGCGTCGGCGGAAGCCGAGTGTCGCTTGCTCCTGTCGGAGGATCTCCAGGAAGGCTTTACGTGGAGGGGGGTCACCGTAACCAACCCGTTTGCGCCGACGCTTCATCCTCTGCTGGCGGCATTACTCCTGGCGCCCGCAGAGTGATCCGCAGACGCGGGCGTCCGGCCCGGGTTCTTTTGGCAAACCGTGGCGATCGGGGAGGATCTACTCTCGGAACGCGGAATTCGGGGCCGCCCGCCCGGACCAAAGTTTGAGATGGCGACTATTCGTCAACTTGGATCTGCGCCGTCAGGAGGGTTCACGCACTGATCGGCCAAGCGCAGGGCTGTTCTCAACAGGGTTCGCTTGAGTCCCCAAGCACTGCTCCCCACCCCCAATTCTCAGCAATCGGGGTGCCGACGTGTCCGCAGGGGCGTTGCCCACGTCGTCCAGGTGTGGTCTAACTAATTCTGGTTTGATTCGCACAGCCCCTTCTGTTGGTGCGGTCGACCGATGATCTCAACGAAAGACCTGCGTGCGGTAGCCCGAGCCCGGCTTCGAGACGCTCAGGTACTCCTGAAGGACAGGCGCTTCGACGGAGCGTTTTATCTTTGCGGGTACGCAGTAGAGATTGCGCTTAAGGCGCGTATCTGTCGAACCCTTAAGTGGCCGGGCTTTCCAGAAAGCGGCAAGGAATTCGAGAAATTCAAGTCGTTGAGAACCCATGACCTGGAGGTCCTCCTCCAATTCTCAGGGGTTGAGGACCGTGTGAGGGCGAGATACTTGCCGGAATGGTCGGTGGTTCTCAAATGGGACCCGGAGAAGCGCTATCAGGTGATCGGCCTGTCTCAACCACAACAGGCGGCAGACATGGTAACGTGCGTAGGGAGGCTCTTGAAGATTCTGTGACCGACACCGGCGTTCTCCGCAAGGCGATGCATGAAATTGCTGCGCTGAAAGGCGACTTTAAGCTGTTCGCTCTTTTCAGGCGAGAGAATGCCCCTAGCACGTGGGGCACCTGGGACCTGGTCGTCTCCGCGCCATGGCTTGAGCGCGGCAAACTTAAGGCGCTCAGCGAGTTTGTGGATCTCCTCGCTAAATCGATCGGCCGAGACTCACTTTCGAAGTTCTCGCGAGTTGAGACCATTCCCGGCAACAACCGAACGGTCAGGTTCATCCTGGACAAGTTCCCCGTCGATGATGGCGAACGCAGCCTTCAAAGCACCGACCTCTTCGGTTTGCAAATAGAAGAGGCCATCATTCTTCGTGCTAAGCGTCCACGTCCGAACAAGCCGGCCCGCAAGGCGCGGCATCCCGTTGGCGCTGGACTGGCGCGTAGCCGGGGCTGACGAAGGCAATTTGGGCTGCGGCCTGGGAGCCACTGCCGTTCGCCCCCCCTAGCTCCCGTTCTCTGCCAGTCGATTGCCCGAAACAACGTTGCGGAGGATATCGACCCTCGATGGTCGCCTAGCACTTAGTAACGGTCTGCCGGAATCCACTTGGCCGTCTAACGCCCGTTACTTACATTTGCTGGACAGCGCGGAGAGTCCTCCTTAGGCCGCACAATCGGCCGATCCAGGTTCCGCAGCCGTGCCGCATGTCGGAAGCGACCGGCCGCGAGACGATGTGCTTGTACCAGATGTCTCATCTGCGGCAGCCCTATGCCTTACAGTCGCTTTCGGCAACATTATCGGTAATGTCGCCGGAGGGGCTCGACCAGCGAACCGCAGACAAAGAAGTTGGCGTCTGATCTGCGGTATCTTCTCTGGCCCGAACCGACTCGAAGCCTGAGAACATCTAACTAAGATCTCTCGCAAAGGCGCAGAGACGCAAAGAGCATCATCAGATCCATCGGAGAGACTCCGCCTTCGGATTTCCGTCCGCATGCCGTTGGTAAGAACGTTCTGTTTCAATCGGCGCTTCGGCGATCACGTTCCCCAATTCGCGATAGTGCAGCGCTGCGCATCCACGGCGCGTGCCAGGTCGCCTGGGGCGAGCAGCAACTGGCAGCCGCGCAGGCCGGCGCTCACCGAGACGATGTCCCACAGATCGGCGGTCTCGTCGAGATATAGCGGGTATGGTTTGCGGGTGCCCACCGGCGATACGCCTCCGCGAATGTAGCCGGTGAGCGGGAGCACTTCTTTCATGGCCACCAGTTCGACTTTCTTATTTCCGCTGGCGGCGGCCAGCGCCTTGAGATCCAATTCGGTATTGGCCGGGATGCAGGCGAGCAGCACGCCCGTGCGGTCGCCGTGCGCTACCAGCGTCTTGAAAACCTGCTCCGGAGGCATCCCGATGGCCGCCGCCACGTCCGGCGCGCTCAGATGGTTCTCGTCGACTTCGTACTCGCGCAGTTCGTAGTGAATACCCGCGCGGTCGAGCATGCGGGCGGCATTAGTCTTGGTCATTCGCCCCTCCCGAACGGGCCGCCACGTGGACCGACGTCGTCTTGACGATAGCGCATACCGCGTCACCGGCCTTCAACTCCAGTTCATGGGCCGATTGTGCGGTGATCACCGCCACCAAGGGAAATCCGCAATCGAGTTCCACGCGCGCCAGCGGACCTTCGAGCGTCACCGAGAGTATGCGCCCCGCCAGCCGATTGCGCATACTCGATGCCGGCGACCGATCGCGAGCGAGCGCAACATCCTCGCCGCGAATACAGGCTACCACCGGGCCCGCTTCGCCTGAATCTATGGACTGCAGGTGCGCGCCGCCGGTTTCCAGCGTCAGCAGGCCCGCGTCGCGCGACACAATGCGCGCCGGCAGCACATTTTCGACCCCCACGGATTCCGCTACCCCGCTGTCGGTGGGGCGCTGAAAGACCTCCTGCACCGGCCCACACTGGCGCAGGCGTCCATCCGAAATTACGGCGATCCAATCGCCCAGCGCCACGGCTTCCATACGATCGTGCGTCACCACGATGCAAGGAACGCCGCTCGCGAGCAGCAGATTGCGCAACTGCTGGCGGGTCCGCGTGCGCGCGGCGGCGTCGAGCGCGGAAAGCGGCTCGTCGAGCAGCAAAAGCGCGGGCTCCGCGGCCAGGGCGCGGGCCAGCGCGACGCGCTGTCGCTGGCCGCTCGAAATGGCGCGCGGATGGCGCGAGGCGAGGTCGTCCAATCCGAACGTCTTTAGGTATTCGGGGCCTCTGCCGGGGCGGGCGGCGTAGGCGATATTGGCAGCCACCGTGAGGTGCGGGAAAAGCGCGTAGTCTTGCGCCACATATCCGGCGCGGCGTTGTTGGGGCGCAAGGCAGATGCCACGCGCGGCATCGAACCACGGCTGTCCGCGGAAGGCGATGGCGCCATCGCGAGGTTGATCGAGGCCCGCGAGTATCCGCAGCAGCGTCGTTTTGCCCGCGCCCGACGGGCCGAACAGGACGGTGATGGCCGTCCGGTCGAGCGGCAGGTGCAGGCTGGCGTCCAGTTCGAAGCCTGAGGCCAGCCGCGTGCGGCAGACGCAGCTCAGCTCATCGGCCATACATTCCAAACCCGCCGCTGGAAGGCGTAGGTGAGCGCCAGCACGGTGAACGAGAGCCCCAGCAGGAAAAGCGAAGTTTGCGTGGCGGCGGCGTAGTCCAGAGCCTGCACCTGGTCGTAAATGGAGATGGAGACGGTGCGCGTGACCCCGGCGATATTGCCGCCCACCATGAGCACCACGCCGAATTCGCCCATGGTGTGGGCGAAGCTGAGGATAGCGCCGCTGGCGATGCCGCGCAGCGAGAGCGGCGCCACCACGCGGCGAAATGTGGCGAAGCGCGAAACGCCCAGGCACCAGGAAGCCTCCACCAGTCCGCGGTCCACGGAGGCGAATGAGGCGGCTACCGGCTGCACCGTGAAGGGAAGACTGTAGAGCACCGAGGCCAGCAGCAGCCCCTGAAAGGAGAATGGCAGCATGCCTCCTGTGAGCTTGCCGTAGAGCGCCCCCACGGGACTGCGCGGTCCGATGGCCAGCAGCACGTAAAAGCCGAGCACCGTGGGCGGCAACACCAGAGGCAGCGCCACCACGGCTTCCACCAGGAATTTCCAGCGCCACCGCGAGAAAGCCAGCCACGCGGCCAGAGGCGTGCCAATTGCAAGCAGGATGGCGGTGGTGGAAACGGAGAGCCGCACGCTGAGCCAGATTGCCTGCCAATCCATACTTTATTCGCCGGGCAAGGAGAAGCCGTACTGCTTGAGCAGCCCTCGGCCGGCAGGCGCGAGCAGCCAGTCGCGGAATTCGCGCGCCGCGGGGGAATCCTTCACAATAACGCCGCCTTGCTCCATTTTCGGGTACGCATCCAGGGGAACTTCCCAGTATCGCCCTTGTGCACGCACCGTGGGAGCGGCCGCTAGCGAGAGCGCGACGATTCCGGCGTCGGCAGCCCCGCTCTGGACGAATTGCAGCGTCTGCGAGATGTTCTCGCCCAGTACGAGTTTCTTTTCGACGCTCTCATAGAGGCCCATGCTCCGCAGCGCGGCTTCGGCGGCGCGGCCGTAGGGCGCGTGCTGCGGATTGGCGATGGCAAGCCGCCGGACCGCGGGGTCGCGCAGGGCGGTGGCGGGGTCGAGCTTGGAAGATGCCGGCACCCAGACAGCGATTCTGCCGGCAGCGTAGATGAAGATGGAGTCCGCACGGACGAGCCCATCGCGCGTCAGGTTGCGGGGATACTGGACGTCGGCCGACAGGAACAGGTCGAAGGGCGCGCCGTTGCGGATCTGCGCGTAGAAATTGCCGGACGAGCCGTAGTCGATGGCGAGCTCGATTTGGGGATGCTGCTGGCGAAATTGGCGCCCGGCTTCCGCGAGGGCAAATTGCAAGTCGGCCGCGGCGGCGATGGAGAGCTTGCGCGGCGGCGCGGGATGCCGGCAGGCCGAGCCCAGGAGCGCGAGCAGGCCGGCAATGGCGGCGGAGCGTTTCGCCAACATTTTTGCAAGACAATGGTAGCGTATCGAAGACAGCCTGTGCTGCACCGGCAGACTCCTTCCGGGATAGCCTGTGCTGCGCGAGCGTGGGGCGGGGTATTTCGCCGAAAGTGGGTGTACACTGCGGGCAGGAGGCGCCATGTTCGAGAGGTTCACGGAGAAGGCTCGCCGGACGATCTTCTTCGCCCGACACGAGGCATCGCAGTATGGCAGCCCGTTTATCGAGGCGCCGCACCTTATTTTGGGCTTGTTGCGGGAGAGTTACCCGACAATTCGGATGGTATCCGGTGTGGATCGAGAGACGCTTCAACAGGCTGTCGCGGCCCTCTGTACCAAGTCGTCCGAAGTTATCCCGTCCAGCGTGGACTTGCCGGTGAGCCATGCATGTAGGCGGGCTTTGGCCTTTGCCGCCGAAGAATCGGAGAGGTTGGGACATCGGCACATCGGCCCGGAGCATCTGCTCTTGGGAGTACTGCGGGAGAACGGGCCGGAGGCCCAGGTCCTGGCCGGTTTTCAAATCGAGCTAAAGACGGTTCGCGTGACCTTCGGCGGGGAGTCGGGCAAAGTGTTGCTTGCAAGAGCGGCGGCGGAAAAGTTACTGGCTCAAGTGCCCCAGGAGCGCCTCGAAGCGGCGATTCGGATTTTGACCGGCCTGTCCGCGGAGTATTGCGAGATGTCGGGCGTTTCGCCGGACGGTCCGTTCGCGTATACGTTCGGGAAAGAGCCACCGGCGGCAACCACTTGACGCGCGGCTATGTCACCCTCTGCCTTTCCGAAGCCCCAAACCGTGGAGGACCCGCGGGCGCGGCCCGCAAAGGCAGCGGGACGATGGAAGACAGTAGCTAGGGAAAAGGAAGGCTGGCGGAGAGGGGGAGATTCGAACTCCCGGTACCCTCACAGGTACTCCCGCTTTCGAGGCGGGCGCGATCGACCACTCTGCCACCTCTCCGCGACTGAGTACCAGTTTACCACGAGGCTTCTCGGCTCCCTCCGGGAAGCAGTCACCTCCGATTGAACGACAGCGGGTACGTGCGATCCCAGGATGGCACCGTGCCGATGGCATCGCCCGTGATTACGATCTCTACGCGGCGATTCTCCATGCGGCCTTGCTCGGTGGCATTGGACACCACCAGGCGCGAGTTGCCAAAGCTCTGGATGGAAATCCGTTGCGCCGGTACGCCGCCGGCAGTCAACGCCGCGGCCACCGCCTGGGCGCGTTGGCGAGCCAGGTCGGAACCCTCGGGCGTATCCGAATTACCCTCGACCGAGATTCGGAGGCCGGGGTGCGCCGCCAGAATCGTGGCCATTCGCGAAACCGCATTGGCCGATCCCGCCCCGAGTTGGCCATGGTCGAAGCCGGCATCGTCGAGGGTGGCATCCAGCCCGCGCGGCGTGTCGCGGGTCACGATCGCCATATTCAGGCTCTGCAAGAGTTGCGCGCGCATTTGTTTTGCGGCGGCATCCTGGATCGTCGGCGTGGGCTGAACCAGTTGCGTCGTGGGAGCCGGCGGCACTGCTACCACGGTGGCTTGTTCGGTCTGTTCGCGGGCCGCTTTGGCATCCGCTTCCGCCCGCTCGCGAGCTTCGCGCTCGAACTGGGCCTGCGTCTCGGCGTTTTCCGCCCGCTCTTTTTCTCTCTCCGCTTTCACCTCAGCCCTTAATTGGGCCTGCTGCGCAGCCACGGTATCCTGCCGCGCCGCGATCAGAGCGTCTTCCTGCCGATGGCGCTCGGCGATGATGCGGGCATCCTCGGCTATCTCAGTGGCGGCGCGAGCGTGCTGGACGATGAGGTCGTCATTGTCCTTCCTGGACTGCAGTTGCTGCGCTTGCGCAAGTTCCGCCTGCGCCTTGGCAAGGACATCGGGAGCGTATTTCTGGGCGCCGGCCGTGCCGGCAATCCCGATGGCATTTTGAGCCTCATAGGTCTGCAGAATCGCCTGGTACCGGCTCATCGATACCTTGGGCGCGTTGGCGGCGCCGGCCGATTCGCTGGCAGGCACGTTCCAGGTGTAATGGCCTCGCGGCATCAGTTCCACTTTCGCCATCACCGGCTTTATCTCGCCCACGGTATCGGGCCGGATTTCATTTTGCAGCACGACGACATCGCCCGGATTGCGGACCGACGCGTAGGGCTCCGCGGTTACGATCAACCCAAACGCCTGCAAGTCCGTCGTGACCGGCAAATGGGCCTTATTGGAACCGTTGGGCACGATTTCGCCCAGATTATGCGGCGCGCCGTCGGGAGTGATGGCCCACAGCACGTAACTCAAATATTCCGGACCGAAGCGCTGCGGGGCCTCCAGCCCTTCGAATTTGGCGTCGATCGCGGTGTGGCCCTGCTGCGAATCCACGGTGGCGTCTCCTTTGGCCGAAGGAAGCAGCACGGTACCCTTAAAGTCGATCTTGGTGGGGCCGGAACGGTATTGGTAATTAACCGAGTCCACGGTGCGCTCAATCACGGTGACGCGATATAGCGGCACCCTATCCTGGCAGATGGATGGGAGCGTACAGAAAGCCGCTGCCGCTACGAATCTTATGAATCTGTAATTCATTGCCCTGTCTCCTCGAAGGAAAACTTGCAAGCTGCGTGCCGTTGGTATCCCGAACCGAATATGACCCGTGGCGGCGTGGCGGCGTGTAATTTGTGCTCACAAAGGCGGTTGCCGGGCCGACAGGTTTTCCATTTGCCTGAGATATACTGGACACCGTGAGGACGGTAAAGAGCGAATGAAACGGAACGGAATGGCTGCGGGGTTATCGCTGGTTGCGGTCCTGGCTGCGTCCCTGACAATGGCGGCGCAGGCGCCGCCGCAGCAGAAAGCCGCGCCGGCCGCTCCGGCCATCAAGTGCAAGGATGCCGGCGGCAGGGCTTGCACGTACAGGCAAGTACAGGCTTTGTCCGATGCGGTATTCGCGGGCAAGAGCCAGCACGAGGTTTTGTTGCCGGTCAAGGATCTGGCCTTGGCTTCGTCCGATGGAACTCTAAGGTGTGCGCAGAGCGACGGCACAGTCTGCACGACGCCGGAACTGGATGTCATCAAGGAGATCGCTGCCGGACAGCAGTTGTTCATCAACTACAACGTTGCGAAGCCGAACGCGGGTAAGTGACCGCGGATGAAACGGGCAGCGCCCGTCTCTTAAGGGGACCCGGTCCCGGAGGCCTTCCTCGGCTCGTTTTCGCGGGCAGGACCCTTGGCTAGAACGTTATAGATAGGGGCCGCAGTGACAATTTGTTCCCGTTTCGGCGCACGATGCGGCACGCCATCCGCAACTTTGGCGGCAGTGAGGCGGTTCCTGTACGCATACGCCGCCACCATTCTGACTTCACGGACCCGAAGGGGCCGCTTCTGACTCCTGACTTCCATATCCCGCAGGGATATCAAGGGGTGCGTCCGAAAGTGATGTTGATGTACTTGCTGAATGAAAGGAATCAGCTCGGGTAATGACTCGCTCACCCGATAGCCTGGTCCCCTCCGGCTCGGGGCAAC
>Ga0326727_10003532_pt1 | contig 49709 bp, 40 predicted proteins | sample MB2enrmetagenome_FD_207643 | JGI IMG/M metagenome (GOLD analysis project Ga0326727, IMG submission 207643) | Lab enriched peat soil microbial communities from McLean, Ithaca, NY, United States - MB29MY | ecosystem: Environmental > Terrestrial > Soil > Wetlands > Peat | place: USA: New York... | reverse complement strand
TCTCAATGACTTCACGAAGAAGCCTTGTGAAGCAGCTGTCAATCACTAATCGAAGAGCGGCTTACCTGGCCGGTACGAGCCGTTCCGTTGGGAGGGGGTGGCCTCAGGGCCACCTCCTACCAGATTTAAAGGCGGTAGAAGGGTAAGACGGGGGGCTCGTGGCAGGAGGTAAGGTTCAAAGTTTAAGGTTCAGCCTGGAACTGCATTTAACAACGAAAGTTGAACTGCTATAGGTCAGCGGCTAACCTCCAGTCCCCGCTTTTTCAACTCTTCAAAGACAAGGTCGATTACTTTAGGGATGGCGGCCTTAACTTCCTCGTTCAACTCAAGGGAACACGTTTTGACTTCTTTCGGTTGGACGGCGAAGATAATGGTCTCCGGCCTTTTCCCGGTCAGCTCGGTCATGTGGAGAACATCGATAAGGCTGATTTCATGGAGCGAGGTCTTCAATTCGGTCATGAACTGCATATCCTCGGGCCTGAACCTGAAGATGGAGCCGGGCGTATCGCCCGCCTCGACTGCGTCAATGAAGATAAGGAGGTCGGCCTCGTGTAAAACGGGTATCAGCTGGTGGCTGACAATTCCCGCCTCGATCAGGGTGACGTTTGGGGGAAGGGGGATCTCCCGGAGGGCGTTGATGGCATGCACGCCGAAGCCGTCATCGGTTAAGAGAAGATTGCCGACACCCAGGATCAAAACATTTCGGGGAGGCGTGTTACCGCCTCCCCGCAATTCATCATTACAATTCATGGAATTCTCATTTCACAGACTAATGATCCACCGGAAGCTTGTTGCCGGTAAAGATCGAGGTGAAGCTTTCGTCTCCCTTGACCAGCGAGTTCATGATGCTCAGGTAGACGTGGATGACCAAAAAGATGATAAAGCACCACATGATCAGGATGTGCGCTATGCGCGTGTAGGACTCGCTGCCCAGGAGCGTGTTGACCCAGTTGAACGGGCCGGGCGCCTGGATGAGGAGGAATATTTTCCCGTGGTAGATGGCGAAGCCGGTTATTGCCGCCAGGAGCATCAGCACTGCGACGCCCAGGTAAGCGTAGGCCTGGAGCGGATTGTACTTCCGATACTTCTTGTGCTCCTTCTTGAGGAAGAGATACCACATCAGGATGTCCGGCACGTTTACCAGGTTCCGCATGATCCCGAAATCTCTCCAGTCGGGGTCAAAACGTGAGCAGAATGCCATGTAGACCCGGATCACCAGGCCGATTATGAACGTGTAGGCGGCTACGAAATGCAAAAACCGCATGGTGGCCATGATTGTACTGTTAGGTCCGCCGGCAATAAAGGGGGTGTGGATGAAGAAGCCGGTGAAGATGAGGATGAACATGGCCGCGACCCTCACCCAGTGGTCGGCTATAAAGGCGGCGTTCCATTCCCGTATTGGCTTGGGGGGTTTGGAGTATCCCGGTAGAAACCCCCCCTGGCATAAGCATTTTTTTCCCATGTCGTCCTCCCTCCTTAAGAGACCTTGAATTGCATGATCCGGTTGGAATCAGGATGGATCACGTGCACCGTGCAGGCAAGGCACGGGTCGAAAGAGTGAACCACGCGCAGGACTTCTAGCGGCTTCTCAGCATTTGCGACCTTGGTGCCGATGAGGGCTTCTTCGAGAGGACCGCGCACGCCGTTGTCGTCGCGGGGCGAGCAGTTCCAGGTAGAGGGTACAATGGCCTGGTAGTTCTTGATCTTCTTGCCTTCAACATCGATCCAGTGCCCGAGGGCGCCGCGCGGGGCCTCCCAGAGACCAGCCCCCTGGGCCTTGTCGGGGATCTGGTAATCGGTGTAGACCGCGGTTTTGCCGGTCTTGAGGTTATCAATAAGGTCGAGTCCCCACTGGTACATCTGGTCCGCAACCAGCTTGCACTCCAGAGCTCGCGTTGCGATCCTGCCGAGGACGCTCATGAGAACCTGGGGCTTGCCAGCCTGGCCGAGCGCGGACAGGGCGCCGTTGGTGATCTTCTGCACGGCGGGATCGCCGGAGGCATAGGCCACCAGCATGCGGGAGAGGGCACCCACTTCCATCGGCTTGTTGTCGAGCCGGGGTGCCTTTGCCCAAGTGTACTTCTTGTCGGGATTGTATCCGGTATATTCGGGGTCTGTAACACCGACAGTCGGGTTGAGGGGTTTGCCGTCCTTGTACCAACCGTGTGACACATGTTCGAGAATATCCTCTGCCTTGGCGTCGTGCACCTTCGGGAAGTCGGAGGCAAGGAGCGTGCCGCGCGGCAGGAAGCGTTTTTTCGGGTCATACGATTCGTCTTCGAAAACGCCCCAGGAAAGGTAATTGCCATGCCCTTTGCCGATGCCGGCATAATCTATGTAGTACGGGGCAATGGCCAGGGTGTCGGGGATGAATACGTTGTCTATCCAGGTACGCAGCTCATTCACCCGGTACAGGTAGTTCTTCATGTCGTCAACGGTCGGCACATGTGTAACGCCGCCCGGAGGGCTGGTCATGATCATCGGTTCCCTGCCTGCAAAGAGGGCACAAATCTGGGCGGCCTTTGCCTGCATCTCGAGGGCCTCCAGGTAATGGGCGACAGCGAGGAGGTTCACTTCGGGCGGCAGCTTGTATGCCGGATGTCCCCAGTAGGCATTGGCAAAGGGGCCGAGCTGACCGGAATCGACAAACGCCTTGAGCTTTGCCTGGACTTTCTTGAGTGAGGGTTCCTTGGGATCCGCCTTGAGCGCCGAGACGACATCCACATAGTCAAGCGCGTTCAGGTGATAGAACCAGAGGATGTGGGAGTGGACGAACTGTCCCCCCTCGATCATGTTTCTGATGATCCGGCCGTTTGAGGGCGGCTGGGCCTTGAAGGCGTCGTCCATGCTCATGGAAGAGGCATGGCCATGGGAAACGGGACATACGCCGCAGATGCGCTGGACGATGTGCCAGGCGTCCCTGGGGTCCCTGTTCTGCAGGATGATCTCGAAACCCCGGAAGAGCGTACCGGTTGACCAGGCGTCTTTTACCTGGCCCCCTTCGATCTCAACATCGATCTTCAGGTGTCCTTCAATTCTTGTAATCGGGTCAATTGTAATCCTGGCCATTATTTGTCACCTCCGTCGTCGTGTCCTTTGAATCTGCCCGCAGCTTTCGTGCCTGCGGCATGAATTGCCACACCTGCGACGGTCGCCGCGGCGGCAACAGCACCGAGCGTGTCGGCGCCTATTTCGACGCCACCCAGACCGGGAATCTTGATGCCCGGGAGTGGCTGATAGAATCCGGCGAACTTGTCCACCCAGTTGCGCTCGGCGCAGCCGATGCAGGGGCCGCCGGCTTTTACGCACCAGCTGGTCCGGTTGTTATACTGGATCTTCGGGCATAATGAATTGGTCAAAGGCCCTTTGCACCCCATCTTGTAGAGGCAATACTGGAGGCCTTCTTCCTTGGACCCAAATTTTTCCACGAACCTGCCGGCGTCGAAATGCGCCCGGCGCTCGCAGTTGTCGTGAATGTTCTGTCCGTAGTACATGACCGGTCTCCCCAGGCTGTCAAGCTCGGGGAGCTTGCCGAGGAGGAGATAATTGACGATCACGCCGACCAGGTATTGCGGATTGACGGGGCAGAGGTCAAGATTGACGAGCGGCTTGTTGATGCCGAGCTTTTTCATGGCCGCACCGGTGCCGATAATCTGAGAAGGATTTGGGTTCCCTGCCGGGACGCCGCCGTCAGTGGCACAGCTACCTACCGCCAGAATGGCAACGGCCGGACCCGCCATCTCCTTGAAGATATCGATCATTTCTTTGCCGCCGATCATGCCGTGCCCTTTTTTGGTCGGGATGCCGCCTTCGATGATCAGGATGTAACCGCCGGCATTCTTGGATGCTTCGAGAATTTCATCGACTTGCTTGCCGTTGGCGGCCTGGATGGTTTCGTTGTAATCGAGGCTGACGATATCAAGGAGGACCTCGGCGGGACCAGGATAGGTTGCCTTGATGAATGCCTCGGTACAGCCGGTATCAGCCGCGAAATTGAGCCACACGACCGGCGGTCTCTTGGAAGCTTTCTCAAGGGCCGAGGCAATCTTGGGGATGTGGAGCTCTGAAAGGCCTAGAATCGCTGCGGTTGCGCCGCAATACTTCAAGAAATCCCTTCTTTTGACACCACGGAACTCTAAAGCATCAAGAAACTGGTTACTCACTTCGTCTTTCTTTCCCATAAGCGTCCTCCTTTAAAATTAACTGCTCGATTCGGACTTGCGTAAATACGGCAGTTTACGTGATACCATGAGATGTCCCGAGTGTTGTAACGTTAAAATGGTTTAAATATTTATCATGAAGAAATGGAATTGTCAATTAGATAATTCGTTAGGAATAATAATTTACCAGAAAGGCATGAGGGCCTCATTCTTTATATAATGCCGGACTGCGTTCATGTCATCCAGAGATATATCGAGAAACTGCAGCCCCATGCCGGTAGGGAGGTTCGGGTTGGTCAGTAACTCAGGGTGATTTACCCAGGCCACTCGACCTTTGCAGCCGATAGTCCTCTTGTTTTCCGGGAGGATGAACTCTATATTTAAAATGGTATCGACCGGAAGATAATCGGCGGTTTCGATAAACACCCCGCCGGTGCTCAGGTTAATGGAAAAGTCTGTGAGGAGCTTTTCCGGGTTTTCGCTGTAGCTGATACGCAGGCGGGCGATGAACCGGGGGGTTGCTCTGAAGCGGATATTCAGGTATTTTTTGGTTATGGCAAGGAAATAATGGCGATTGATTGGCGTGACGACAATATCGTCACAACCCGATTGCCAGCTCCGTTCGAAATCTTCTTCATTCACCCCTTTGGTTACCATTATCACGGGAATTTGACGTAACTCCTCATCCGACTTGATCATATGGCAACATATGTCGCCGTCCATGTCTGGCATATAGAGATCCATGAAAACGAGGTCTGGGCGCTCTTCCCTGATGATCTTGAGCGCCTCTTTGCCGCTGTTTGCCAGCAACAACTCGAATTGCCCACGGTGGAAAAAAGTCTTTTCCTGTTCCAGGAAAAAATGAACATCGTCAACCAGCAATATCTTCTTGTTCTCCAAGGTCAAGTCTCCATCAAATTCGGATAACTGTCGTATATCTCTGCAAAATATGCCGCAGTTTCTTTGAAATTGCGCAAGATGTCCGGATCGAAATGTTCTGGGCTGGTCCTGCCGTCCCCCAGGGTTATTATGCGGTATGTCGTTTCATGGTCAAAGGGTGGTTTATACGGCCTGGGACTGCGGAGCGCATCGTACTGGTCCGCCAGCATGACGATTCTTCCTTCAAGCGGGATCTTCTGCCCGGCCAGGCCGTTGGGATAACCGCTGCCATCCCATCTTTCATGATGATTCAGGGCAACTGAGGCAGCCATTTTCAGTACGGGGAAGGTAGTCCCTTTGAGGATCTTCTCCCCTATCGTGGTATGGGTTTTTATGATGTGGAATTCATTGGGGGTGAGGGGGCCTGGTTTTAATAGGATGGCATCGGGGATTCCTATCTTACCCACGTCGTGCATAGTGCTGGCCGTGGTCAACGTTTCCGAGAAAACGTCCGGCATGCCGAGCATACGGGCAAGCTTCCCCGAATACTTCCCGATCCGGGCAATATGCATGCCGGTATCTTCGTCGCGCAGCTCGGCTGCGGCTGTCAGTCGTTCGATAACCACGTTGCTCATGTCTTTGACTATCTCCAGGGCGTGGGTCAGCTCGCGGGTCCTTTGCTCAACCATTTTTTCCAGATCGGCCTTGTAATCCTTCTCAAGCTGACGGGCCTGCTTGTATTGGACACCTTTGCTGATGGCATGGACCAGATAATTCAGGTTGAACGGCTTGATTATAAATTCGAAGGCCCCCTTGTTTACGGCTTCAACCGCCATATTGAGATCCGCATAGCCGGTGGTCAGGATGACCGGAATCTCCTTATCAATGGCGCGAATTTTCTCAAGGAGCTCAATGCCGGTTATTTTTGGCATTTTTATGTCGGTCAGCACGACATCTACCGTCTCTTCCAGAAATTTGCCAAGCGCGTCATAGCCGTTGCTGAAAGGGTAAACCGTAAAACCCTCTTCACCCAAGAGCTCGGAGACGCTTTCCAGGAGATCGATGTCATCATCCACATAAATTATTTTTGACTGGGTCATTTATCAAGAACCTCTCTTATCTTTGCCAAAAGGTCCCGTGGCGAAACGGGCTTTGCCATGTAATTCAGATGTTCATCCAGAAGCTCCGCAGTTGCGGCCGCGGAATAGCCGCTGATGAATATGACGTTAACATCTTCTTTTATCTTCTTTATCTCATTATATGCCTCTTTGCCGTTTTTCTTGGGCATCATGACATCGGTAAGGAGGAGCCTGATGTCGTTTTGATGCTCTATGAATTTTACCACTCCATCTTTGCCGTCAAACGCCTCGATGACATGATAGCCAAAGCTTACCAGCATCTCTTTTAGTAACCCCCTGACGTCCTTGTCATCTTCTATGAGTAGTATGGTTTCGTTCCCCCCTGTTTGTGGCTGGATATCCTGATGGTTTTGTTCCTTCCAATCCGGGGCGAGCAAAGGGAGGTAAATCATAAAGGCGGTCCCTTTGCCGGGCTCGCTGGAGACGCTGATAAAGCCTTCATGCTGCTTGACTATGCCGTAAACCATGGCAAGCCCGAGCCCGCTCCCCTTCCCCACCTCTTTGGTGGTAAAAAATGGCTCAAATACCCTTTCCCTGGTTTTTGCGTCCATTCCCACGCCGCTATCGGCTACGGTAAGGATGGCGTAATTAGCGGGTTTCCCGCAACCATCGGTATCTTGGAATTCGAGGTTAACGGCCAGTTCGGTCTTTATAAGCAGGCTTCCCCCGGCGGGCATTGCATCTACGCTATTTGCGACTAGATTCAAGAGCGCCTGTTCTATCTGCCCGCTGTCTGCCATGATGGTGAGGTCCGCGTAAGCAAAAGAGGTCTTGAATTCGATATGTTCCGGAATGATCCTGGTCAGTAGTTTGTTTAAATTCTCAATTATCTGGTTAAGGCTGTTGGGAACGGGCTTGCTTATCTGCTTTCTGCTATAGGCAAGGATGCTCTGGGTGAGGGCCGTGGCCCTTTCACAAGCAGAAAAAATCCGGTCCAAATGACGGCGCAGCGGGCTTGTTTCATCAACCGCCCTTTGCATAAGGCTTGCACTGGCAATGATGGCAGTGAGTATGTTGTTGAAGTCATGGGCAATCCCGCCTGCCAGGGTGCCGACTGCTTCCAGTTTTTGCGCCTGCCGAAGCTGCCTTTCAATATTACTGTTTTCCTCTTCCGCCTGCCTGCGCTGGACGAGTTCCTCGCGCAAGTCCTGATTGGCTTTCTGCAATTCCCGGAGGAGTTGCTCTTTTGTCTTGTCTTCATCTTTCATCGTCAACTCCGGACTGCTTAAGACCTATGCAAAATGGATATAGATAGCGAAAATATCGTTGCAACAGCTCAGCACAAGTGCGTAACAGAGTGATAGCTTTTGGACGCTTGCCTTTTTAAACCGCTCGCTGCCAAAAGCCAACGGTTTAAAAATGAGTAATGGATTTATTCATAGTAATTGTCAACCATTTTTATCGGGAAGCGGCAAATGAACTTCGTTTTCATATGCAGTATTCCCGTTCGATTGATTGTTGTAATATTATTATCGTGGCACTGAATAAACGGCTGATTTTCAAAAAATCACCCTGAAAGTAGTTTTTTCTTAGAAACCAGCGAAACATCTGGTATACTTTCCGAGTTTTATGGCGATAAACGGAACCCGCTTGCGGGATTGCACCGGTTATGGATAGTTTAGCCGCACGGGGCTTGCCTGGCAGCGGCCGGTAAAACAAACAGGGTTGACGGACCAGAGAGTGAATTTAGTTAATAGATCCACTGTATAAGTATCAAGTGTTATGCGCCGATATGTATATACAGTGGCAAGGATTTTACGCACTTTGCACGAACCACGTTGCAACTGCGTATGAATTACCTCCGTCTGTCCCCGCAAAGGACTGATAATGTCGAAAAAGATGCTGATCAATGCCATGCATCCGGAAGAGGCGCGAGTGGCAATCGTCAAGGACGGCCGCCTCGTCGAACTGGATATTGAGATTGCGGGGAGCGAGCAGACCCGCGGCAACATTTACAAAGGGGTGGTGGTCCGGGTGGAACCTGGGCTGCAGGCCGCTTTCGTGGATATCGGGTTGAAGAAGCTCGGCTTTCTCCAGATGGGAGAGCTCCATCCCGAGTTCTGGCAATGGCGTGACGACATCCCGGAAGAGGCCCGCAAGCGCCGGCCGCGTATTCAGGAGGTGCTGCGGCGCGGCCAGGAGCTGATTGTCCAGGTGGAGAAGGGGGAGCGTGACATGAAGGGGGCGGCGCTGACCACCTACCTTTCGCTGCCGGGGCGCTATATGGTCATCATGCCAGGGAGCGACTCCGCCGGGATCTCGCGCAAGGTGGAGAACGAGGCCGACCGGAAGATGTTAAAGGAGATGGCGGCGGAGCTGATAATTCCCGAGGGAATCGGCTATATCATCCGGACAGAGGCGCTCGGGAAGAAAAAGACGGAACTCAGCAAGGACCTCCAGTCCCTCATCAAGCTCCACCGGGAAATTCGCGCGAAGGGCGCCAAGGCCAAGGCCCCCGACCTCATCTATCAAGAGTCCGACCTGGTGATCCGGACCATACGCGATTATTTTACGGCCGAGATCGATGAGGTGATCGTGGACAACCCCGAGGTCTATAAACAGGCCCGGGAGTTTTTCAAACGGACCATGCCCAAATATGAGAATCTCGTCAAGCTCCACCAGGAAAAGCGCCCCATTTTCTCAAGATACCAGTTGGAAGAGCAGATCGATCAGATCTACGAAAAGAAGGTGCCGCTGAAATCGGGGGGTTCCCTCGTCATCGAGCCTACCGAGGCGCTGGTTTCCATCGACGTCAATTCCGGGAAGTCGACCGGCGAGCGGGGGGTGGAGGAGACCGCCTTCAAGACCAATATGGAGGCTGCCGAAGAGGCGGCGCGGCAGCTCAGGCTGCGGGACCTGGGTGGGCTCATCGTTCTCGACCTGATCGACATGCGTGACAAAAAACATATGAGCGAAGTGGAAAAGGCCCTCAAGCTCGCCCTGAAGGCCGACAAGGCGCGGGTCTCGGTGGGCAAGATCTCTCAGTTCGGCATGCTGGAGATGTCACGGCAGCGGATTAAGCAGACTCTCGATCAGGGGAGTGTGCTCATCTGTCCCCATTGTGAGGGGTTAGGCAAGGTGAAATCAGTGGAAAATATGGCCATCTCTTTTCTGCGCAAGGTGCACGCTGCCGCGGCCAAGGGGACGGTGGCCGAGGTGCGTGGAGTCCTGCCGCTGGAGGTTGCATATTATCTTTTGAACCGCAAGAAGCGGGAACTGGTACGGATCGAGACCGATTACGAGATAGCGGTGACCGTCAAGGGGAAACCCTCTTTTCTCATGAACCAGTTGGAGCTGGAGATGATCAGGCGGGAGAAACCGCTTTCCTTTGAAGCGCCGCCGGAAGATTTTAACGAAGCTGTGGTGGTATCGGCTGAATCGGTGCCACCGGCTGAGGAGAAAAATGAGACCGCCTTGCCGGTGGAAGGTGCGGAAATCAAAAAGAAAAAACGGCGCAGGAAGAAAAAAGCGAAGGTCGAAGGAGAGCCTCCTGCAGGAGGAGAAACCGCGGCAATGACAGCGGAGCTTCCTGTGGGGGAAACAATATCGGAAGAAGCCGGAGCCGTTGCGAAAAATGGGGAAGAAGCAGGGGTTGTTAACGATATAAAGCCCCCGGAGCACAAGAAGAAGCGACGGCGCAGGAGGCGGCGTGGCAAGGGGGGAGCGGGCGAAGTAGAGGGAGCAGCCGAGGCGGCGGCATCCGCTCCTGAACCAGCTACAGAAGCTCAGCCGGCTTTTGAAACGCAACCAGAACCTGCAACCGGCGAGGAAAAGGACGTGGGGCATGCGGAAACAGCTGTTGCAGAGCCAGTGAAAAAAACACGCAGAAAACAGGCGCCACGGAAAAAAAAGGTGCTTGCTGATGAATTGGTGGAAGGCGTCGAAAAGACCAGCGAATAACAAGGGGTACTCTCATTGATAAGAGTAGAATTGCTGACTCTCCTCATGCTGTTTCTCGCTTCTCCGGCTTTTGCCGGTCAATCGGGTCTGGTGGAGGAGTGGTCCATTCTCTTCCCCTCTTTCCAGTATTTCAACTGGGAGGAATTCAATTCCGCCGGACCAAGGATACTCAAGGAGGAAGGGCTCTTGGTCGGTACCGGCGGGACGGTGCGACTCGATTTGTACGTAAAAAAACTAATACTGGAGCTCAAGGGGGAGCTGTTCGGCGGTGACGTTAACTATAACGGCCAAACCCAGCCTAATCAGAATTCTGCAATAAGTGAACGTCCGGTCAAAACCGATGTGATCTATTTCGGGACGAAGGCGGAGAGCGACCTGGGGTGGTGTTACCCGATCAGCCAAGTTTCCCTTGAACCGTTCGCGGGTCTCGGCTACCGGTGGTGGCTGAGGATGATACAGGGGTCCATGACCCAGGATGCCAACGGCAATCCTCTCACTGTGGGAGGGTCAACCGAGAAATGGATGAGCTTTTACGGCAGGCTCGGCGCTCGCGCTGCCTGGACTTTTTCTAAGGATTGTACCCTCTTTGCGGAAGGAGGGGGAAAATACCCATTTTATAATGAGAACGAGGCTGATGTACCAGGAGGCGGAAGTGTGTCGATCAAGCCGGGAAAGGAATGGTCAGCGTTCGGCGAGATTGGGGTCACCTACAAGCGGTTCCGGCCGTCTATTTATTATGAAGGATTCAGGTTTTCTCAATCCCCAACGGTCACGGTCCCGATCAGCTCAACACAGCAGGAACTGCTATACCAGCCGCGCTCGGAATCGGATATTTTCGGGATCAACTTCTGTTGGGTTTTCTGATAAAGCCAGCGGCGAGCTCTCGGCAGAAAGCTGCCGGTTTTTGGTACTATTTCGTAATCCCTTCTCTTTTCATGCTCTGCAGCGGAAATTAGCGGCAAAGTCTTGAAACATCCCACTTCTTTGGTATACTTTTGTTCGTTTCCCCGCAAACTCTTTCTTTCCTGCTCCTTAGGGCGAGGTCTGGCATGAGCTTTACTGGCAATATAACTCCGCAATGGATCGAGGCCCACTATCTGCTCTGGCGCGAGGCCCCGGAACAGGTGGGAGCGGAATGGCGCGCCTTTTTCGATGGCTTCGAGCTGGGGGGAGACGCTCTCTCCGGCAAAGAGTGTCTGTCGCCCCAGCAGGCCCTAAGGGAGGCGGCTGTCCATGCTCTCATCCATCGCCACCGAGATATTGGCCATCTCTTGGCCTGTACTGACCCGCTTTCCCCCTGCAAGATCGATCATCCTCTCCTTTCCCTCACCGCTTTCGGCCTTGAATCCGCCGACCTGGAGCGGATCTTTTACGTAAGGAACTGCATGCCGTTTCTTTCTCCTGATAAGATGGACACCCCAGGCGGGATGATGGCCTTAACACTCAGGGAAATTCTAACGATCATGCGCGAGACCTACTGCCGTTCCATTGGTGTCGAATTCATGCATATCAATGAACCGACCGAGCGGCAGTGGCTGATTGACCATATGGAGCCGTTCCGCAATCGGCCCGATCTTTCCGTGGAGGAGAGGCTTACCATCCTGGGGAAACTCAGGGAGGCGGCCCTGTTCGAGGGGTTTCTTAACAGGAAGTTCATCGGGCAGACCCGTTTTTCCCTGGAAGGAGGGGAGGTGCTTATCCCCTTACTCGATGCCTTGGTCAGCCGGGCTGCGCGTCTCGGGATAACCGACCTGATCTTCGGTATGCCCCACAGGGGTAGGTTGAACGTACTGACGAACATTTTCCGCAGGCCCCTGGAAAATATCTTTGCCGAATTTACCGAAAATATCGAACACGGGGTGGTGGGGGAGGGGGACGTTAAATACCACAGGGGTTTTTCGGTGGATGTAGCGTTTCCCGACGGTCCCCGCATCCATCTGACCATGGCGGCCAACCCCAGCCACTTGGAAGCGATCGATCCGGTGGTGGAGGGGAAGTGCAGGGCGCGACAGGACCGTTACGGCGTAGGTGCAGCAAAAAGGGTGCTGCCCTTGCTCATCCATGGCGACGCGGCATTTGCCGGCCAGGGAGTGGTGGCCGAGACCTTTAATTTCTCCCAGCTAGGCGGCTTTCGGACCGGCGGTACTCTCCATATCATCCTCAACAATCAGATCGGTTTCACTACAATGCCGGTCGATGCCCGCTCCTCCTGCTATGCCACGGATACGGCGAAAACGGTGATGGCCCCCGTTTTCCACGTTCATGGCGAAGACCCCGAAGCCGTGGTCCACGCCATGCGTCTCGCCCTCGAATACCGGCAGACCTTTGCCCGTGACGTTGTGCTGGAAGTGATCTGTTACCGCCGCCATGGACATAACGAGGGTGACGAGCCCTATTTTACCCAGCCGCTAATGTATGAGAAGATCAGGGAGCGGCCGCCGGTCCATGAAATCTATGCAAGCAAGCTAAAGGAAATGGGGATCCCCGAACAACAGCTAAGCGAACCGGCGAAAGGCTATCCGGCCCGCCTGGAGCAGGCTCTCAAAAGTGACGCTGCGGTTGTCGACTTGGGATTCAGGGGGGAATGGAGCGCTGTAGGTCAGGAATACGCCTCCCCCGATATCGATACTGGCGTAAGTGGGGAGACGCTTAAGGAGCTGGCCGCTATCCTGGGAAAGGTCCCGGCCGGGTTTACACCCCATCCGCGGGTTAAGGCACTTCTCAAACGCCGAAGCGAGATGGTGACGGAAGAAAAAGGGATCGACTGGGGGACGGCAGAAACACTTGCCTTTGCCTCTTTACTCCGGGAGGGTACCTCGGTCCGGGTTTCCGGCCAGGATGTGCGGCGCGGTACCTTCAGCCAAAGGCACAGTGTCCTGTTCGACATCACGACGGGAAAGACATTCGCCCCCCTCTCCACAGTGACTGCCAGGGGCGCTGCATTCCATATTTACGACAGCATGCTGTCGGAAAACGCCGTGCTTGGATTCGAATACGGCTATTCCCTAGAATCACCCCAGGCACTTGTCATCTGGGAGGCCCAGTATGGCGACTTCGTCAATGGCGCCCAAGTGGTCATCGACGAATTTATCGTGAGCAGCGAAATCAAGTGGGAACGGGTAAGTGGGCTTACCATGCTCCTTCCCCACGGCTGCGAAGGACAGGGGCCGGACCATTCGAGTGCGCGGCCAGAACGCTTTCTCCAGCTTTGCGCCGGCGACAACATCCAGGTTACCTACCCTTCGACGCCGGCACAGTTCTTCCACCTCCTGCGCCGGCAGGTGCGGCAGCCGTTCCGTAAGCCTCTGATCGTCTTTACTCCGAAAAGCCTTTTGCGCCACCCTCTGTGTGTCTCGAAGCTGGATGAATTCATCACTGGTCGTTTCCGGGAAATCCTGCCGGGAAATGAGGATCCGGCGAAGATCCGGCAGATTTTGCTCTCTTCCGGCAAAATTGCCGTTGAACTTTTAGAGCGTCGGATGCAGGTTGGCCGGGATGATCTGGAACTGATACGCATCGAGCAGCTATATCCCTTGCGTGTCGACCTTCTGCGGGAGGCACTCGGTCGTTACGGAAAAGGCGTCCGTGTTTCCTGGGTTCAGGAAGAACCGGCCAACATGGGAGGGTGGAGCTTCATGCGCCCACATCTGCGCGCGGTACTTGGAGAGGAGCCCCGTTATGTGGGAAGGGAAGCGTCCGCCTCCCCGGCTGTCGGTTCTTTCCGGCTGTTTAGGGAAGAGCAGGAAAAAATTATGAACGAGGCGTTTAATCTTTGAAGCGCAAACGTTTCGGTTCATTGTAGCGAGTCAATCACCCCACCTAAGCCGTAGCTAGAGGTGGGGCTAGCGAGGTTCTATAACCGACCAGGCCCAGCTTGATAGGGAGGCTTTGAAAGAGGCAGTACTGGGACGGCCGTACATGTCAGAAATGCAGTGGGCAAGTAAAAGGACAAGGCCGGCTTTGAAGGAAGCGAAGTGTTCATCAAGGGGCAGCGGCTGTTGTGCTCTTTTGCCCATTCGGATATAACCGGGAAACTTGCCAGGTAATTCTCTTTCAAGTTCTCGAAAGGGCTCTAACTTTTCTGGTCTCCCTCATTCCCCTGCGCCCAAGTTTTGCTGGTTGGAGTACCCTGCGGAGGTAACTGATGGAAATAAAAGTACCTGAAGTCGGTGAATCGGTTTTCGAGGCGCTCGTCGCCAAGTGGTACAAGAAGGATGGCGAGCGGGTTAAGAGGGATGAGCCTGTTTGTGAGATCGAGACCGACAAGATCACCGTGGAGCTTAACTCCGATCTGGACGGGGTCCTTTCTGTGGAGGTCCCGGAAGGGACTACTGTCAGGATCGGTGCCGTCATCGGCATGATTACTGAAGAGCAAGCGCCGGAAACCGCGTCGGCTCCCTCCCCTGCCGCTTCTTTTGGAGGAGCCGTGCCTCTTGTCTCGCCAACCGAGCGTAAGGCGGCCCGGGAAAAGGCTGAAGGAAAGAAGATTCAGGAAAAACCGGTTCAGATTGCGGAAAAGCAGGAATCGTTGCTTCCGCGGGGTGTTCGTTCAGAAGAGCCTGCAATTTATCAGGGTGAAACTGTTCCGCCTCCCGCTGCAGGAGATGAGCGGATTTCCCGGCAGCCGATGACCCCCATCCGCAGGCGCATTGCGGAACGGCTCCTGTCGGTGCGGCAGCAAACCGCTATGCTGACTACCTTCAACGAGGTGGAGATGAGCCGGGTGCTAGCCCTGCGGGAGAAATACGGTGAAGATTTCCAGCACAGGCACGGGGTGAAGATCGGCTTTATGCCGTTCTTCATAAAGGCCTGCATAGAGGCTCTTAAGGAGTTTCCCGCTGTCAACGCCCGCATTGACGGTGACGACATCGTCTACCAGCATTTCTATGACATCGGTATTGCCGTTTCCGGCGAAAAGGGTCTCGTCGTGCCGGTCCTGAGAAATGCGGACCGGCTCCATTTCGCCGAGATCGAAAAGGGAATAGAAAATTTCGTGGAGATGATCAAGAGCAACAAGCTTGCAATCAGCGACCTGGAGGGTGGGACCTTTACCATTACCAATGGTGGTGTTTTCGGTTCTCTTCTCTCCACTCCGATCCTCAACCCCCCCCAGAGCGGGGTATTGGGAATGCATGCAGTGCAGGAGCGCCCGGTTGCAAAAAAAGGCAAGGTCGTGATACGGCCCATGATGTACCTGGCCCTCTCCTACGACCATCGGATCATCGATGGCCGGGAAGCGGTACAGTTCCTAAAAAAAGTGAAGGAGTGCATAGAGGATCCGGAAGAGATGCTCCTCGAAGGTTAAAAAGCGCACTCCTCCCGCAATTTAAGCGTATGTCTTCGGGAATTTTTGTGCGGCACTAGCGCTAAAAGACTCCGCACAACCCCTCGACGACACCCTTGACCTTGCGAAAATTCGCATTCTCCGGGTTATTAAACCCAAAAAACTCGATGAACGTTTTGGGACTTAGGATCTGGCTGCTCAAACTATTCTGCGATAAATATTACGGTTCAATGATTTTAGGAGGATTCACCGAATGTCTATTGAAATATACGATCTGATTATTATCGGCGCAGGCCCCGGAGGCTATGTGGCGGCGATTCGCGCCGCCCAGCTTGGGATGCGGGTCGCCGTCGTGGAGAAGCGCGCAACCCTGGGCGGAGTCTGCCTTAACGAAGGGTGCATCCCGAGCAAGGCGCTCCTCGACTCTTCCGAGCTTTTCGCGCAGGCCCGTGACAAGTTCACTAACCACGGCATCGACACCGATTCGCTGCGGCTCGACCTCTCCCGGATGATGGCGCGCAAGGACGACGTGGTGAAGAAGCTGACCGACGGAGTGACCTTCCTCTTCAAGAAAAACAAGATAACCATGTTTAACGGTACTGCCCGGCTGGCGGGGAAGGCGGAAAACATTTTCAGGGTAGAGGTACTTGGAAATGGGAACGGTGATGACCAAATGCCAGTGGCCCCGAAAGTCCTCTTGGCCACCGGGAGCGAGGCGGTGGAGCTCCCCTTTTTGCCATTCGACGGGGAGACCGTGGTGAGCGCCCGGGAGGCCCTGATGTTCAAGGAAGTCCCTGAGCATCTACTTGTTGTCGGGGCCGGCTACATTGGCTTGGAGTTGGGTTCAGTCTGGCGGCGGCTGGGTGCAAGGGTGACGGTGGTGGAGGCGCTTCCCAGAATGCTCCCAAATACCGATGCTCATGTGGCCGACACGCTTTTGCGCGCTCTGAAGAAACAGGGGATCAATTTCATGCTGGAGACGCGGGTTACCGGCGCATCCACGGCAGAAGGAAGGGCGATGGTACGCGTCGCGGCCATGGAGGAGAGCGAGGAAATTGTTTGCGATAAGGTTCTCGTGTCGGTGGGGCGCAGGCCTCTGACAGCGGGTCTCGGCCTCGATGGGGCCGGGGTGCGTCTAGGCCCCAATGGCCGGGTATTGGTGAATAAGAACTACGAAACCTCGGTTCCAGGCATCTATGCCATCGGCGACCTGATTTCAGGCCCCATGCTCGCCCATCGGGCGATGGAGGAGGGGGCGGTCTGCGTGGAAAAGTTTGCGGGGCAGGCTTCGGAAGTAGAGTACGACTATTTGCCCGGCATCTGCTATACCTGGCCGGAGGTGGCGAGCGTGGGGAAAACTGAGGAAGAGCTTAAAGAGGGAAACGTCCAATTCGCTGCGGGGCGCTTCAACTTCATGGGGAACGGCCGGGCCAGATGCCTGGACGAGATCGAGGGGTTTGTGAAAATCCTGGCGAACAAGGAAACGGGGCGGGTGTTAGGCATCCACATAATCGGTCCCCGAGCCTCGGACATGATTGCCGAGGCGGTGACAGTCATGACCTACGGGGGGAGCGCAGAAGATATCGCCATGACCTTCCACGCCCATCCGACACTATCCGAGGCAATGAAGGAAGCGGCTCTCGACGTAGAGAAAAGGGCGATACATTCTTAAAGTCAGGTAGAGGAAAAGAAAAAGTCAGAGGCAAGATTATTGATTAATACTTAGCTTTTCTCTCTACCTCTCTCCTAAGGAGAAGTTATGGGCAAGAATCTAGCAACGAAAATACTGGAGGCCCACCTGGTGAAGGGTGAACTTGTCCCGGGCCGGGAGGTCGCCATAAATATCGACCATACTCTCCTCCAGGACGCCACCGGCACCATGGCGATGCTTGAATTCATCGCCATGGGGGCGCGTCGGGTAAAGGTGGAGCTGGCGGCCCAGTATATCGACCACAACCTGCTCCAGACCGACAACCGCAATGCCGATGACCATACATTCCTGATGGCCGCGGCGCAGCGCTTCGGCGCCTATTTCTCCAAGCCGGGGAACGGGGTATCCCACCAGGTGCACTTGGAGCGCTTTGGCTTACCAGGCAAGGTTATGCTCGGGGCCGATTCCCACACACCGACAGCGGCGGGGCTCGCCATGCTCGCCATCGGCGCCGGCGGGCTCGACGTGGCGCTGGCCATGGCGGGACACCCCTTTCATCTCCCCTGCCCCAAGATCTGGGGGGTGAAACTGGTGGGCGCCCTTCCGCCTTGGGTATCGGGGAAGGACGTGATCCTTGAGATGCTTCGCCGCCACACGGTCAAGGGAGGGGTGGGGAAGATCATCGAGTATTACGGTCCAGGCGTGGCGACCCTGTCTGCCACCGACCGGGCCACCATCGGCAACATGGGGGCCGAGCTGGGGGCGACCACTTCGGTTTTCCCTTCCGACCATCGGACGCGGGAGTTTCTCGAGGCCCAGAGTCGCGGCGATGTCTGGCAACCCCTGGCAGCCGATCCTGATGCAACCTACGACGAGTATGAAGAGATCGACCTGAGCAGCCTGGAGCCCCTCATCGCCTGTCCCTCTTCTCCTGACAACGTGGTGAAGGTAGCGGAGGTGGAGGGAGTGAAAGTGGACCAGGTGATCGTCGGGAGCTCGGTCAACTCGTCGTTCCGCGACTTGATGACGGTCTGCAGGATCCTCGACGGCCGCAGAGTCGCGCCGCATGTCTCGTTCAACATAAATCCCGGCAGCCGCCAGGTGCTTGAGAACGTGGCGGCCGAGGGTGGCTTCATGTCGCTTCTTCTATCCGGCGCCCAAGTCCATCAGCCTGGGTGCCTCGGTTGCATCGGCATGGGGCAGGCACCCGGGACCAACCAGGTTTCGCTTCGCACATTCCCGCGCAACTTCCCCGGCCGGAGTGGGGCGAAGAACGACCGCGTCTACCTCTGCTCACCCGAGACCGCGGCGGCGTCCGGCATCTTCGGTAAGATTACCGATCCGCGCAGGCTCGGCGACCTCATGCCTTGGCCGGCGGTAAAGAACCCGGATAAGTACATCCTTGACGAATCTGGCATCATCCCCCCCCTGCCGCCTGAGCAGGCAGACAGGGTGGAGATTATAACCGGCCCTAACATCGTCCCGTTCCCCGATTTTGAGGAGTTGCCGGAAGATTTGGCTATGGAGGTTATCATCAAGGTGGGGGACAACATCTCTACCGATGCTATCATGCCGGCGGGGAACAAGGTCTTACCCTACCGGAGCAACATCCCGGCCATCAGCCAGTTTGTCTTCAACCAGGTGGACCCCGATTTCCCGAAGCGGGCAAGTGAGAAGGGGAACGGAGTGGTGGTTGGGGGCGAGAACTACGGCCAGGGATCGTCCCGCGAGCATGCCGCCATAGCTCCACGCTACCTTGGGATCCGCGCCAAGATCGTCAAGGGTTTCGCCCGCATCCACAAGGCGAATTTGATCAATTTCGGTATCCTCCCCCTCACCTTCAGGGATCCGGCCGATTATGATCGGGTAAGCCAAGGGGCCAAGGTGATCTTCAAAGGGTTGCGGAATCTGATTTCCTCCGGGGCAAGGGAAATCCCAGCCATCGTCGATGGGCGGGAGATCGTGACGCTTTTGGAGGTCTCAGAAAGGGAGCGGCATGACCTTTTGGCCGGCGGAACGCTGAACTACGTTAGAAAACAGGTCCAGGTTGAGAAGTAACTTAACCTGATTCTGAACCTGAACCGTGAGGTTAAGCATATGCAAGCAAAACTCCGGGCTATCCTGCCCGAACATGATCTGATCAGGCTCTACGAGCAGATGGTGCTCTGCCGCGAGTTTGAGGAGTCGTGCGCCGAACAGTACTCCAAGGGGCACATAACCGGCTTTCTCCACCTTTACAGCGGACAGGAGGCGGTGGCCGTCGGGGCGACCGCCGGACTGCACAAGGACGATTATATTACGAGCGCCTACCGGGAACATCCCCAGGCCATAGTTCGGGGGGCGGAGCCACGACAGGTGATGGCGGAGCTGTTCGGGAAGAGTACCGGCATCTGCAAGGGGAAAGGGGGCTCAATGCACCTTTTCGACCCCGACATCTCTTTCATGGGGGGGTACGCCATCGTTGGCGGCCAGTTCCCCATCGCCTGCGGACTTGCCTTTGCTGCTAAATTCCGGAAAGAAGACCGGATCAGCGCCTGTTTCTTTGGGGATGGGGCGGTCAACCAGGGGAACTTCCACGAGGGACTCAACTGGGCGCGCCTCTGGGAGCTGCCGGTGCTATTCATCTGCGAGAACAACTTTTACGGTATTGGTACCGAGGTACACCGCTCTTCCGCTTTAGCCAGCATTCACAAACGGACCTGCGGCTATGACATTCCCTCGGTTAAAGTGGACGGAATGGATGTGATCGCAGTCTACGAGGCTGTCAAGTTTGCCGCCGAGTGGGCAAGGGGGTATAGCCGACCCTATCTGATCGAGGCGATCACCTATCGCTTCCGGGGACACTCTATGTCTGATCCGGGGAAATACCGGAGCGCGGCCGAAGTGGAGCTCTGGAAAGCCCGCGATCCGATCCTGACATTTTCAAAGCGACTCCTCGAGGAGGGGGTGGCTAACGAAGATCAGCTGGAATGCCTCAATGCAAAGGCGCGGATGACTGTCAAAGAGGCTGTGAATTTTGCCGAGCAGTCCCCCTGGCCGGACGACAGTGAGGTTACGGCCGATATCTTTGTCGGTGAGCAGGAGGTGTGTCCATGGCGATAATGACCTATCGGGATGCCCTCAATCTGGCGCTGAGGGAAGAGATGCGGCGCGACCCGTCTGTGGTGATATGGGGAGAGGATGTGGCCCTCTATGAGGGGTCGTTCAAGGTGACGCGGGGTCTTCTGACCGAGTTCGGCGAGGACAGGGTAAAGGACACACCCATCTCGGAGAACACCATTATCGGGGTCGCAGTCGGCGCGGCCATGGGTGGATTACGTCCCATTGCCGAGCTGATGACGGTGAACTTCGCACTGCTCGCCATGGACCAGATAATCAACCATATGAGCAAGATCCGCTACATGTTCGGCGGCCAGGTGAACCTCCCAATGGTGATCCGCGCCCCCGGTGGCGGAGGGAGCCAACTGGCGGCCCAGCACTCGCAGAGCCTGGAGACCTTTTTCATGCATGCACCGGGGATGCACGTGGTCGTACCGGCCACCCCTGCGGACGCCAAGGGGCTTCTGAAGAGCGCAATCCGCGACAACAACCCGGTGATGTTCCTTGAGCACGAACTTCTTTACAACAGCAAGGGAGAGGTGTCTGAAGACCCGGAGTTTCTTATCCCCTTCGGAAGGGCCGAAGTTAAGAAGGCAGGCAAGGACGTCACCATCGTTGCTTACTCGCGGATGACCATACTGGCTTTGGCCGCGGCCGAAGAACTGGAAAAAGAGGGTATTGCCTGCGAGGTGGTGGACCTTCGCTCCCTTAATCCTCTCGACACGGCCACTTTTGTGGAATCGGTGGAGAGGACTGGCCGTGCCGTGGTTGTTGAGGAGTGCTGGCGGACCTGTGGCCTGGGCGGGGAGATAGCCTCGCGCATCTACGAGGGATGCTTCGACCTCCTCGTGGCACCGGTGCAGAGGGTATCCGGCCTGGATGTGCCGATGCCGTACTCGCGCAAACTGGAAAAACTCTGCATTCCGCAGGTGGAGACGATCGTAGCTGCAGTTAAAATAGTGATGAGCGAGAAGTATTGAAACTGTCTGTCACAGAGGTCATAGAGAAAGAAGATGGTAATTAACAAGGATATACAGGATGAGAAGGATAAAACAAGGATATATTTGGATTGTGTTCTTAAAAGACTTTACTCCTGTAGATTCTTGCCGATTTTGTAGTTGTTTTCTCTGAGGTTCTGAGTATAAGTGGCAGAAACGGGGTTGAGAAATGGCAACTGAAATAACGATGCCAAAGCTTTCCGACACGATGACCGAGGGGCGGCTCATCGCATGGAAGAAGAGCGTTGGGGAAAAGGTGCAGCGGGGTGAGATCCTCGCCGAAGTGGAGACCGACAAGGCGAACATGGAGCTGGAGGCTTTCACTTCCGGCGTTCTTCTGGAGACGCGGGTAAAGGCTGGGGAAATGGCGCTGGTCGGGACCGTCATTGGCATTATCGGCAATGCTGGCGAAACTGCACTTTCGTCGCAGAAAAAAGAAGTCCAGACTCTTCCTGAACCTGAAAAGGATCATCCAGTAAAGGTCGAGCCTCTCTATGCGGCAGTTGAGGCCAGGGAGGCGCCCAGGCCAGAAGAGGGCTTGCCGGAACCGGATAGATCAGTTACGCAAACGTCTTGTACCGGAATAAAAGAAACGGGGAAGGCGGCCCCCATGGTGCGCAGACTTGCCCGGGAAAAGGGGATCGACCTCATGCAGGTAACGGGGAGCGGTCCGGACGGCAGGGTTCTCCGGGAAGACCTCGAGCTTTTCCAGAAGGTAAAGCAGGTAAATGCTGAGGTCCAGGTTGAAGGAGAACCGCAAAAGCCTGAACCGTCCATACCCCGCACGGTTGGCGCGACCCAAGCCTTGACGCGGATGCGCGCCGCCATTGCCCGGACTGTCAGCCGGGCGTGGCGCGAGATTCCCCATTTCACCGTAACTGTTACCATCGATATGGGGGAGGCGGAGGAGGTCCGCCGGGAACTGAAGGAAGCCGGTACGCCACTTAGCATAAATGATCTGATCGTAAGAGCTGCAGCTCTTTCTTTGCAGAAGTTTCCCCAGGTGAACAACTCCTTTGCCGACGACCGGATCACGGTTAACGAAGAGATTAATATAGGTCTTGCGGTCGGTCTGGAAGAGGGACTTGTGGTGCCGGTCATCAAGGGATGCCAAGGACTCTCGCTGAAGGAGATTGCTGCCCGAAGCAGGGAGCTGGTAGGCCGGGCGAAGGAAGGAAAAATCAGCGAAGCGGAGATCAGCGGTGGGACCTTCACCATCTCCAACCTTGGCATGTTCGGGGTGAAGGAGTTCATGGCGGTGATCCAGCCTCCCCAGGGGGCGATCCTGGCGGTAGGGGCGGTCCGGGACGAGGCGGTGGTAAAAAGCAGCGGGATTGTAGCGGCGCGCGTCATGTGCGTCACCCTCTCCGCTGACCATCGGCTCATTGACGGGGCGTATGCGGCGCGGTTCTTACAGGAGTTGAAAAGAGTACTGGAGAGCCCGGTCTCCATGCTTTTGTTAGAAGGTTAGTTTACAAAAGTAATTTTTTATGAATATCATAAACCTTGGCCTGATCGATTTTCATGAAGCCTACGCTATCCAGGAACGGCTGGTTGCCGGGGTTGCGGAGGGGACAGAGGACGAAACGCTCATCCTTCTGGAGCATCCGCCGATCTATACCATCGGCAGCGGCGGGAAGGCGGAGAATATCCTCGATCCTGCAATTACTGCCGTTCGCATCAACCGTGGCGGGGACGTAACTTACCATGGGCCGGGGCAGTTGGTGGGGTATCCGATTATCGACCTCGGGCGGCGGGGCCGCGACCTGCATTGCTATCTCCGGTTTCTGGAGGGACTTCTCATCCAAATTGCCGCTGATTTCCGGGTGGAGGCTTGCCGGCTGGGAGGGCGGACCGGCGTCTGGACCTGGCCTCCACCTAAATTGGCAAAGCTTGCATCAATCGGGGTCGGTGTCCGACGCTGGGTGACCATGCACGGTTTTAGCCTGAATGTGACTCTCGACCTGGCTCCCTTTCACCGGATCAACCCCTGCGGCATTGCCGCCTGTCCGGTCACTTCGCTTTCCCTGGAATGCGGCGGTAAAGTGATGATGGAGGATGTCGGCAAGATAATTGCTGAGAGGTTTTCAACAATGCTGGAAGAGTTGCTGCCAAGATAGTATTATTTAAATCACCACGTGAAAAGGATGCATTTTATTCGGCCAAACATGGTGATCGCAAGGATCACCTCTACTATCTACAATGCATCTTGAAGGAGGGAGAAATGTCGATAGATAATTGCAAAGTGCCGTTGGAGAAGCTTAGATGGGTATGCGATGAGGATCAGTTGGATTTCACAACCACCGCGGAAATACCAGAACTGGAGGGGGCAATAGGGCAGGAGCGGGCACTTAAGTCGATAGATTTCGGACTCGGCATGGAGATGGATGGGTTTAATCTATTTCTTGCCGGGGAAACAGGGACAGGGCGCAGTTCAACCATCAAGAACCTGCTGAAGAAACGGGCCAGGACGGAACCCGCGCCCTACGACTGGTGCTATGTATACAACTTCAAGTCTCCCGACAAACCCTTGTCCCTGGCACTCTCGGCAGGGAAAGGGAGTGAGCTGGCCGGAGACATGAAGGAACTTTTGGATGCGGTGCGCGGCGTCATTCCCAAGGCCCTCGACAGCAAGGAATACGAAACCAACAAGACGACCCTTATGGAGGGGTACCAGGAAGCGAACGCGTCTCTGTTCACCAAACTTGAGAAGGAGGCGGAGGAAAAAGGTTTTGCATTGCAAAGGACCGTTTCCGGCCTGGTGATGGTTCCCCAGAAGGAGGGGCGCAATTATACCCAGGAGGAGTATGATGCCCTAAACGATGAGGAAAGGCACAAGATCGATGAAACAGGGAAGGGACTGACGGAAAAGCTCAATGACGTTCTCAGGGTTGTGCGTGAGAATGAGAAGGCGACCAAGGAGATGTTGGCACAGCTGGACCGCAGTCTGGGGCTGGCTGCGGTGGGACATCATATCGACCCTCTGAAGGAGAAGTACGCCGCTTTCCCAAAGGTAACCGGTTACCTGGAGGAGGTGCAGGAGGATATTCTCCTCAACCTGGAGGACTTCAAGGATCAGGGGCAGCCGCAGCCGTCACCCGTGCCTGGGCTCAGGCTTCCCCGGCAGGAGCCTTCTTTTGAGCGGTACGCAGTGAACGTCCTGGTTGACAACAAAGATATCGAGGGGGCGCCGGTGGTGTTCGAAGCGAACCCCACCTACAACAACCTGTTCGGCCGGATCGAGCATGTCATGCAGATGGGAGGAGTGGCCACCACCAACTTCACCCTGGTGAAACCGGGCGCCCTGCATCGGGCCAACGGCGGCTATCTAATCGTCGATGCCCGCGAGGTGCTGATCAACCCCTTCTCCTGGGATTCTCTGAAACGCTGCATCAAGAACTCTGAGATCAAAATCGAGGATGTGCTGGAGCAGTATCGTTTCATGGCCATTGCGTCGCTCAAGCCCGAGCCGGTGCCGCTCCAGGCGAAGATCATCATGATCGGTGCCCAATGGATATATTATCTCCTCTTTTATATGGAGCCGGATTACCGGAAGCTATTCAAGGTCAAGGCGGATTTCGACAGCCACATTGCCCGGACCTCTGAGATCATAAAGGATTATGCCCTGTTCGTCGCCAACCACTGCAAGGACGAAAAACTGCTCCCCTTTGACCGGAGCGGGGTGGCGGCGCTCCTGGAGCATTCGGCGCGCCTCGTGGAAGACCAGCATAAACTGTCGTGCCAGTTCATGGAGATCAGCGACCTGATCCGGGAGGCGAGTTACTGGGCCGGAAAGGAGAATAGTCCCATAGTCACTCGCGAGTTCGTCAAACGTGCTATCGAAGAAGAGGTCTACCGCAACAACAGGATCGAAGAGCGGATCCAGGAGATGATCGATGAGGGGACAATCATGGTCGATACTGCAGGCGATGAGGTGGGGCAGATCAACGGTCTGTCGGTCATATCGCTCGGCGACTACATGTTCGGCAGGCCGTCGCGGCTTACTGTCCGGGTCTATATGGGACGCGGCGGGATGGTCAATATTGAGCGCGAGGTGAAGCTCTCCGGCCCGCTTCACGACAAGGGGGTATTGATCCTCACAGGTTACCTGGGAGGCAAATACGCCCATGACAAGCCGTTATCCTTCTCGGCTTCCATCTGTTTCGAGCAGTCCTACGAGGGGGTGGAAGGGGACAGCGCCTCTTCTACCGAGCTCTATGCCCTGTTGTCGGCACTCTCCGGCGTGCCGCTCAAGCAGGGGATTGCGGTGACCGGCAGCGTCAACCAACTGGGAAGGGTGCAACCGATCGGCGGGGTCAATTACAAGATAGAGGGTTTCTACGCCGTCTGCAAAGCCAGGGGGCTGACCGGCGAGCAGGGAGTGATGATCCCCGAGACCAATGTGCGCCACCTGATGTTGAAGGATGAGGTGGTGGAGGCGGTGCGCGCGGGCCGGTTCCATATCTGGAGCGTTTCGACCATTGACCAGGGGATCGAGATCCTGACCGGCGTCCCTGCCGGCGAGCGGGGCGCGGACGGGAGCTATCCGGAGGGGACCATCAACTATCTGGTGGACAAACGGCTGCAGGCGTTTGGGGAAAACTTGAGGAAATTCTCGGCTTCACACGAGAAAGATGAGAAGAAGGAAACGGAAGGGATGCACTCCGCGGAGAAGTCCATAACGTCGCGGAAGCGGGGAAAAAGCAACAAACAACCCAAGGAGATATTATGAAGCCTGGCAGCACAATAACACCCGCCACTCGGCTATGCGCGGTTATCGGCAACCCGGTCGCCCATTCCCTTTCCCCGGCCCTGCACAACGCCGCTTTTCAAGAGCTTGCGCTTGATTTCGTTTATGTGGCCTTCCGGGTTGAGGATCTGAAGAGCGCATTGGCAGGAATGCGCGCCTTGGAAAACTTCCGTGGCATGAGTGTCACCATCCCCCATAAAATCGAGGCAATGAAGTACATGGATGAGATTGCCGAGGAGGACCGCGCCATCGGCTCCATCAATACGATAGTTAATGAGAAGGGAAGACTGTTGGGTCTGGGCACCGACGGGCCAGGAGCGTTAAAGGCCCTGGTCGACGCAGGAGTCGAAATTGACGGGAAGAACGTCCTGATGCTCGGTTCGGGCGGTGCGGCTAGGGCAATCGCCTTTACCCTCGCCCTGAAAACCAGGTTGGGCAAGCTGTCGATTCTTGACATCAATGTCAACATGCTGCAAGGGCTCGCGGCAGATCTGAAAGCCGGCACTCACGCCTCTATCGAATGCGAGAAGCTTTCCGATGGTTACCTCAATCGGGCCATGGAGAATGCCGACATAATCATAAACTGCACGCCGATAGGGATGCATCCGCAGGAAGGAATCTCTTTAGTCCCAGTTGACTATTTCAGCTCAGGGCAGGTTGTCTTTGATGTTGTCTATACCCCACTGGAAACAAAACTCCTTGCCGACGCCAGGTCCCGCGGCCTTAAAGTGATTTCGGGAGTTGAGATGTTCATCAACCAGGCAGTTCTGCAATTCAGGCATTTCACTGGGGTTGACGCCCCAGTGGAGGTTATGCGGCAGGTGGTTATGGAGCGGCTTCGATCATGAATATTGTGCTTATCGGCTATCGTGGGTCAGGGAAAAGCGTGGTGGGAAATCTTCTCGCCATGCGCCTCGGCATGCGCTACATCGGCATGGATGCGGCGATAGTAAAAAGGGCCGGCATGCCGATCCCGGAAATTGTAGAGAAACATGGCTGGACCGGCTTTCGTGATCTGGAGTCCGCGGAGGCGCTGGAACTTGCGGATCAGGACCATCTCATCATCGACACAGGCGGCGGGATCATCGAACGGCCGGAGAATATCGAGGCCCTTAAGAAAAGCGCCCTGATATTCTGGCTGAAAGCTAGGGTAGATACGATCGTCGCCCGTATCCAGGGCGATACCCAGCGGCCGGCCTTGACCATGGGCAAGACCTTTACGGAGGAAGTGGCGGAAGTCCTGGAGCGAAGGATTCCCAAATATCAGAGCGCTGCCCATCACGAAATCGACACCGACGAGCTTACCCCGAAACAGGTTGCGGAGTGGATTATCGAAATATGGCGGGGAAAGCTGCCGCCAGCCAACTGCTATTAGCCAGCCGCCGGTTGTTCAGTGCGCCTCGCTCCAGTTGCGGCCGTGGTTAATATCTACCTTGAGCGGCACCCGGAGGGAGACGGCGTTTTCCATCTCTTGTCGAACCAGCCGTTCCAGGGCCACCATCTCCTCTTCCGGCGCCTCGAATACCAATTCGTCATGGACCTGCATGATGAGGCGTGATTTCAGCCCTTCCCGCCTGATTTTTTCGAAGACGTTCACCATTGCCTGTTTGATGATGTCGGCCGCCGACCCCTGGATCGGGTAGTTGATGGCGTTTCGCTGGGCAAAGGCGCGCATATTGCTGTTGGCGCTTCCTATGTCGGGGATGGGAAGGCGGCGTCCGAGGATGGTGGTGACGTGTCTCTTCTCCTCTGCCGTATGCACACAGGCATCGAGGAAGGCCATGGCGCCGCTGTGCCTTTCTTTGTAGCCGGAGATGAACTCCTCGGCGACCCGGCGCGACACGCCGAGCTGCCTGGCCAGGCTGAAGGCCCCCTGGCCGTAGATTACACCGAAGTTGATGGTCTTGGCCTGGCGGCGCATCTCCGGGGAGACCATCTCTGGGAAGAGGCCGAATACCTCGCTGGCTGTGCGGGTGTGGATATCCTCGTCGCGGGCAAAGGCGTCGCAGAAGACCCGATCTTCAGACAGGTGGGCAAGGACGCGGAGTTCGATCTGGGAATAATCAGCGGAGAGGAGGAGGCTTCCCTCGGGGGCGATGAAGGCGCGCCTGATCTTGCGCCCTTCGTCGGTCCGGACCGGGATGTTCTGGAGGTTCGGCTCCGAAGAGGAAAGCCGGCCGGTATTGGTAACCGCCTGGTTATAGGAGGTATGGACCCGTCCGGTGGCGCTCTCCACCAGTTTCGGCAGGGCGTCGGTATAGGTAGATTTCAGCTTTGCGAGGGTCCTGTAGCTTAGGATCAGGCGGGCGACCTCGTGCTCTCCCGCCAGCCGCTCCAGCTCATCCACATTGGTTGACCAGCCGCTTTTTGTCTTTGTCTTTTTCCCGGCTGGCAGCTTCAGCCTCTCGAATAGCACCTCTCCCAACTGTTTCGGCGAGTTGATGTTGAACTCGATACCGCTAAAACGGTAGATATCCCGCTCCAGCTCCGTGATTTGTTCACCGAAGCCGTCGGAGAGCTTCGCCAGGAGCGGCAGATCGAGCTTTACCCCGCTAAGCTCCATCTCAGCGAGGACCTTAACGAGCGGCATCTCCACCTCGAAGAACAGCCGCTCCATCCCAAGCTGATTCAGACGCGGGAGGAAGAGCCGGTGGAGAAGCCAGGTGGCGTCCGCATCCTCGCAGGAATACACGGACGCCTTTTCCACCGGAGCCTGAGCGAAATTTATCTGTTCCTTTCCCTTGCCGGTCACCTCCGCATAGGAGATCATCCGGTGATCGAGGAACTCCTGAGCAAGGGAGTCGAGCCCCTGGCTGGAGCGGGCTGGGTTTATGAGGTAGGAGGCGATCATGGTGTCGCACCAAAGCCCCTCCATTTCGGTCCCGGCCTGGCGCAGCACCTGGTAGTCATACTTGAGGTTCTGGCCGACCTTGTGCCGGCGGGGGTCGGTCAGGATGGGGGCCAGCTCCGACAGGACCTTCTCCCGGGAAAGTTGCGCGGGGGCGCCGGGATAGGTGTGGCCGACCGGGATGTAAAACGCCTCGTGATCGAGCATGCTCACGGAAATACCGACAATTTCCGCCACCAGGGGGTTGAGGCTGGTGGTTTCCAGGTCAATGGCGAAGGCTTCGGAGCCAACAAGCCTTTGCAGAAGGAGGCGGAATGCAACCTCGTCGATGATTGTCCCGTATTCCGCGGAACTTAAGGTCGCCGTGCTCAAAAGCTCCTTCATCAGCGTGGTGAAGCCGTATTCTTTGAAAATCTCTGCCAGACGCCGGTTATCCGGGGTGGAAAGGGCAAAGTCGGCGAAACTGTAATCAATGGGGACCCGGCAGTCGATGGTGGCAAGCTGCCGGGAGAGACGGGCCTGTTCAGCGAATTCCCGGAGTTTCTCGCCGTTTTTCCCCTTGATCTCCCCGGCCCTCTCCAAAACGGAATCCAGGGAGCCGTACTCCTGGATTAATTTGATCGCGGTTTTCTCACCGATGCCGGGGACGCCGGGGATGTTGTCAGAACTGTCGCCGGCCAGGCCGAGGATATCCACCACTCTCTCGGGAGAGACGCCGAAACGCTCCTCCACCTCCAGACAGCCGCTCTCCTTCTCCTTCATGGTATCCAAAAGCCGCACATGGACAGTGACAATCTGCATCAGGTCCTTGTCCCCGGTCACCACCACCACGTCAATCCCTTTTTTCTCGCAGTCACGGGCGATTGTGCCGATGATGTCGTCCGCCTCATACCCTTTCAGTTCCAGCGCCGGTATATTGAAGGCGCGGACCATCTCCTTGATGGGCGTGATCTGCAGCACCAGGTCGTCCGGCATCGAAGCCCGGTTGGCCTTATAGTCGGGGAAAATATCGTTGCGAAATGTCTGCCTGCCGGCGTCGAAGATCACTGCCACATGGTCGGGGCTCCGCTCTTTCAGCACCTTGAGTAGCATCTGGGTAAAACCGAAGAGGGCGTTGGTGGGAACCCCCTTGGGCGATGAAAGGTGGCGGATCGCGTAATAGGCCCGGTAAATGTAGGATGAGCCGTCGATAAGGTATAAAACGGGTCTTCCCGCCATTAATTATTTTTCCTTTTCCCTGGTGAATGTAACAAACGCCATGGACGGACGCTTGCTTGACTCCCGCATGGCGAACTGCATCCCCTCGAAATGCCACCCCTTGGTCGTCCATTCATTGAGGACCTCTTCCAGCACATCCTCGGAAACGGTGTTCACTTCTACCACCTTGTAGATAAGCATCGAAAACCTCCTTGACAGAAAAATACAGATTCCCAAAAAAGAATTCCTACCTGGCAAATAAAATCCGATTTTGTTTCTTTTAGTACTTTCCAGACAAATTGTCATTCAGGAGGGGTAAAGATGAAGAATCTTTGGTTTTAGCGGCAGGAATCAAGATTTTTCACTCCTTACGGACGTTCAGAATGACAGAAAACAAAAAATGTCAGGGTGTATTAGTACGGGATTTGTGATCTGGAACTTCTTCATTTTCAGTTGTTATGCGCATATTAGCCGATAACCGCCCACTGTTCAAGGGGAATCAACTCTTATCTCCGCTTTCGCTGGATTTCATGTAACCTTACGATCTTCGTCATAATTTTGTCTGCACCCGGTTGCATCCAGGCGATTTTCTGGTATTATGAATATAAAACAGAACAAGGAGGTGACATATTGAATTGAAACCAGATTAACGGTCAACGGCTTAATAGACATGATTAATTGAGGAGTCATTATGTCAAAAAGGGAAGAAGAGGTCATTGAACAGATGGCCGATGCGGCGGAAGCGCTACTTGATACCGATTATGTAAAAAAGGACCTGAAGGAAAAGCGGTCACTTGCCAAGCAAACGCTCTACGATGGTTCAAAAAAACTTAAACATAAGATACCAAAAGGAAAAAGGGTATAACAAGCCATAAAAAAAACGGAAGATATTAAAGGGGGATGGAGCGGTCATAAGGCGGTTTCATCCCCCCTTGATTTTGGGGAAAACGTTATTATGTTATAATATAAATATAACAGCAGATTTCAGATGATCGCAAGGAAGCATGTAGAAGGCCCTGTAGGCGTACCTCTGGTTTGTTGAGTGGGACTGCGACGAAACAGCACCGTGATCACTGAAATATGACGTTGTGATTAAAAAACAGCGAACAAGGAGGAAAAGACATGGCACTAGTCAGATACAACCCTTTCCGCGACCTGCGCACCATTCAGGAACAGATGAACCGTCTTATCGACCTCGCCTGGAACCGGGAGAGTGGTGAAGAGATCAGGGAGGGTGCCTGGCAGCCGCCGGTGGACATTTACGAGGACGAGAATTCGGTGATCATCAAGGCCGAGCTAGCTGATGTGGATCAGAAGGATATTGAGGTAGTGATTGAGGATAACACCCTAATACTGCGCGGCGAACGAAGACAGGACCAGTCGATCAAAAAGGAGAACTACCACCGCATCGAAAGATTTTACGGCTCCTTTCAACGAAGCTTCGCGCTTCCCCTCACCATCGACAGGGAAAAAGTCAAGGCGAGTTGTGATAGGGGTATTCTAACAATCATTCTCCCAAAAAGGGAGGAAACTAAGCCGAAACAGATCAATGTGGAAGTGAAATAAGAAAAAGGGTAAATATTGAAAGCTATGGGGCGGCTAGCGTCTAGTTGCCCTTTGCCTTATGCCTGATTTTTTCACCGCAGGGTCACCACTGTTGCCCCTTCTCCCCCTTCGAACTGTTCCCCTTTGCGGAATTCCAGGACGAGGGGGTGCCCGTCGAGATAGTCGCGTACGGCGCGCATGAGCGCGCCTGTCCCCTTGCCGTGGATTATCCTGACCTCGCCGCTCCCTTCGAGCGCGGCGTGGTTCAGAAATCGTTCCAGTTCGGGGAGGGCTTCATCGACCCGCATCCCGATGATCTTCAGCTCTCGTGAGAGTGCCTCTTCCTTTCCGCCCCGCCTGGAAGCTTTCTTCGGCTCTGCCGCTCTGCCCTTGGCGGGGGCCGCATCGGCCAGGGGTATCTCTAGCTCCATCCGCCCCGCCCTTACCCGCAGGCGGCCGTGTCTTACGTCAATGGCCGTTATGGTGGCGTCGTAGCCTATCGATCTGACGAAGACGACCATCCCTTCTTCAATCAGTTCCGCGGTCAGATGCTCCTCGGGGTGGAACTCACTGAGCTTTTCCTCCACCTGCCGCTGAGCATCTTCAAGCAGCTTTTTCGCCGTGCGCCCCCTCTCCCGACGCGCCTCGTCTATAATGGCATTGACTTCCCGTTTTGCCCTCTGAACAATATCTTTGGCCTCCTGCCATGCCTTCTCCAGTGCCTCTTTCTGCTGCCGCTGCGCCTCGGCCCTTTGCTCCGTCAGGCGCAGTTCCTTTTCAGTAACCTCCTGGACCCGGTGTTCCAGCTCCCGGAATTTTCCTTCATGCAGCCTGCGCATCTCCTGCAGCTCCGCCAGCAGTTCATGGAAGTCGGTTTCCAGCCGGCCGACCATCCCTTGGGCAAAGGCAATGACTCGGTCGGGGAGGCCGTAGCGCCGGGCGATCTCCAGGGCGTGGGACTGCCCTGGTTCGCCGCTCTTCAGCCGGTAGAGGGGGGTGAAGGTCTGTTGGTCGAATTCCATCGCGGCATTGACCATCCCCTCTGTCCGGTGGACAAATCCGATGATGTCGGAGAGGTGGGTGGTTGCGAGGACCAGGGTCCCCTTCTCCTGCAGGTCATGAAGGACGGCGCAGGCGATTGCCGCCCCTTGTCCCGGTTCGGTGCCGGTGCCGAGCTCATCGAGGAGAACCATGGACTGGTCCCCCGCCTGATCGAGTATCCCGGCAATCCGAAAAACATGGGCGGAAAACGTGGAGAGGCTCTCCTCGATGGACTGTTCGTCACCGATGTCGACCAGCAGAGCGCTGACCAATGGAAAAACGGAGGTGGAAGCGGCCGGGACCGGTATCCCGGCAAGGGCCATGAGAAGGAGAAGTCCGGTAGTCTTGATGGCGATGGTCTTGCCGCCGGCGTTGGGGCCGGTTATGACCATAATAGTCGATTCCTCACCAAGGGTCAGATCGAGTGGTACCACCTCTTTACCACCCCGCTCCCGCTGAAGGAGAATGAGTAGCGGATGGCGTCCCCCTCTGAGCCTGATCGTGGGGACTTCGCTGATCTGCGGGACCTCCGCCCAAAGAAAATCGGCAAATCGGGCGATGCTGTTCAGGAGATCGATTTGAACGAGCGCCTGGAACTCACCGCTGATCCCGGCCAGATCTTCCCTTATCCACTGACAGATCTGGCGCAGGATGCGGATCTGCTCTGCCTTCTCCTCTGCCGTCAGGTTCTCCAGTTCGTTGGCTAGGCCGATAATCTCGATCGGCTCCATGAAGGCGGTCTCGCCGGAATTGGAAACGTCATGCACGACCCCCGGTACCATCCCCTTGGAATCCATTCGCACCGGGATGACCCAGCGGCCGCTCCGCTGGGTGATGAAATCGTCCTGGAGGAAGATGGCGGTATGCCTTTCCCGGACGATCTCTTCGAGCCGTTTGCGGATACGCATGGTCAGGCTCCGTTTCTGGCCGCGCAGCTCGAAGAGGAGCTTAGAGGCGGTGTCGAGGATGTTCCCTTCCTCGTCTATGGACGCTTCCAGAGGCTCAAGAATGGTGGGAAATCCCGTCAGGTGACCTGCCAACTCCTGCAGCAGGGGAATGTCGGTGCGATAGGCGAATTGCCTGGAGATGGCGGCCAGGGTCTTGAGCACCGGCAGGAACACCACCAGGTCGAGGGCGTCTAGGACTGCCCCGGACGGGCGGATCATTTCCATGGCCAGGGTTATGTCCTGAAACGGAGCGAGCCGTAAAGGCACCCCGAGCTGGGTGAGTCGACGGATCTCCTCAACCATGCCGAAGCGTTGTTCGATCTCTTGCCGATCGCAAAGGGGGCAGAGATCGTGGATCTCCCGGCAGGTGGCGTCGCTGTATGCAAACCCGGCAATTGTTGCAAGGATCTTGTCGAACTCGAGTATCCGGAGGGTTTCGTTGCTTATCATGCGGAATACCTTATAGTTACGGATTCTATTTTTTTAATTATAGCGCTGTTCTGCATAATTTCAGCCAAGATGTTCATCCTTGAGATACGCAATTCTTTGTACTCTCAGGGCGCACTTGTTTAGCGGCTCCTGACCCTGACGGATTCTGACAGGATCGGCTGTAACCGCTACATTTTGCCAAGAACCGCTGCTTACTGGGTTTATTCACGTCCACTGCCTTATGTGTTTTACTGATTAATAACAAGAAAAAAGGCCCGCTTCCCGCGGGCCTTTCAATATCAACTACACTCGCTGTATCCGCAGACCCGGCAGACTGCGCAACCCCCCTCGTGCTCGACTATCCCGCCGCATTCGGGACAGGCGCCCCGTTCAGGGGCCTTGGCCTCGAAGCCGGTGTCGTATCCCTTGGCCATCATGTGCGCCTGGATCGCCTTGGCGACACCGTCGGCGCAGGAGAGGACCTTGTTGTCGCCAAAGCCTGACGGGGCGTGGCAGGAGATGCCGAGGAGCTGCTTGATGACCTGGCGCGCCTGGACGCCACTCCGCCAGGCCAAAGAAACCATGCGGCCGATTGCTTCGCACTGGGAGGCAGCGCACCCGCCTGCCTTACCCATGGTGGTGAAGAGCTCGAAAAGGCCGCTTTTGTCCTCGTTGATGGTTATGTAGATGGGGCCGCAGCCGGTCTGCATCTGGTAGGTCCACCCCTGAAGGGCTCTGGGGCGCTCCCTTTTAACGACTTTCTTCTCCTCGATCTGGGGCGGCGCTCCTTTCTCCTCCTTCTTGCCGGTGGAAAGGACCTGCTCGTCGCGGGAGCCGTCGCGATAGATGGTAACCCCCTTGCAGTTGAGCTTGTTTGCGAGGCGGTAGACCTTCTCCACATCGTCAACTGTGGCTTCATTGGGGAAGTTGACGGTCTTGGAAACGGCGTTGTCGGTGTAGCGCTGGAAAGCCGCCTGCATCTCGACGTGGACCTCTGGGGTGATATCGTGGGCGGTGATGAAGATGCTGCGGACGTCCTCGGGGATTTCTGTGATGTCCTGGATGGTGCCGTGCTCGGCAATCCGCTGCATGAGCGCCTCGGAATAGAAGCCGCGCTTTTTGGCGAGCTCCTCGAAGATTGGATTGACCTCGACAAGTATGTTTTTGTCTAGCACCTGGCGGATGAAGGAGACCGCGAAGAGGGGCTCGACACCGGAGGAGGCGCTGGCAATGATCGAGATGGTGCCGGTTGGGGCGATGGTGGTGACGGTAGCGTTGCGGATGGGAGCGAGGCCCGGCCGGTCGAATATCGACCCTTTGAAGTTGGGAAAAGGGCCCCGTTTCCTGGCGAGCTCGCGAGAGGCGGAATGCCCCTCGTCGTTGATGAAGCGCATTACCTTCTCGCCGAGGGTGATTGCTTCAGAGGAGTTGTAGGGGAACCCGAGGAGTATGAGCATATCGGCCCACCCCATGACGCCTAGGCCGATTTTGCGGTTGGCCAGAGTCATCTCCTTGATCTGGGGGAGTGGATAGTTGTTCATCTCGATGACGTTGTCGAGGAAGTGAACCGAAAGTGCCACCACCTCCTTGAGCCTTACCCAGTCAATTTCATTATTTTTCACCATCTTCCCCAGGTTGATGGAGCCCAGGTTGCATGACTCGTAGGGGAGGAGCGGCTGCTCACCGCACGGGTTGGTCGATTCAATCGCACCGATGTGAGGGGTCGGGTTGTCCTTGTTGAGGCGGTCGAGAAAAATGATCCCAGGCTCGCCGTTCTGCCACGCCTGCTTGACGATGCGGGAGAAGACCTTGCCGGCGTTTAGGGTCCCGCACGGCTCGTTGTTGCGCGGGTTAATAAGGTTGTAGTCTGCATCCTTTTCCACCGCATTCATGAATGCCTCGGTGATACCCACCGAAATATTGAAATTATTGAGGTGGTTCTGGTCATCCTTGCACATGATGAAGTTCATGATGTCCGGGTGGTCGACGCGGAGGATCCCCATATTGGCGCCGCGCCTTGTTCCTCCCTGCTTGATCGTCTCGGTGGCGATGTCGAAGACCCGCATGAAGGAGAGGGGGCCGCTGGAGATGCCGGTGGTGGACATGACCACGTCGTTGGCCGGCCTGAGGCGTGAAAAGGAAAAGCCGGTCCCGCCGCCTGACTTGTGGATTAGGGCGGTATATTTGACCGCGTCAAATATCTCCTCCATGGAGTCCCCCACCGGCAAGACAAAGCAGGCGGAGAGCTGGCCGAGTTCGCGTCCCGCGTTCATGAGGGTAGGGGAGTTGGGCAGGAACTCAAAGCCTGCCATCATTCCATAGAATTTATCGGTGAGCATGCCGATGTCGGCCTTCTTGTCGAATTTCTTGTCGGCGCTGGCAATGGTAGAGGCAACACGGCGAAACATAGTCACTGGGGTCTCGAGAGGTTTCCCATCCTTGTCCCGCTTCAGATAGCGTTTCTCAAGCACAGTCAGCGCATTTTTCGATAACCCCGGGATGATACCTTGTGCCTGCTTCATGGTGTTTCTCCTTAAATGGATATGTGTGGTTAATACCATATTTTGTGGCAATGTGTGAAATAAACCACAACATATATGCCATGTCAAGATAATAAAAAATAAATATATAACCTGTTGATTAAATTTAACATTAGCGCGCCGCAAAGGGGGAGAGGGTGATGGAGATTTACAAAAGGCGTCAAGTGTGTTAGCTTTTGCGCTACCATGCGGATATTATTCATCAACAGGTTGTATGTCGTTCTGCTTCTCGCGTTTCTGCTGCCGCTCTTGCTGTCCGGGTGTCTCAGTGAATTTTTCGGATGGGAAAAAAATGCGTTGACCCCGGAACCCACCGAAATCACTTCCACCTCCGACAGGGTCAAGACGATCAAGGGACTTCCTGGCGAACAGTCCGCTCAAGAAAGGAAAATGACCAAACTTTGTCCGCCGGTCGAAGAGAAACTCTTCACACCGCAGCTTATTCCGCAAGCCCCCGAATCTCTCATGCCGCTGTCGACACTTGCAACGCAACCACTTTCTGACTTCCCGCAGGCCCCGGTGCGCCGTGAGGCCTCGACCAGTCCACCTGACTTTTACTATTGTGACGCAATGCTGACTGAGGATACCGCCTGGCATGGGGAGGTTTTGATCGAGGGGGGAGTGACCATTGCGCCGCAGACCACCTTGACTGTGCAAAGCGGGACGGTCGTCAGGTTTAAAGGGCGTGCGGGCGCCGGGGCGCATGCTGTGCTGGTAGTCCAGGGGCGGATTGTGGTGAACGGTGCCGCTGACAAACCGATTATCTTCACGTCGCTTTATGAGGATGCCACAACTGGTGACTGGCAGGGTATCGTGCTGTTGGCGAGCGGGAAAAAGAACCTGATCGAAAATTGCCGGATAATTGGTGCCGAGACAGGTTTTGACGCCTCTTTCTCCACGGTTACGTTTAAAAATGCCTTTTTCAGCAAATGCCGCACTGGCGCCCGGCTGCAGGAGAGCTTCGCGGTCATGACCGGCGGAGGGGCCGGAGAGTGCGGGGCAGGCATGTTACTTTATGATTGCGAGGCTGATATTCGCTCCGCAGATTTTTTCGGCAACCGTCTCGGGATTTTTGCTGCCGGAACGTCGCTCTCCCTTACCGACTCCAGGTTTACCGGTAACAATCTGCTGGCACTGACAGCCGACACATGCAGGCTCAATATTATGGGAAGCAGTTTTACCGCCAATGGCAACGGCCTCAGTCTGGCTGGATGTGAAGGGGCCATAACAGCAAACAGGATTGACAAAAATGCCGCCTATGGCCTTTCGCTTGCGCACTCCAAGGTAAAGGTCAACTCCAACGAAATCGAGCAAAACGCCAAGATTGGTCTGCGGGTTGAAGATGGTAAAGGTATCGCCTGGGGAAATGCAATCTCGGCCAACGGCGATTACGACCTCTGCAATGCTGGTTCCGAGGAATTCAGGGCAATCGGCAACTGGTGGGGGAACATCACCGTCGACGTCGCCGGGCGGATATACGACCAGCATATGGACGCCGGCCGCGGCCGGGTATTATACCTCCCGGTGATGCAGAAAAGACCAGATCCGGTTGCGCTTTGGGAGTGACTTTGCTCCCTCTCCTTTTCGTTTGCATCCTAGAAGCGCTGAAGCCTGGAAGCACGAATGCGACCTAGAACTCTTGTATCATGGCATTTTGAACGGAGACAGGATTGCGTTTTTTTGGATTGACATTTCGGGCTGCTTAACAGTCCATTTAAAGCGGTTGCCAATTATCCGGCAAAATGTTAGCTTTTAGCATGTCCATTTATCTCGATAACGCGGCAACCACCTTTCCGAAACCGGAGCAGGTTTACCTCGCAGTGGATCATGCCCTGCGCGAAATCGGTGTCGGACCGGGGAGGGGAAGCCATCGGCGCGGCCTGACGGCGAGCCGTCTGGTTTTCGAGGCCCGCGAGGTGATCGCAGGGTTGTTCGGTGTAGGAGATTCGGCCCGGGTGATATTTACCCACAGTGCCACTGAAGCCCTTAACCTGGCGATAGGCGGGCTCCTTAATCCAGGCGATCACGTTGTTTCAACAACCATGGAGCACAACTCCCTGGTCCGCCCCCTGCATCTGGTAGAACAGGGGGGTGTAGAAGTGACCTGGGTTGCGGCGGACAAGAGCGGAGTGGTGGAAAGCCGGCAGATAGCGGCCGCCATCCGTGGCAACACCAGGCTGGTGGCGGTTACTCATTGTTCGAATGTAACTGGCGCAATTCAGCCGATCGCGGAGATCGGCGCCCTGACGAGGGGAAAGGGACTCCTTTTGCTGGTCGATGCCGCCCAGAGCGCCGGAGCTATCCCCATCGACGTCAATGCCCTGGGCATTGACCTTCTTGCGGCACCCGGGCACAAGGGACTGTTCGGCCCGCAAGGGACCGGTTTTCTCTATATTGCCGCAGGAATTGACCTGAGACCTCTCATGGTTGGGGGCACAGGCGGTTTTTCTGCAGCCGCCGTGCATCCCGACACACTTCCCGAAAGGTTTGAAAGTGGCACTCTGAACACCCCCGGCATCGCCGGGCTTAAGGCGGGTGTGGAATTTGTCCGGTCAATCGGCGTGGCGGCGATCCGCGGGAAAGAGAGAGCGCTGGTAACACAACTCCTGAAAGGGCTCAAGGCCATACCGAAAGTTGTGTCGTATGCTCCCGGCTCCGCAGAAATGCGTGGCGGGGTGGTTTCTTTCACCGTGGCCGGCCATGATCCGGCTGAGATCGGCTTTCGCCTTGACAACGAATACGACATTGCCGTCAGGGTTGGCCTCCATTGCGCGCCAGAGGCCCACCGGACCATTGGCACATACCCCGGCGGCACCGTCAGGGTAAGCCCCGGATATTTAAACTCTGAGCAGGATATTGAAGATTTCCTGCGGGCGCTCAGGAACATCATCATTTGATATGATGTAAGGGAGAGAAGGCGCAAAGTCATTAAATGTGCCCCGGTAACCAGTTGTCACTCCGGTGGAAACCGTGTCCAAAGGTTTTGTAAGGGTTTGAAAATCTGTATTCCTTCATTCGCCGGAATGAGGAAAAATTTTTATCGGGATTTTTGCGAGATTTTCATTTTTGGGTAGATTCTCTCTTTGCATCCTAATGTCTTTGCTTCAGAAATTTCACTAACTGGATTTCAATCGACCGTAAAAGAAAGGTCCACATGAAAAGCTTCGTTCTGGATACCAACGTTTTGCTCTATGATCCGCAGGCCATTTTCAAATTCCGGGAAAACAACATCATCATCCCGATTACCGTTATTGAAGAAATAGACCGTTTCAAGAAGGATATGAATGAGACTGGCCGGAACGCGCGCCAGATTTCCCGCTTCCTTGACGATCTCAGGAAAAAAGGATCGCTTTCCGCGGGTATCGGGCTTGAGAGCGGCGGCACTCTGCGAGTAGAAATCTATGAGGAAAAGGTCATGAAGCGCCTTCCTCCGGAGCTTCGTGTGGAGCGCGGCGACAACCGGATACTGGCGGTGGCGTTCGATGCCAAGGAAAAGTCTGGCAACTTCCCAGTAATATTTGTCACCAAGGACACCAACCTGCGGATCAAGGCGGATGCCATCGGTCTGGTTGCTGAGGACTATGAATCCGACAAGGTCGATATCGAAGAGCTCTATTCCGGATTTGCGGAACAGTCGGTCGAGCCTGAGTTGATCGACCGTTTTCATGGTCAGGGATGGGTCGAACTGCAATGGGATTTATTGCCCAACGAGTTTGTCACCCTGCGGGATATGACGAACAATTCCCATACCGCAATAGGCCGATACGACTCAATAAAGCGGCAAGTAGTGCCGATCAAGCGGTTGGGCAGGGAAGGGGTCTGGAGTATCCACCCACGGAACCGCGAACAGACCTTTGCCTTGGATGCTCTTTTGGACGACAATATCAAGCTCGTGACCCTGGTGGGGAAGGCCGGCACCGGCAAAACCCTCCTGGCCATTGCCGCTGGCCTGCACAAGACCGCGGAGGAAAATGTCTATAACCGCCTGCTGGTGTCGCGGCCGGTTTTCCCTATGGGAAAGGATCTGGGGTTTCTCCCCGGCGATATCGAAGAGAAGCTGACCCCATGGATGCAGCCGATCTTTGACAATGTTGAACTTCTCCTCTCTGGGCATGAGACGGAAAAACGCCACAGCAAGGGTTACAAGGAACTGATGGCGATGGGGATCATGGAGATCGAGCCGCTCACCTACATCCGGGGCCGCTCCATTCCTAACCAGTACCTGATTGTGGACGAAGCGCAAAACCTCACCCCGCACGAGATCAAAACTATCGTCACCAGGGCAGGGGAGGGGACCAAGGTCGTCCTTACCGGCGACCCCTATCAGATCGACAACCCGTATGTGGATTCCTCCAGCAACGGCTTGACATATGTTGTGGAGAGATTCAAAGAGGAGTCGATATCCGGGCATGTGACGATGATGAAGGGAGAGAGGTCTGCCCTGGCTGAGCTGGCGGCCAATCTTCTTTAGGGGTGAGACTCCTTGCCGATCTCTGCGTTCCCCTTCGGGATTTACTCATGTGACGGGCGTGGCTATGGCACACCTCCGTGGAATTCCATGGGTGCCTCGATCTGTAGAAAAAATCGCACTGTGGGAAAAATCTAAAGGCGGGAAACCTTGAAAGGAACCGGGGCGTGTCTCTCATGCCCCGCATTTTTCACTACAAACCTTATACCTTGAACGGAATATATGCTTGTTTTAGCCATTGAGTCCTCCTGCGATGAGACCGCCGCCGCGGTGGTAAAGGACGGCACTGTTGTCCTTGCCGATATTGTCTTTTCCCAGATTGCCGACCATGCCGAATATGGCGGGGTGGTGCCGGAGATCGCTTCACGCAAGCATCTCGAGGCCATTGTCCCGGTGATTGAAAAGGCGCTCTGCCGGGCTGGGGTTTCCCTACGTGAAATAGAGGGGATTGCGGTTACCCAGGGGCCGGGGCTGGCGGGCGCATTGCTGGTCGGCATTGCCACTGCCAAGGCCCTGGCATATGTTGGGGGGCAGCCGATTGTTGGGGTGAACCATATCGAAGGGCATCTGTTGGCCATCTTTCTCGAAAAAGGTGTGGCATTTCCCTTTATCGCCTTGGTCGTATCGGGAGGCCATACCCACCTCTACCTCGTGGAAGGGGTCGGCCGTTATCGTACCCTAGGCCAGACCCTAGACGATGCTGCGGGCGAGGCATTTGACAAGGTTGCCAAGCTTATCGGAATTCCCTATCCTGGTGGCGCGGTCATCGACCGGTTGGCGGAATCAGGCAATCCTGCCGCGATCAGATTCCCAAGGCCGCTACTCCATGACGGGAGCTGCAATCTCAGTTTCAGCGGTTTGAAAACGGCGGTGCTCACTTATCTGAAAAAAAACACGAATGCCCTCGAAGGTGGAGGACTTAACGATCTATGTGCCTCGTTCCAAGAAGCCGTGTGCGAGGTCCTGGTCAACAAGACAGCGGTCGCCGTTGGCGCAACCGGGGTTAGGAGGGTGGTGGTGGCCGGCGGAGTGGCTTGCAACAATGGTCTGCGCCAAGCAATGGAGATATTGGCCCGTCACATGGATCTGGAGCTACATTTTCCATCACCGGCATTGTGTACCGACAACGCTGCCATGATCGCGGTACCGGGTGATTTTTACCTAGCCCGCGGCATAAACAGCGGATACGAATTGGACGCGCTCACGGTCTGGCGGCTTGACGCACTGGCCGCGAGGCTTGAGTAAATGGAAAAGGTGAGGCCGAAAAAAGCGCTGGGGCAGAACTTCCTGACGGACAAAAACGTCCTTAGCCGCATAGCCGATGCCTGCGGGATCACTGCCGGCGACAGGGTCATCGAGGTGGGGCCGGGACGCGGGAGCCTAACCCGCCTGTTGGAGGAAAGGGGCGCGCAGGTCGTGGCGGTAGAGCTTGACCGGGAGCTTGTTCCGCTTCTTGATGGCGAGTTTGGCTGCCGTGGAAATGTTGAGATCGTCCATGCGGACATCCTCGAGACCGACCTCCGGCAACTACTTTTCTCACGATGGGAGGGGAAGTGGAAGGTCGCGGCAAACCTACCCTACAATATCTCTTCCCAGGTGTTGATCCGTTTCATCGATAATTGCGAGCTGTTTTCCCGTCTTGTGCTGATGCTGCAAAGGGAGGTGGGGGAACGGCTGATTGCGCCTCCTGCCTGTAAGGAATACGGGATATTGACGCTTTTCTGCCGACTCCATTTCGACATCTATCGCGAATTTATTGTCAGGCCCGGTTCTTTTTACCCGGTTCCCAAGGTCGATTCGGTCGTCCTCCGTTTCGAACCTCTCCCGAAACCAAGAGCTGATGTGGGGGATGAGGCGTTTTTCCGGCAGGTGGTAAAGGGAGCCTTCGGCCAGCGGCGCAAAACCCTCTTGAACTCCCTGAAGTCGGCCGCGCTCGTACCCTCTGAAGAAATGCTGACAGATGTGTTGTCTGGATGCAGGATAGACGGGGGAAGGCGGGGAGAGACCCTCTCCCTGGAAGAGTTTGCCGCTGTCTCTCGAGCGCTCCTTCCCTTTAGATAAGCGGCCACGGGAAAACTACAGGAAATCTCTGGAATTGTGTCACCCTGTTGTGGTATGAATAAAATCATTTCTCTTTCCTGGAGCGAAGGATCATGAAAATCTGCGTTATAGGAGCTGGCTATGTGGGACTTGTGGCCGGGACATGTTTTGCCGAGAGTGGCAATGACGTTATCTGTGTTGACGTGAACGAAGCGCGCATCGAAGGGCTGCAAAAAGGGATCATCCCGATCTACGAACCTGGCCTGAAGGAGCTGGTGCTCAGAAACAGCGCGGAAGGGAGGCTCGCCTTCACCACTGACCTCCAGTTCGCAGTCAAAACATCGCTGATCAATTTCATTGCCGTCGGCACACCTCCCGGTGAAGATGGTTCAGCCGACTTGCAGAATGTTCTCGATGTTGCCCGCACTATCGGCCGGGAGATGGAAACTTTCAAGATCATCGTCGATAAATCCACGGTCCCGGTGGGAACCGCGGACAAGGTGCGAGCGGTAGTCCATGATGAGCTCGACAAAAGAGGGCTTGCGATTGAGTTCGACGTGGTATCGAATCCGGAATTCCTGAAAGAAGGGGCGGCCATTGACGACTTCATGAAGCCCGACCGGGTAGTGATCGGCATCGACAACGTCCGCACCGCCGAGATCATGAAGGAACTTTACTCTCCCTTCATGCGCAAGACCAACCGGCTCATCTGCATGGATATCCGGAGCGCCGAGATGACCAAATACGCCGCTAATTCCATGCTCGCCACCAAGATTTCGTTCATGAACCAGATCGCCAATCTCTGCGACCGCATGGGCGCTGATGTGGCCGCGGTGCGTGAAGGGATCGGCTCCGACTCCCGGATCGGCTATGATTTCCTCTTCCCCGGTGTGGGATACGGCGGCTCATGTTTCCCCAAGGATATCAAGGCCCTGGTGAAGTCAGCCGAGGAGTGTAATTATGACTTTACCCTATTGAAGGCAGTAGATACGGTGAACGAGCAACAGAAGCTGGTGCTCCCTAAAAAGATAATGGCTCGACTGGCCGACCTCTCTCTGGAAAAATCGCTGGCCGGCAGGACCATCGCAATATGGGGACTTTCCTTCAAACCCCGAACCGATGACATGCGAGAGGCGCCGTCGGTTGCGATTATCAACCGCCTGCTGGAGTCTGGGGCGGAAGTGCGCGCCCATGACCCGGAAGCGATCAGGGAGGCGACCAGGGTTTTTGGCGAACGGATCGGGTACAGCAATAACCAGTATGATATACTTAAAGGGGCGGATGCCCTGGCGATCGTTACCGAATGGAACGAGTACCGCAACCCCGATTTCGACAGGATCAAGGCCCTTTTAAAACAACCGCTGATCTTTGACGGCAGGAACCTTTACGAACCGCGCCGGATGAGTGGTATGGGTTTTGAGTATTTCGCAATCGGCAGGAACGGCGGGCAGAAATATGAAGGGTGAAATTTATAGGGTGAAGGTAGATCGGCAAGTTTACACTGTTACCAGACCCCTGACACTTCATGGAAGCCCTAATGAGAAAAGGATGACTTCATGCGCATACTGGTAACCGGCGGCGCCGGTTTTATTGGCTCTCATCTCTGTGAAAGGCTCGTCGGGGATGGCCATGAGGTCCTCTGTCTCGATAATTTTTTTACCGGCAGCAAACTGAATATAGTTCATCTCATGGACTGCGCAGGTTTTGAACTGATCCGCCATGACATTACCCAGCCGATTCTTCTGGAGGTGGATAGAATATACAACCTTGCCTGTCCGGCCTCTCCCATTCATTATCAATACAATCCTGTTAAAACCATCAAAACCAGCGTGCTCGGGGCGATCCATATGCTGGGACTTGCCAAGAGGGTCAAGGCCAGAATACTCCAGGCTTCCACCTCGGAAGTTTACGGTGACCCGCAGGTGCACCCGCAGCAAGAGGCTTACTGGGGCAACGTGAACCCCATCGGGATCAGAAGCTGTTACGACGAAGGGAAGCGGGTGGCCGAAACCCTGATGATGGACTATCACCGGCAAAACGGAGTTGATATACGTATAGTCCGCATCTTTAATACCTACGGGCCGCGGATGGCCGAGAACGACGGCCGGGTGGTTTCTAATTTTATCATCCAGGCCTTGCGCAATTCGAACCTAACGGTCTACGGGAATGGTGAACAGACTCGTTCCTTCTGTTACGTGGATGACCTGGTGGAAGGGATGATCAGAATGATGGAGTGCGACGCTTTTATCGGGCCGGTCAATCTGGGAAACCCGGCTGAGACTTCCATTCTGGAGTTCGCCCAGCGCATAATCGCCCTAACCGGTTCCAGTTCCAGGGTGATTTTCAAACCTTTGCCGGACGATGACCCCAAACAGCGGCAGCCCGATATCGCCGTGGCTAGGGAAAAACTTGGCTGGGAGCCACACGTGGAAATTGAAACCGGTCTGGTGCAGACTATCGAGTATTTTGCCGCTCTTAGGGCGGCAGGATGCTCCTGAGCGGGAGGCACCATGTACAAACGGATCTATCTCATCCCGGCGGGGGGGATCCTCTTCATCCTCTTTTTTACCATTTTTGGTGAAAGGGGGCTGTTGCGCATCTATCACCTGAATCGAGAAAAGCAGGAGATCCAGAAACGACTTGGAGAGTTGAGTCTTGAGAACGAAAAGCTGAAGAGGGAAATAGAAGCGCTCAAAACCGACCGGCGCTACCTGGAAAGCATTGCGCGCAAGGATTTTGGGCTGGTGCGGCCGAACGAGATCATCTACCAGTTCTCTCCCCCGGAAAAAGCCGAAGCCAAGGCTACTCCGCAGCCCACTAATGCGGCAAAAGGTCATTGAGCCTTGAGATGATCAGGAGGAGCAGGAGAAGTAATGAAAGAGCTTGTACAGGAATCAGTGAGGAGCGCTCTTGAGCGCTGTTTTAGCGACAGGTCGCTGGCCTCCGGCCGGGTCCCGGCGCTAGTCGTGGAAAGACCGGCCCACGAGGAGCACGGGGACTTCGCCACCAACATTGCCATGCTCCTGGCGAAGGACGAAAAAAAGCCTCCCCGGGTTGTTGCCGAGGCCATTGTCGGCCATCTGCAGGAAACAGAAGGTATTTTTGAGAAAGTGGAGATCGCTGGGCCGGGATTTATTAATTTCCGGATAAGGGACGATGCGTGGTTCAAGGTGCTGACTGCCATTGAGCAGGCCGGCGATGCGTACGGCAGGAGCAGTGTGGGAGAGGGTAAAAAGGTCCAGGTAGAGTTCGTCAGCGCCAATCCGACCGGTCCCTTGCATATCGGCCATGGCCGGGGGGCCGCTATTGGTGACGCGATCTGCCGCTTGCTCGCCGCCGTGGGCTGGGACGTAACCCGTGAATTTTATTATAACGATGCCGGACTTCAGATAACCAACCTGGTCCTCTCAGTCCAGGCGCGCTGTCTCGGTATCGAGCCGGCCGACCCGCGCTGGCCGTCAGACGGCTATCAGGGTGAATATATCCGGGATGTTGCTGACTCCTACCTTGCACGTGCCACTGTTGACGCCGATGATCGTCACGTCACCGCCGCCGGTGATCCGCACGACCTGGAAGCGATCCGCAGTTTTTCCGTCGCCTACCTGCGCCGGGAACAGGACCAGGACCTTGCGGCTTTTGATGTCCACTTTGACGTCTATTCCCTTGAATCGGACCTGTATAAGGCTGGCCTTGTTGATTCCGTGGTCAGGCGCCTTATCGACAGTGGCCATACCTATGAAAAAGACGGCGCGCTCTGGCTTTGCACTACGCTTTACGGTGACGACAAGGATCGTGTGATACGCAAGTCCGACGGCAGCTATACCTACTTCGTCCCAGACGTAGCCTATCACCTGAGTAAATGGGAGCGGGGCTTTACCCGTGTTATCAACGAGCAGGGCGCCGACCACCACAGCACGATCACCCGGGTGCGCGCCGGTCTGCAGGCACTCGACCTCAGCGTCCCCAAAGGATGGCCGGAGTATGTGTTGCACCAAATGGTCACGGTCATGCGCGGCGGCGAGGAGGTAAAGATATCTAAGCGTGCAGGCAACTACGTAACCCTGCGCTATCTCATTGACGAAGTGGGGTGCGACGCCACCCGCTTCTTTTTTGTGATGCGCAAACCCGATTCCCAGCTTGTCTTTGACATTGACCTGGCAAAGCAGCGTTCCCTCGAAAACCCCGTCTACTACGTCCAGTATGCCTATGCGCGGATCTGCAGCATCTTCGAGAACGCTGCGGAGAAAGGCATTTTACTACCCGATGCTGGAAACATCCGTCTTGCGCGCCTGGAATCATCCGAGGAAATGGCGATAATTAAAAGCTTGGCGATTTTTCCCGAGGTTGTGGAAGGGAGTGCCCTCAATTTCGAGCCGCACCGACTGACCTGTTATCTCCAGGAACTAGCGGGTTTGTTCCACAGTTTCTATAACAGGAACAGGGTGGTTACCGAAGACGCGGCTCTGACTGTCGCCAGGCTCTTTCTTTTGAAATGTATAGCCCGCATCCTGAAAAACGGTCTGACCATGCTCGGAATTTCCTCGCCGGAAAAGATGTAATAGGTGGAATAAATGGTCCTGGATTACAGTGAACACAAATCGGTCAGCAAAAACCGCCCGCGTAAACAACCCGCAGCGGTCTTCCTCTTTTCACTGCTGGTAGCCGTGAGCATATCCTTTACCCTTGGAGTCGTTACCGGCTGGCTGATTTTTCGTCCCGCGCACAAAAATGCCGTCTACCAGTTCGAGACATCCGTTGCCGTTAATCAAAAACAGTCGGAGGCTAGTGCGCCGAACCGGGCACAGCCTCATGCGGAGCCCGCCAGCAAAGTCTTGGAACCTTCCCTGACCTTTTACGAAACCCTTCCTAAGGGGAACAGAGAGCTCATGGGGAGCGGACTGAATCTCCCGAAAAGCACTGAGCAGACCACGGCCAAGGTTGTGCCGAAGCCGAAACCCACCCCGCTCACCAAGCAGGCGGCCCCGGAAGAACCGGCGAAGCAGAGTAAAGAAACCGCCAAAACCCAGACGAAGCCCCCCGAGCCGACTCCTGCCAAAGAGGTGCCCATCAAAGAGGGGGAAGCCAAAGGTAAATTTATAGTGCAGGTAGCTGCATACCATATAAAAAAGGAAGCTGAAGAGGTGCGCGACCGATTGAAGGCCAATGGTGTTGCTGCTTATATAATGGAATACAATGTCCCCGAAAAGGGGACTTATTACCGAGTCAGGGTCGGAAGGCATCTGGACCAGCAGGCAGCCCGGGAGATTGCCAACAAGACAGGAAAAGGATCGATCATCATCCCTGAATAGGTAGATGAATTTCTATTGACAAAACCTTTACCGACATGATAATAATACATCTTCAGATATCGCGGGGTGGAGCAGTCTGGTAGCTCGTCGGGCTCATAACCCGAAGGTCGTGGGTTCAAATCCCTCCCCCGCAACCAAAAAATTCAGGCACTTAGGAGATTCTTCCTAGGTGCCTTTTTAGTACTGTCGTGGATATTGTCGCAAGTGTAGTGTATCAAGTCAGTATATTTAGCCATCTTCACTCCATATAACATCCATGATATTCATACATTTCCATCCCCCACAGAAGTAAATCCACAAGAATTGCTAAAAAACACTTGATCCCACTGCGGGAGCAAGGTATAATTCCTCCATGCGAATCATATCCCGTAAAACTCTTAGAGAATTCTGGGATCAGCACTCAGACGCACGCCAACCATTACAGGCGTGGTATGAGGATGTTAAGCATGCCGAATGGCATTCACCGGCAGATATCAAGAATGTTTATCGAAATGCCAGCTTTCTGGCCGACAACCGGGTGGTCTTCAACATCAAGGGGAACAATTACCGACTTATTGTCGCTGTTCAATACACTCACGGCATACTATATATCCGCTTCATAGGCACTCATCGGGACTACGATAAAATCGACGCAGAAACGATTTAACTGGAGGAAATCATATGGAAATCAAACCTATAAAAAATGATGCTGATTATCAGGCAGTACTCAAAGAGATAGAACGTCTGTTCGATGCGTCACCTGATACGCCGGATGGAGACAAACTTGAGATATTGACAACTCTTGTCGAAGCGTATGAAGAAAAGCATTATAGTATTCCCATACCTGACCCGATTGAAGCCATCTTGTATCACATGGAAAGCAGGGGGCTTTCGCGTCGCGATTTAGAACTGTATATTGGTAGCCGTGCCCGTGTTTCAGAGGTGCTAAACCGGAAGCGCCCATTAACAATGGAAATGATCCGAAATCTTCATAAAGGCCTCGGTATCCATGCAGAAGTCTTAATACAGCCTTACCATACGTTCAAAGATGCGGCTTAACGTGAGCGTTGCAGGGAGCATTCACTTTGACACCGTCTATGCTTTATACGATGCCGATAACGAAAACGAATATTCCTTATTTTATTTTAAGCTTGGCTTCCAGTTTACCGATCCGGACGAGGAAATCCCACCTAAGGAAGGCTGCCAAATCTGTTTTTCGATCATCAAGCCGCTTATTGATGCGGTTTCAGAAAAGGAGTAGGGGAGGGGCACAAGGGCAGAATTACTGTACACCAAATTGTACACCAAAATTTGATAAACATGGTAAATATGGTTGACATGGGAAGCATTGCAGTGCTACTTAATTACTTAGTATAACTGTAAGTTCAGAACTCCTGATCTCGGGGAATCCCCGATGATACCAATTCATAAACTAAACGGAGATCTGTACCGGGGTAGACCGTTTCCGTGGCATTGAGTTCGTCGCATAGATGCATAACAGCTGCA
>Ga0326727_10003530_pt1 | contig 49726 bp, 48 predicted proteins | sample MB2enrmetagenome_FD_207643 | JGI IMG/M metagenome (GOLD analysis project Ga0326727, IMG submission 207643) | Lab enriched peat soil microbial communities from McLean, Ithaca, NY, United States - MB29MY | ecosystem: Environmental > Terrestrial > Soil > Wetlands > Peat | place: USA: New York... | reverse complement strand
CAACCAACAACTCTAACAACGGCTAGGAGGGGAATGACAATGAGCAATACGGAAATGTCCTATCGAAAAACGGCCGTTGAAGGAGCAAGTCCCATCGGTTTGATGGTCGCGCTTTTCGATACTTTGGTGGGCAATCTCAGTCGCGCTGCAATGGCGCTTCGCAAGAATGACATCGAGACACGGTGCAAGGAACTGAACCATGCCGCTCTGGTGTTGGGACGACTGGAAAGCTGGCTTGATCTGAAAAACGGCGGAGAGTCCGCTCAGACGCTAGCCAGATTCTATGCGCATTTGCGCGCAAAGATGATGGAAGCGTCGATGAGCAAGTCCGCCGCAGTGCTCGAAGCGCAGATCGATATGGTCGTGCACGTGAGGAGCGCCTGGCAACAATTGGACATACAAGCGACGCAAATGCCGGAAGAACAGCCTGAATATCCCTTGGCCCAGATCGGAGCGCAATATGCGCTTACGCAGGATGATAGGTCTGAGAGAATCTCGTTGTCGTTAACAGCATGATCTGGGAGTGAGCGACTATTTGCTCGAATCACATGTTTGTCGATAACGGGTAAAGAAGTTGAATGTTGGCAGTAAAGCGAGAGATCGAGCAGGCGTGCGAGAAGGGGACTCATGGTGAACAAGAGCACATTGAGCGGAATCTTCGTCGCGCTTGCTGGAATTGCGGTCGGCCTATACCTGGATGGCGGTAAGGTGGGACAGCTACTACAGCCCACCGCAGCCTTGATTGTGTTCGGGGGCACGCTTGGCGCGGTTATGGTACAGTTTCCCTTCTCAGTTATGATGCAGGCGGCCGAGCAGTTGAAGCAGGTCTTTGTCAGGGGGGAGGATCCTGCCCCTCAACTGATCGAAGACCTGGGTCGCTACGCGGCAAAGGCGCGCAGGAACGGCTTGGTTTCTTTGGATGGGGAACTTGAAACGATAAAGGATCCGTTCCTGAGGAAAGCCATGACTCTGGCCGTAGATGGTGTCCAATCTGCAGAACTGCGGCAGATGATGGAACTCGAAATGGACAAGGACTCAGATCGCGAAGAGATGATCCCAAAAGTATTTGAGGCGGCGGGAGGATTTGCCCCGACTATAGGCATCCTCGGCGCTGTCATAGGTCTGATCCAGGTTATGCAGCGATTGCAGAGTATCAACGAAGTGGGCAAGGGCATTGCGGTCGCATTTGTTGCTACGATTTATGGAGTGGGATCGGCAAACCTCTTTTTTCTTCCATTTGCGGGAAGGGTAAAGATAGTGATGCGAAGGAAACAGGTGGTTCGCGAATTGATACTGGACGGAGTGATCTCAATTTTGGAGAGGACCAATCCCAGAGCCCTGGAGTCCAGGCTTGGGGTCTACCTAGGTCGAGGCGCAGAGGCTTCAAAACTGAGACTGGTGGCAAGATGAGAAGACGAAGAGAGAGCGACGAGAATTCGCATACGGAACGCTGGATGGTGTCCTATGCGGATTTTATGACGCTTCTCTTCGCTCTCTTTGTCGTACTGTTTGCTTCGGCATATCACGACAAAATGGCAGTTCAGAGGGTTTCTTCTGCGGTGAAAAATGGATTCCAGGAGATGGGAACATTTACGGGAGGGAGCAGAGTTCCTGGCGGCAAATCTTCTAACAGTGCGAACCCTGAGAGTATATTCAGCCCAAACGAAAGTGGCGGTCCAAAGATAACATCAGTCTCCGAAAGGGCTGGCATCGATGTTACTGAGCTGCAGAAGAAACTGACCGTAGCGCTCGGCAAGGAGATTGCAGGGCAAGAGATCGAGCTGAAATTGACGCCCGAGGGCTTCGTGATCAGCCTGCATGAACTTGGATTCTTCAATAGCGGCGAAGCGCGGCTGCTGCCGGGAGCGGGAAAGAAAATCAAAAAGATTGCAGAGATATTGATGCAATACGGCCTGGATATGCGGGTCGAAGGGCATTCGGACAATGTGCCGATCCACAACGACAAATTTGGCTCGAATTGGGACCTGTCGACTGCGCGTGCCATGGCAGTGGCGATGATGCTTATCGATGAAGACGGATTTGATCCGCAACGGATGTCAATTGCAGGCTATGCACAGTATCATCCGGTCGCCGTCAACACTACCCCGGAAGGTCGCAGATCAAACCGGCGAGTGGATCTGGTGGTGGTGTCAGCCTTTAAGCATCAGTAAGGAAAACCCGATCGCGCCAGGCAGGATCCTGTACCATGTCTGGGCCTACAATAACGCAGTATGATAACGAAGGCCAAAGCGGGGAGTGCGATTTTAGAAGGCGCTGACATTCTTGACAAGAGCTTCTAGAATCATGGCGGGAAGAGCGCTCGGAAGCTATTCCTGAATGAAATGGAGCTGCTCAAGGCATGGGGCACGCTGCTTCGCGGGTCGAATTCCACTCCCCGCAGGCGGGCGGGGAGTGACTATCTGCATCTCACCATGGCTTGGAAGCATGCGACCTAGTCGTTGCAAGAATGGATGCGGCCAATCTTCATCGTGATGGAGCAGGCATCCTTACCAGCCGAGACCGTGTAAAACACTTCCCGTCGACAATAAAGCCTTAAAGTAGCGTGACGCGCTGTCCTGAAGGAGTCTGTCGTTATAGGGAGGGACTGCGCTGCTATCTGCGTGCTCGTAGTATTCGCAGAGTTCCAGGGCGCTTCCAAGTCCCTTGCGAGAGCCCATAAGCACGTTCTCAATCCGGGAGCTAAGGCATAGGAGGTGCAGCAGATCCTTCATGGGAATACTCAGCATCTGATCCATCATGGAGAGCATGCCGACCATATAGAGCTCCGCAGGGTTCTCATTGAGGATCGGCGCCAGGGACTCGCAAAAGGTAGCTCGTTCGAGAGCCTGTCTGACAGCCATGTCGGGCCCACCGTTAGGCAGTGAGCCGGCGAGAGCAACGGTCACCAGCCTTCGAAATGCATCGTCCCCAACAGCAATCAGTGCTCCGGGAATGGTGGAAATGCGGCACCGAAATCCATATAATGCGGAATTTGCAAGGCGTAGAAGCCTATAACAAAGTGACGGTTCCATCTGTAGCAAATGTTCGACTTCCCTTGTGTCAAGAGTCGGCTTGGCCAGCGCTGAAAGCACTTGAAGATATATGCGCTTGTTGGGGGCTATTTGAGGCTCAGCAATGATCTCCGGTTTTGAATAGAAGTATCCCTGAAAAAGGACGTTGCCTTCAGCCTTGGCTATCTTCACTTCGGCGGCAGTTTCCACTTTCTCTGCCACAAACACAGGAGGGCGAGTGCGCTTCATATTGTAGATTTCCTGCCTGACGTCAGGACCCGCAGCGCGAAAATCAACTTTAATAAAGTCGGCGAGATCAACGAGCTCACGGTTATATTTCTGGGGGATAAAGTCATCCAAGGCCAAGCGATAGCCATCGTGTTTGAGAGTCTTGCACGCTTTCACAAGCTCATCGTCAACGGTGACAGTCTCTAGAATCTCGAGGATAACTGAACTGCTTGGCAGCAGCCTCACACTCATGTTAACCAATGCTTGGCGCGTGCAATTGATGAACAGATTACGAGGCGAAGCACAGGAGACCATTGACAGGAAGCTGTCGATGATTTGATTCGTGGCGTCTTCAGAATCGCCAGAAAACACGTTTTCGGTTCCGGAGCGAAACAGTAGTTCGTATCCGAAGAGGCGCATGTCTGAGTCGAGGATCGCTTGCCTACCCAAGAACCTGACGGCGTTGTTTGCTGATACGGTCATTATGGAGTTCCTCATTGTCCTGAGTCCGCTTGGGTGCCGTTGCCCGGCCATAATCAATCGCAGCTAAGGAATGCACAGCTCATTACAAAGGTTGAGAGTGAATGTCGAAAAGCAGACTTCAAAGCAAGAGACGTGAAGGGCGCGATATCGGACCAACACAAAACTGCTCAGCGAATCTTAGGGTGAACATATACTGTGGCTTGCGAACCTCTTGTAACACGGTATCAATGGGAACTCCTATGGCCCGGTTTTTAAGTGCATACTGAAGGCCAAAAACGGCAGCGCCAACTGATGAAATGAATTCGCGAAACCTGCCAGAGGTACCAGTCTGGGTTATGGAAGTCTTCAGATGGTGAGAATCTTCCGATCTAATTCTCCATAACTCTGACCTTTCCGATACTCCTTTCTGGTCTTTGAGCGGTAAGACCGCAGCTAAAGGCCTTTTTGGGGGATAAAGGGAGATAGAATGCTTAGTCTGCCACCGACATATCCATCCACTGAAACATTGAAATGGCTTCTGTGCCCTGGTTTTCTGAGGACTTCACCGGCAGCTCCGTCAATATATGCCGGGTTAGGCACCATCTTTGTGAGAACAGTTCGTCCCTCTGTTCCAACTGCCGCTGAGGCAACATTAAACACTTCATAAATTGCATCGCGTAGAAGCTCTTCCATTGGTGTTACCGCGAGGTGTTCTTTCACAACGGGGTCGGGCCATCCAACGAGCGCTCCAGCGATGGAGCCAAGGAGCCGGAGGTCGGCCTTGACAATGATCGGCGTCGCATCGGGAAGAACAGTGTAGATGCCGTATATCTGGCTCAGCTTCGTATCGGGAATGGGAGGTGCCTGGACAAACGTAACCTTGCGTCCAACGAGTTGCGAGAAGCGCCGCGAAAGAGCAAATGGAGTTGGTTCTGACATTGCCTAGCACCTGTCCAGAATTGGAGATAGAGCCTTCTGCACGTCTTCAGGCGTGAATGGCTTGGAGATCAGGAAGGTTGCTCCTGAGTTCATGGCCAGCTCTCTGATTCCGGCCGATGTCTCAGAAGTGATAAAGCCAAATGGAACCGCGTCTCCCGCAGCGCGTACACGCAAAAGAAAGTCGATTCCTGACATTTCAGGCATATTCCAGTCTGAAAGAATAAGTTTCGGCTGTTCTGCACGAAGCATTTCCAGCGCCTGAGTCCCGTTGCCAGCCTCGGCCACGGCAAGCCCACGAAAGCCGGCCTGCCGGATCGCCCGCTGGACGATCATCCGCATTGTCTTGCTATCGTCCACGAGAAGTATATCCATATACGCCTGCCTTGCAGAGTCGCTTTGGCGCGGCAATTCGCGCACACAGTGAAAGGACTCGGTTTGTTCGGTTCTCTATCGGCACATTTTGGGCAAGCGTTTAGTGGAAGGTTCTGGCAGTACGGTGCCAAGGCGCGCTGTGATGGCGCGTGGTCTTGCGGAGGTTTAACGGTCCAGTCGCTAAGGTCACCATTTTCAACGACATGAGTCTTGCTGCGAAGTTTTGTTGAGTGCTTTGGGCTGGCGATCCCGGGTTGCTCTTCATCCCTTGAAAATGCATTTCGTGCCGTTTTGCCATTTGAGGCGCGCGGTCGAGAGGTTGGTACCAGTAGGCGGCCAGCGGGAACAATAGTGGTTACTACCCTGGACGGAATGCACTCTGTTGCCGAGCATGTTGCAGCAGCTCAAAGGTGGGAGCGTGGCGCAGATCGCACCATTATTTGCTGATTATGCTGAGGCTTATCTCTAGTGTCCTCTTCGTCCGCACAAGCTTGAAAGGGTTGGTTGATTTGGGCCTTATTCCTCTGTTGATCTGAACGCGTCTTCTGGATATGCCGATAGAGCGAACTCGGACGAACGACACGGCGGTAAATGCAGAAAGCGCCGACAAGGGGCGCTGCTCCGGGGAATGAGGGGGGATCATGGACAACCTGAGCGAGGAAGATCAGGAAACGATTCGGGAATTTCTGGTCGAAAGCGATGAGAACCTCTCTCAGCTGGATCAGGATCTCGTCAAGCTCGAAAAGCACCCCACGGATGCAGCACTGTTGGGCAGCATCTTCCGCACCATTCACACCATCAAGGGGACGTGCGGTTTTTTGGCATTCACAACCCTGGAGAGCATCACGCACAAGGCAGAGAGTGTTTTGAGCCAGCTGCGCGACGGCAAACGGGAACTCACCCCGGAACTGGTGTCGCTGATTTTGGAGACAGTGGATGCCACGCGCAAGGTGCTGGCTTCGATTGAGGCCACTGGAAAAGAAGGCGATCTTCATTTTGAAGATTTGACCATGCGCCTGCAGGCAACAGCAGAGGCGTGCGGTACCCCTGAAAATAAGCCCGCTTTGCCGCAATCTTCTTCCGTTTCCCCCGCTGCTCTTCAGGCCGCCCCGAGCAAGCCAGTTCCCATTCAGCCCACTGAAGTTGCATCGCCTGTTCCGCAGATTGAGCATCCTGCCGAAAAGAGCGGATCTGCACGAGCCGCCAAAAAGCGGCTAGCGAAAGCTGAAAAAATTGCGGATACAAAAGACGAAGAAGACAGACGGAGTGGGCAAGACAGAAGAAGAGAGGCGGGCAGAAGAGAAGAGGATGAGGAGCGGCATTCCGCCGTAGTAGATGCGAATATCAGGGTCGGAGTCGATTTGTTGGACAAGTTGATGGACCTGGTGGGGGAATTGGTGCTTACCCGCAACCAGATTCTCCAGTTCAACACGGAGCGCGAGGACGCCACGCTGAATGCGACCTCACAGCGACTGAATCTGCTTACCACGGAGTTGCAGGAGAGCGTCATGAAGACGCGCATGCAACCCATCGGAGTGGTGTGGAACAAGTTTCCGCGCGTGGTGCGTGATATGTCGGTCTCTCTGGGCAAGCAGATTGAACTTGTCATGGACGGAGCTGAGACGGAACTTGACCGGACCATCATCGAGTCCATTCGGGATCCGCTGATGCATATCGTGCGAAATTCGTGTGATCACGGCCTCGAATTACCGGATGATCGTGTGAACGCTGGCAAGCCGCCACAAGGGAAACTGACTCTTCGCGCTTTTCACGAAGGTGGGCAGGTAAACATCGAGATCAGTGATGACGGGGCGGGAATTGATGTTGCGCGCGTCAAGCAGAAGGCCGTGGAGAAAGGCCTGCTGCGCGCGGAACAAGCCTCCAAACTTAGTGAGCGGGAGGCGATGAACCTTATCTTCCTGCCCGGATTCTCGACCTCGCAGACGGTGACCAACATATCTGGACGCGGCGTTGGCATGGATGTGGTGAAATCGCACGTCGAGAAGATTGGCGGCGTGGTAGACATTTCCAGCCTGCCAGGCAATGGCACCACAGTCAAGATCAAGATTCCTCTTACACTGGCGATCATTCCCGGCTTGGTCGTAACCTGCGGCGGTGAGCGATTCGTCATTCCCCAGGTCAGTCTGCTGGAACTGATTCGTGTCGAGGGAGGCGCTTCCGAAAAGCGCATTGAGCATGTGCATGGGACGCCTGTGTATCGCCGGCGGGGAAGCCTGTTGCCTGTTGCCTATTTGAACCAGGTGCTTGGACTGCGATCAGCCGATAGCAACGAAGCGGCGAACATGGTGGTCTTGCAGGCGGAAGAACGTCAGTTCGGCCTTGTGGTGGACGGAATCAACGACACCCAGGAGATTGTGGTCAAGCCTCTAGGAAAGCAATTGAAGGGGCTCACTTGGTATGCCGGCGCAACGACCATGGGGGATGGCCGCGTGGCCCTCATTCTTGATGTGCATGGTATTGGGGAGCGCGCAGGCGTATTTGGCAGGGCGCATGAACAAGCGCGCGCGGCCGAGGAAAAAGCGGCGAAGAAAAAGGACCAAAAAGCGAAAGCGGAAATCGAGCGGCAGCGGTTGCTGCTTTTCCGGTCCGGCTCCTTCGATCGTTTGGCAATTCCCCTTTCACTTGTCGCCCGGCTTGAGGAGTTTCCGCGGTCGGCTGTCGAGCGTGCGAGCGGGGGCCAGGTCATTCAATACCGGGACCAAATTCTTTCCCTGGTGTCTCTGCGGGATGTGCTGGAACCCGGCTCAGCCGACTATGGCCAGCCGTCTGATCTCGTTCAAGTGGTTGTTTTCAATGAAGGCGGCCGCAGCGTGGGAATGATCGTCGACGAGATTGTGGATATTGCGGAAGAGGCGGTTGTTGTACGCAAGAAGTCGGACCGCAAAGGCATCCTCGGGTCGGCTGTCGTCGGCAAGAAAGTCACAGACTTCCTGGACCTCAATGAAGTTATTCGTTGCTCGCAGAACGCATGGGAGCGGAGCGCTGAGGGGGAGGCGGGAGGCAAGAGTGTCCTAGTTGCCGATGCCTCGGTCTTCTCGCGCGGCATGATTCGCAGCGGCTTGGATATGGCGGGCTACGTGGTTTTCGAGGCCGCGAATCTGGATGAGGCTATACACCGGTTGGAGCGGCAACCGGTAGACATCGTGGTGATGGCTCTGGATCTTCCGCCCGATGGCAGTCCCGCATTGCTTGCTTCAATGCGCAACCGGCCAGAATGGGAGAACATTCCGGTTCTGGCGCTGGCTGAAACAGCCAAGCAGGCGAAGTCTCGAGCGGTTCGAACGGCGGGTTATGAGGACTGCCAGGTGAAGTCTGATCGCGTGCAGGTTCTGGAATCAGTAGCGCGGCTGGTCTCACAGGTACCTGATGACGAGGCGATGGCGGCGTGCGCCGGAGAGGAGAAATAGCGAATGGCGACGGATACGGAAATCCAGTTGGCACAGACGAGCGGACAGCTCTCGACGTTTTTCGTGGCCGACATGTTCTTTGGCGTGGATGTACTCGATGTCCAGGAAGTATTGCGCTCCCAGGAGATGACCCCGGTGCCCCAAGCCCCAGATGTCGTTCAGGGGTTGATCAACCTGCGCGGGCAGATTGTCACTGCCATCGATATGCGGCGGCGACTCGGGATGCAACCGCCCAATGGGGATCAGGCACCGATGAATATGGTGGTTCGCACCTCCGAAGGGGTGGTGAGCCTGCTGGTCGACGAGATCGGCGATGTGCTGGATGTGGATGCTGCCACGTACGAATTGCCGCCGGACAACCTGGATCCAGCGGCGCGAGAACTCATTCGCGGTGTCTACAAGCTGAAGGACAGGGTATTGCTGGTTCTGGATACGGAAAAGGCCGTCGAAGTGGACAGCAGTTACGTTCCTCGTAACAGCCAACTCGACACACCGTCCCAGATGCCATGACGGCGAGTCTGCCTCAACCAATCCTCGCGCAGAATTCACAGACGCATGCGGAGTTGGACCTGGCAGCTCAAATGAATTCGGCGCTGCGGCTTGGGGGCAATTCGCAACAGGCGGCGGATAACGAGGCGCTTCTCCCAACTCTGGCGAGTTGGCGCTTCAGGGAGCATCGCAAGACAGGTGCTTGAGTAAGCCTGGCGGGGCTGGGCAGTTGATTGGGCAGGAAGGCTTGCGAAGAAGCGCGACCACCCGAAAGGAGCAAGGATCATGAAATCGGTTAAAGATATGAAAATCGGCACCAGACTCCTCGCGGCATTCATTATCGTGGGAGCCATCACTGCCCTTATCGGCTATATGGGCGTCGCCAACATGGGCAAGATTGAGAATGTGTCCAAGACGTCGTATGAGAATGAAACGCTTGGCATCGAGTATCTCAAGCAAGCCAATATCGATCTTATCGCCCTGGACAGGTCCGCCAAGAACGTGATGTTGGCCTCGAACTCGGATGAGGCGGAGCAATACAAGGCCGCCGCTGAGGCTTACGAAGGACTGGTCGATGAGGATCTGAACAAGGCACGTCCTCTGATCCATACCGACAAGAATAAGGACCTGCTGCAACAGGCTGATCATGCGTGGAAGGATAGCCGTGCTGTCACTGACAAGGTCATGGCCCTTTCGCTGAAAGAGTCGTTCAGCAAGAAACAGCCGTCAGTGGTTCTTTCCATGGGCGATGGCCGCGCCAAGTCGGATGCCGTCGAGGATTTGCTGGCTCAGTTGGTGACGTCGAAGGAAGATGTCGCGAAGCAGGGGCAGGAGGATTCGACCAAGACATATCACAGCAGCCGCAACCTGATGATTGTCTTGTGTGGCTTGGGCATTCTGCTCGGTGTTGGGCTTGGCTATTACATTTCGCGCACCATATCGAAACCCCTTGGCCTCATCGCTGACGCTGCGAAAAACATCGCTCAGGGCGACGTAAATCAGAAGATTGATTATAGCTCGGAAGATGAGGTCGGCGTACTGGCCGAGGCTTTCCGCGCCGTTATCAGCGCCATCAACGCATTGACACGGGATGCGGTCATGCTCTCGGAAGCTGCCGTCGAAGGCAAGCTCTCGACACGCGCCGACGCCTCGAAGCATCAGGGCGACTATCGCAAGATCGTCCAGGGTGTGAACGACACGCTGGATGCCATTGTTCTGCCCATCAATGAAAGCCTTCGCGTCCTCAGCCAAGTCAGCGACGGCAACCTGCGCGAGAAGATCGAGATTGACTGCAAGGGCGATTACGCGAAGATCAAGGATGCCGTCAACGGGGTGCACTCATGGCTGACGAATCTGATCGACTTCATCACCAAGATCGCCAACGGCGATCTGACTGCAAAGATGGCTAAAGCCTCCGACCAGGACCAGATCTACCCGTGGTTGAGTTTGTTGAAGCAGAACATCCATGCGTTGGCAATCGACGCCGGGCAACTGACTGAGGCGGCCGTGCAAGGCAAGCTGGAAACCCGCGCCGATGCCAGCAAGCATCAGGGCGAGTATCGCACCATCATCGATGGCATGAACGGGACGCTGGAAGCGGTGGCTAAGCCGATCACTGTCTCTGCCGAATACGTGTCCCGTATCGGCAAGGGCGATATCCCCGCCAAGATCACAGACAAGTATAATGGCGCCTTCAATGATCTCAAGAACGACATCAATGCGTGTATCGATGGTCTGGGCGGGCTGGTCGAAGCGAACCATGCCATGCAACGGATCGTAGTGAACGACTACACGATCAGGATGGAAGGCAACTACCAGGGAGTATTCGCCGAACTCGCCAAGGCAATCAACGGTGCCGAGGATCAACTCGGGCGAGTTACCAGGACGATTGAAGCGGTCGGTGCGGGAGATTTCCAGGAAATACTGCACGACTACCGGAAGATTGGCAAGCGCTCGGAGAACGACGAGTTGATGCCCGCGTTCATTGAAACGATGACTTCGATCGGCAGCCTCGTGGATGCTACCGATACGGGCGCGAAAGCGGCCGCCAATGGCCAAGTGGGAGTGCGCCTGGATGCCAGCAAGCAGCAGGGCGACTATCGCAAGATCATGCTCGGCATTAACAACATGCTGGACTCGATTGTGGCGCCGCTCAAGATTACAGCGGAGAGCGCCAGTACGCTAGCATCCTCTTCCGAGGAACTGACGGCGGTAAGCCATCAGATGGCGGCCAGTGCGGAAGAAACTTCGGTTCAGGCTAACGTGGTTTCGGCGGCCAGCGAGCAGGTTTCCAGAAATGTGGCTTCGGTGGCTACGTCTTCGGAAGAGATGCAAGCTTCGATCCGCGAAATTGCCAAGAACGCCAACGAAGCGGCGCGCGTGGCCAAGAACGCGGTTGACATGGCGCAATCGACCAACGACACCATGAAGAAGTTGGGCGAATCCAGCCAGGAAATCGGCAACGTGATCAAGGTCATTACCTCGATTGCGCAACAAACCAACCTGTTGGCGCTCAATGCCACAATTGAGGCTGCGCGCGCCGGAGAGGCGGGCAAGGGCTTTGCGGTGGTTGCCAACGAGGTGAAGGAACTCGCCAAGCAGACTGCCAAGGCAACCGAAGAGATCAGCCAGAAGATCGAGGGCACACAGGGCGCGACCAAGGGCGCTGTTACGGCGATCGAAGAGATCAGCGCGATCATCAACCAGATCAATGACATTTCCAATAGCATCGCATCGGCTGTCGAAGAGCAAACGGCGACCACCAACGAAATCGGCCGCAATGTGACCGAAGCTGCGCAGGGGGTCAATGACATCGCCAGGAACATTGGCGGTGTGGCAACGGCGGCTAGAGAGACCACGCAGGGGGCGAACAATACAAAGGCGGCAGCCGCGCAACTGAGTCAGATGGCAGAAGAACTTCAGACGACAATGTCGAGGTTCACCTTCTGAGCGGGCGGCGACTGGATGAGGACCCGGCGAAGAGAATACCCTGCGCCGGGATGCACCAGAACGAGTAAAGGCGGACGAATAATGAGCAAAGCGCTTGTTGTAGACGACTCCAAGACAATTCGTACGATTGTCCGCAGGATATTGACTGGACTGGGATACGAAGTCCTGGAGGCGGAGAATGGCCTTGTGGCGCTGGGAGTTATTGAACACGAGAAAGCAGCGGTCAAACTTGTCCTGGCAGACTGGAACATGCCGGAGATGAATGGACTCGAACTGGTCAAGCGGCTGCGCCAGAATCCAGAACTAGCTTCATTGAAGGTGGTGATGGTGACTACCGAGACGGAGATCGGTCAGATGGCGTCGGCGCTGGCGGCGGGGGCCAACGAATACATCATGAAGCCATTCACAAAAGACATTCTCCAGGAAAAGCTCGATCTGATGGGGATTTCTGTTTTAGCGGCGGAGTAGTTATGACCAAGGTGAACCAGCGTCCACTCCAACCCGGTGAACGGATTCGCGTCATGGTGGTGGATGACTCTGTAGTCATCCGCAGGCTGGTCACCATGGCGCTCGAGGGAGATCCCGCAATTCAGGTCGCGGGAACGGCTTCCAATGGCGAGATTGGGCTGCAACGGATTCCTCAGATCAACCCTGACGTCATTACGCTGGATATCGAGATGCCGGATATGGATGGCCTCGAGATGTTGCGCCACGTTCGCCGCGATTTCCCTCGGATGCGGGTCATCATGTTCAGTACGCTTACCGAGCGTGGCGCCGCCAAAACGCTGGAGGCTTTGACGCTTGGGGCCGACGATTATGTGACCAAGGTTTCCAATGAGAGGTCGCTCGACCGGTCGATGGCCAGCCTGCGGGAAGAGATGATTCCGAAGATCAAGCAGTTCTTCTGCTGGGATGCGCCCGTGGCAGTCCGGCCGGAAGCTGCTGTTGCACCGGCAGAATTCTCTGTTCTGCGCAGTGCGTCAGGGCTGCACGCGGCCGGGGTTCGGCCCGAAGTGGTCGTGATCGGAGTCTCTACGGGAGGGCCCACCGCCCTGGGCAAAATCCTGCCTGTGTTTCCGGCGGACTTTCACTTGCCTGTTCTGGTGGTGCAGCACATGCCACCTCTGTTCACCCGCCTGCTTGCCGAACGTTTGAACTCAACCTGCCAGTTGCGAGTGGAGGAAGCCAGCCAGGGACGTTTGATTGAGCCGGGCAGGATTCTGATAGCGCCTGGTGATTTTCACATGAAAGTAACTTCCAGCGGCGGCAAGGTTGGGGTGTCTCTGGATCAAACGCAACGGCAGAATTCCTGCCGTCCCGCAGTCGATGCGCTATTTGCATCCGCAGGGTCGGTTTATGGCGGCGCGGCCATCGCCGTGATTCTGACTGGCATGGGACAGGATGGCTTGCGCGGTGTTGAGATTCTAAGGGCGCAAGGGGCCACTGTCCTGGCGCAGGATGAGGCGTCTAGTGTTGTCTGGGGTATGCCCGGCGCCGTAGTGAACGCGGGGCTTGCTGACCGCGTGTTACCGCTAGAAGAAGTCGTGCCTGAGATTCTTCGAATTACGGGCAGGAAGTAAGAGGAATCTGAATGGCGAGCCAAACCGTTGCGTCAAGCATTATCCAGGAGAACTACCGGTTTCTCCAGCAGTATGTTTACTCCCGGGTCGGCATCGTGCTTGAGGATGACAAGCACTACCTGTTCGAAAGCCGGCTCGCGCCCATCGTCAAGGAACTCGGTCTCGCGTCGGTCAACGACTTGTGCGTGTTTCTGCATAAGGAACACAACGCAAAGGTTGCCCAGCAAGTTGACGAGGCAATGACCACCAATGAAACCTACTTCTTTCGTGATCCACGCCAGTATGAGGCCATTCGGACTGTCCTGCTGCCGAAACTGAGGCAAGAACAGCCGGCTAACAGGAGCCTTCGTTTCTGGTCTGCGGCGTCCTCCACAGGGCAGGAAGCCTACAGCCTAGCCATGCTGCTTCTCGAAGAGGGGTTCGGGAATTGGAATATTGAAATCTGTGGCACGGATTTCTCCTCGAAGGTAGTGGAGCGTGCGCGGTCTGGTATCTATCAGCAGATTGAGGTGAACCGGGGACTGCCCACCACTCTTCTGGTGAAGTACTTCGAGCGTTCCGGCCTGGTATGGAAGTTGAACGAGAAGGTGCGGCGGATGGCTCATTTTGAGCGCATTGACCTGCGCAACAGAATGAGCGCTCTTGGCACTTTCGATCTGGTGTTCTGTCGTAACGTCATGATCTATTTCGACGAGGAAACAAAGCGAAAGATCCTGAAAGAGATTCACAGTACATTGTCTCGAGGCGGGTGGCTGATTCTGGGCGGCACTGAAACGGCCTTTGGACTGGATGAGTGGTATGAACGCCAGACTGTGGGAAACACAACCGTATACATCGCCCGCTGAAAGGAAACATATGCAAACCGAAGTATGTACAGATGTGTTGGCGCAGATTGTTGAGTCCGTGTTCCTTACCATGATGGAGCTTGAAGTCCTCCCTTGCGATGCGCCGTGGAACTTCGTTGGCGACAGAATGACCTCTCTCGTCTACCTGACGGGCGATTGGAACGGCGCGGTAATGCTTGAGTGCGACCCTCATCAGGCGTGCCTGTTTGCAGGACGGATTCTCTGCATGGATCCACCTGAAACAGTGGATGACGACGTGCGCGACGTTCTGGGAGAACTTGCCAATATGATTGGCGGGAACATGAAGAGCGGCATGTCGACCGGAGTACGTCTCTCCATGCCATCCGTCATGAATGGCAGGGATTATGACGTCAGGGTTTGCGGGTCCGAAGTCCAGAACAGAATTGCCTTTCAATGTGAAGATGGCAACTTCTGGGTTACCGTCCTCGCAACCAGGGAGTGAGAGATTGCTGGAGGGTGGGCGACGTCTCATTTTGCTGCCTATGAGATGCGTAGTCGGGAGTTTTCCGGTTCTGTAAGGGGATGCTCAGACCGAAGACCCGCCCAACCTTCGGCGATCCATACGGCCAACAAATCTCTAGCGGCTTACCGGCTGGTATAGATCTGAAACGGCGCCCAATAAAACGGCAGGCGCGATCTGCCTGGCGAATGCAGCAAGGCAAGTTTTGCATTGCGCAGCGCAATCGCTGGGGACTTGCCGTTTTCCATGCCCTGATAGAGAGTGTCCATCAGTCGCGGCGTGGAGTCGTCGCTGACCTCCCAGAGCGCGCCAATGACATTCTGCGCGCCGGCGCGAAGAAATGCCCAGGAGAGCCCCACCAATCCCTCTCCCGCATAGGAACGCGTGCCGCTGCCATAACAGGCAGAAATGGTAACAAGCCGTGCATCGATGGGGCGCTGCATGATGTCGCGGGCGTAGAGCTTGAAGGATTCCTCGCTGCCCTGGCCGCGGGAGAGAATGATGGCCGAATCCAACGGGTCGGTGCGGCTGGCGACCGCATGAGTCACAAAATGAATATAGGAATAGCGCGCCGGGTTGCTGGCAAGATACGCGGCGGGCGTGGCTTGCTGTCCGGTAAAAACGGACTGATGGCGAGCGGGGAAGTGCCGTTCGATCTGGGCCATCTCGGAGCCGAAGTGGGGAAGGCTGGGATAGTCCTGGCTGGGCGTCACCGGATTGCCAAGCAGGAGCAGCTTCCGCTCGGCGCCCCGTCCAGGGCTTGCCGCGGCAAGCGTTGCCAGCGATGGGGCCGAAAGCAGCGTTGCGTCGTCGATCAGGTAATGCAGGTCCGGACTGGAGTTTGAACTTGGTCCGGTTCGCGGACCAGGGCCGGGAACCAGCAGAGTTTCAAAGTTCAACTGGCTCAGCGCTCCATCGGCCAAGATCATGACCGGTGCGTTGCGGCGGATGAGCTTTGCGGCCGGAGCTACAAGCAGCTTATAGAGCGCCAGGCCATCGTCGTTGCGGCTCTGCGCGGGATCTTCCACGTCCAGCAGGGCCTTGCGGTAGCGCTCGACGCGGGCGACAATCTCCTTCTGCGCGGGAATCTGTGTGAGCGCAATCCTGGCCGGCGTGATTGCCCAGAGGTAGGACTGGTCTTTGCCCAGCCAATAGAAGAGCAGCGTTGCGCCAGTCTTTTGGGCGATCTGGCGGGGGTTCAAAGTTGCGGGGCGGAGGGAGCTGTTGCTCACTCCCAGGCCTTGCGCCAGCGTTTGTGCGCGGCTCTGATCGGCCGCGGCCAGAGCCTCATCGATGCGGCCTTCTTTGACCAACAGATGGATGTAGCCATCGTAGATGCCCGTGGCGTTGGCGGCGAAGGGAAGCCTGGATTCTTCGTTCTTGAGCTGCGCCCGCGCCGACTCGAAGGTCGCCAGCGTGGCTTTGTACGTCCGCTCCGCGGCCTGGTTGTTGCCTTGCCGCTCAAAGAGCCGGGCCAACTCGTCTCCGGCGTCCAACCGTGTTGTGGTTTGGCTTGTCGCGTCATTCTGGATTGCGCGGAAAAGCGATTCAGCCTGTCGGTCCTGGCGCCGCGCAGCCGCCAACATTCCCTGCGTCAGCATGATGTTCGCTCTCAGCCGGTTGCCGCCCGCGCGCTCCATGGGAGTTACTTGGTTGATATAGGCGCTTGCTTCGTCCATCTGCCCGGTTTCCACCGATACCTGGGCCAAGTCTTCGAGTGAGTATATGATGTCTTCCTTGCTATCGATTCTCCTTGCAAGATCGAGTGCCTGGCGATAGGACTGTGCTGCGCGAGTCAAATCGCCGGTATCGTGATAGACATACCCGGCGTCACTGATCCATTTGAGTTTGCTGCGAATATCTCTGAGCTGCGCGGCGCTTTTTTCCGCCCGGAGAAACTGCTCCAGAGCTCTTTCGTCATCTCCCAACTGGTAATAGGCCCATCCGATATTGCCTGTGGCGACTTGGGCTAAGTCTTCGGCGTCGATCTCCAGGGCAGCTCGGTATGCAGACCGGGACCAATCCAAGGCTTCGTCATAACGTTCCAGTTGCAATGCGGCGAATCCCAGATTGATGAGAGTTCCCGCTTCCGACCACCGATCATGATGGGCTCTGGCAAAGGCAAGAGTATCGAGATAATACTGCCGCGCTATGGCGCGATGCCCTTGCATGCTTGCCAGTATGCCTCGTGCCCGGAGCACCTCACCACACTGCTCGATGACACTTCCTTTGCACATGCCCTCTGCATCCGCAAGTCTTTGACTAGCCAAAGAAAGCTGCTGCTGATGTACCAATGCAATAGTCTCAAAAGCCAATTTCTGAATGGTTTCCGCCTGGCTGTCCGAAGAGGGATGGAAGACCGCAAGGAGACGCAGAGCATCGTTATACATGCCGCGAAAAAGCATGGATTCCGCTTCGAGAAGCTGGAATTTGGAAGCCCATGCGGGATCGGCAATCTGGAATTGTCTGACTCCCTGTTCTGCTTCCGTTTGGCTTCTTGCCAGATCACCATGCTGAAAGAGCTTCCAAGCATGGTCATACTCAATCTGGGCGCTGCCGGGACGTGTGTCTTCGAATGAAATTATCAGTAACAGTAAAAGAACCCACAATCCGGGGAAAAAGCAGAGCCGGTAAATGCACCGTGGTCTACCAAACCATCCCTGAATGCCCGCCAGACTCCGGGTAGCATCCCTTGTCCAGCGAGCATTCAGAAGACCTACTCGCTCTATGGCCAGTTTTTGCCGTTGGAACCGCCTCCACCGATAGGGATGTCCCCGTCGATTACGCATCCCAGCTTGAGATCGATCATCGTCAGGTTGAAGGTCGTCTTCTTGGGGATGTGCGTCTTCTTGTCGAAGTCCTCGTGCTTGACGGTCAGCTTGGCCAGGCTGATCGTCCCGAAGCCGGGAATCTTGATCACGTGCCCGAAGCTTTTTCCAGGGTAACCACCATTCGCCTGGTTGACCAGGGAACATTCGACCGCCTCCGAAGAGCCAAGAGTAGAAGAAAGTCGATTGTATCGTTCCTGCAACTCCGCGGGAAGGTCCTGGTGCTTGCGGATGCGCTCGTACTGGCTGGAGACGCGACCTAGAAAGCCCTTATCCCCGGTGTACGGCGCGTCATCGGCGGGCTTGAGGCCAAAGATTTCTGTATCCAGGTCCAACTCGACCGGGCGGCCGGCGATGCGAAGATTTTCGAAATGGGTGCCGAGAAAGGAGATCGACGGCACATAGCCGACGAGGGGGTGTTCGGTGATCATCTGGCCGACGACGCGGTCGGCGGTCAGAACTTCCATTACATTGAGCCCTTCCACGACCGTCGTGGTCAGGGTGTGCCAGCCCTCTCCGGGCTTCAGGCTGCGGCTGCCCGCAACATGAGAATAAGCAGAGCTGAAGGATATGACCGATTCCAGCCGGTATTCATCCGAGCGTTGGTTGAAGTACCCACCCGTTTCCGCGAGTTTTGAGTGAGCCTGGGGTTCGATTTTCTGTTGAAGCGGAAGCCGCAGATTACCCTGGAGAATAACTGCTTCCGCATTGAAGGTGTGCGTTCTTTCTTTCACGTCGGGCATGGGCGCTTTCACCTTTTCTTCTTTCCTTTCTTAGGATAAGGGGAGGACTTTGCGACGTCTCTCAAGACGCGTCAATCAGCCAAACGAAGCTCGACGGCATACCTGTCGATTTCGGTGCGTTCTCCATGAGCCGCAATGCCTGCCACCGCGATAGTATATGTTCCGTTTCGCAGCATTGTGCCGGGAATCACCAACGAGATTCGCTGGCCGTCGCCGGCTTCGTCAGCCTGGGCTGGAACGACACCCGACCAGGCGAGTTTCCCTTGCGGATCATAGAGATCAAAGGCGTAGGAGGCATAGGCGCCCATGCCGGGCTGCGGGGGAAGATCGACCGGGAGCGCAACGCCGTGGCGGTGATCGGCGGTAACTGTCTGCTGAGCCGCGCCTCGCGTGGCCCCATGCAGCGGAGCCCAGGCAAGAATGCTCGGCTGGCTTGCCTTGGCCCGCAGCGCCGGATAGGTGACCAGATTCTGGTATCCGATGACGAGCAGCAGAGTGGCAAACACGGGAGCGGCAAAGGCCGGCTGAAGCCAGGCTTGCCACCACTTCCGCTTTGTTCTGGACTCGCGGGAACGGGATGGGGCGGGGGCAGGCAAGGCGCTGGTCAGCTCAGGCAACTGGGCCTTGGCCTCCTCCACAAATGCGGCTCCGGAGCGAAGATCGAGGGCGCACTCGGGACATTCAAAGAGATGGTCTTCGAAGGCTTCGCGCTCATCGGGCGTCATCTCATTGAGAAGATAACGCTCTGCGGCCATCTTTTGCACTGCTTCGCAATGATCCATCAGCTCAATCCCCAGATTGGTTCATACAATCTTAATAGTGACCGCGAGCGCAGAATCGTTTCAAGCCTCACAGTTATTCGCCTTCGAAGCTACCTGATTCCCGACACGCTTCACGTATTCGGTTTTGAATTCCTGCTTGGCGCGATGCAGCAGCACCCGCAGATAGTCGCGGTCCACGCCGAACTCGCGGCAGACTTCGTCGCGATCGCGCTCATCGAGGAAAACGGCTTTCAGCAGCGATCGGTCGCGCGGCTCAAGGTCGAGGAGGATTTCCCGGACTTTCTCCCTGATCTGCCCGGCGGCCACAATCTGCAGGGCATCGGCGCCCTGGTCGGGCAGCTCTGGCCGTCCTTCCACATCCAGAGACTCGCTGCCGCTCGTTGAGCGGTAATGCTCTGAAAGTACATGGTTGCAGACCATGTTCACGAAAGCGCCGAGGCGCTCCGGTTGGCGCAGACCGCCGTCCTTTCGCAAAACCGAAAAGACGCGGGCAAAGGTTTCCTGGGATACGTCCTCTATCGCATGTGGGCACTGCAGACGGGAACGAAGCTTGAGCCGGAGCAATTCCGAAAAGTAGCCGACAAAGTGCTCCTGCGTCTGCCGGTCACCGGCACGGAGACTGTCAACGTAACCTGCATCGAAGGAATAAAGCTGCAACGCCGACTCCGCCAGGCTGAGAGGATATAAGTATGGTAACGCAATTACAGAAGGGGCACGAACTCTTTGCGTCCCTGGCGATGGAGTGGAACCAGCAGCCGGACACTGAAGCGGCGTCGGTGAGCGGCACAGAAAGCTGCAAGGATCATCGTGAAAGCCGCGAAAAACGGCCCAGACACGTTCTCGGCAAAGCCGGAAACGATGCGGCTTCCAGTATCTTCAGCGGCGCCTTTTGCAGGTGTTTCAGAGCACAAACAACCACGCCAGAAAGAGTAGGGACAGGTATAACCAGGGCGATTTCCATGGGATGCCAGACTTCGACTCCCTGCCGGGCAGAGCCGTGGAGTATGCCGGTTCTAGGAAGCCACTCTGCCCAGGAAGGTTGCCGGAACGAAGGGTTGCCGTATCCCGCGCAACGGAGGCGTGACCTAAATCCATCCCCGCGAAGCGGCGCAGCAAAGGCGAAACATAAAGGTATTCCTCTATGCCAAGATCGTACAGATTGAACCACCGGTGGAATAGGCATCTGCAGAGTTTCAAGCAAAGCCGTGCCAGTCGGAGTCCGTTGCCTGGCTTCGGATTGTCCGCTTCGACCGAAGCTAGATTCTCCGCGCTGGGAGTCCCCTGCTCCATATCTTCAAAGGACAGCTCTTGCCCAGTCTCCCGGCCAAACTCATAAGTACTTGCCTCTGATATCGGTGATTTCTGCCACATGTTCCTCATACTCCGCGGATGACTTTATCCAGATAGTCTTTGGAAACAGGATTCAGATTGAGACGCTCTTGCCGACCTTGCGTCACTCTTTCCAGCACGCAAACAACCACCGAGAGCGCCAGCCACTGAAAAAGAAAGCCCATTCTGCTGCTGCTCATCCAGAGAGCCGGAGGCAGGGCGAGCAGGAAGCTCCAACAATAGAAGTTGTCCATCAGGCGGCCCAACACGCAGGAATCAATCGCGGCGCGCAGGCGCGCAACCAGGTGCAAGGGACCGTTCTCCCTCGCCAGCAGATGAGCTACCCGCCAGCTGGCGAGCGCACATAGAGCGAAACACAAGGCAGAATTGATTTCAATCATTTCAAAGTTACTCCCTGCACTATGGGCTGCATTCGGAATCCGCATTGCAACTCTGGTTCCGTCTGCTCTGGGGGAAACCTTTTAATGGCGGCATGGATGGTTTGTTCGACACCGCCTCTCCTACGAATGTCCGCGCCGCCGGTCGTGCCAAGGCAAGGAATCCGGTTGTCCGCTTGAACAGTCTTTACGCGCGGAATCGAAATCCTGCTTTCCAGGCTGTTTCCCCACACCACCGGAGCGCCAGGATCGGCTGCCGACGAAGGCGTACTCCACGAGAGCACGGCCCGCACCCTGACCGCCTTCTCCTCTTCGCCGCAATGCCGCACATGCTTGCGAAAATCACACGGTAGCGAAACGTTGAACTTCTGTCCTTCTGCTGGAAGGCAACTGAAGTCGTACACCACCACCGAGGCTGTCCCTTCGAACTGGAATCCCGAACCCCAGTCAACCCAAAAGGCAACGTACTCTCTGCTACCCGCCGTGCGCGGGTCACCGGAGTAACCGATGCTCTGTTTCACCATGAGTACGGCCGTCAACTGGCCGGTATCCGGATCCAGCCCGATGCTCTGCAACTGCTCGTAATCGGTATTGCGGTTGGTGTTCAACCAGGCATCCACGACGCTGGTGGGGTTGATTCTTGTGATTTCACCAAGCCATTTCGTCGGGTTCAAAGCAATCTCCAGAGAGCTAGCCGCCACGGCCAGCCAAGGGGCCAGGTAGCGATGCTGCGGTACCGAGGTGCCGGCGTAAAGTCGATGAAGTTCTCCGGGACCCAGAATCTTCGGCCTGACCGCCTCCATCGATTGACCTGGATTGACCGCCTGACTGACTTGGTCGATGGGCATGACTGCCTCATCCAGAGGGGTGAGGGCCGGAACGAAATCGAAGCTGCCTTCGTCGAGATGCTGGACCCGCGCGTTGCCCCAAATCCGGGATCCCTCCGGGGAACTAGCTGCCGGCTGTTTTTTCCACGGCAGAACGGCGCCGGCAGGCTGAAATCTCTCTTCGCCGCGGGCATTCGTCTCGGTCGGGTTACGGTGTTGAGAAACCATCAACATGCCTTTCGGTTTGTAAAACCCGATTGGGTCTGCGCCTGAACCATGCGCTGAAACACGCGCTTCTGCCGGCGCGGCAGACTCTTTATCGCGCTGGATCGCAAAGGCCTTTGAGCGTGGAACGCTGGGACTCCGAGTCACCGTACAAGGTATAGTGCGAGTTTGCTCAGGATCGTTTCATCTCCCGGTGGAAAAAGGTCACATGGCCAATCGGAAAGGGAATGACTGCCATTTTCACTTCGCCATGCTTGTGCAGTCTTCCGCCACGGAACCGTTCCGACCGGGTTCAACAGCCGCCTGGGAGACACAGCTGCGGAAGTGTTCGCTCGACGAAGAAGATGGGTAAGAGCTCGCCGTCCTGTGTTAGATTCCGCCTACTCTCTCTATGGTGAGTTACGAAGCTCTGAACGGAACATGGTCCTATAGCGCACACGGGATACGGAAGTTCCGCCGATCTCGATCAGCGTCAGCTCGAAAAACTCTCGATATAGGGCCTAATTGATAGGGATTTGCTCTCTGAAAGCTCTTGTCCGGCCGTCAGAGACGCTATGCCCACTGCAGGGCTCGCCGCTTGCGGTCCGGGTACCAGTTCACCACCACAAGGGCCGCCGGCCAAGTCCATGCCATTCGGCATTCACACCCCGGCCTGAGCAGCGTTCCGTCTTCTATATCCTGACCAGCTCACGCTGAATGGCACCGGTGACCCAGGCCTTGCCGCGAGCGGTCAACATATCGATTTCGCTGCGCACGCCAAACTCCGGCAAGTAGATGCCAGGCTCGACGGAGAAGCACGTGTTGGGCAGAAGCAGACGTTCGTCGTGTGTTTCCAGATTGTCGAGGTGCGCTCCCGAGCCGTGCAACTCCTGCTCGATGTTGTGGCCGGTGCGATGAGTGAAAAACTGGCCGAAGCCGGCCGCTTTGATGACGGAGCGGGCCGCGTCGTCGGCCTCGAAGCCGCGAATCTTCCGGCCATCCCTGAAAGCGCTTTCCACGGCAGCTATGGCCGCGTCGCGGGCCTTCACGACCGTATCGAAGACCAGTTGCTCACGCTCTGATGGCTCGCGCCCCACCACGCCGGTCCAGGTGATGTCGTAGTAGACGCTGCCGGGCTTGTCCGCTTTGGCCCAGATGTCGATGAGTAGAAAATCGCCCTCGCGGATGGGCGCGGAGTGCTCGGCGGTGGCCTCATAGTGCGAGTCGGAGGTGTTGGCGTTGACGCTCACGTCGGGGCCGCTGTCCCAGATGAGGCCCTCGCGGCGCATCGCCTGGCCGAGCCACTGGGAGTGGTCGAATTCCGTGTAAGGCTGCGGCTTGCCCGCGGACGGACGCAGGCGGCGGTCAATCTCCTTCCAGCCCTCGGCCACAATCGCATCGATGGCCCGTTGCGCGACGCCGTGGCTGGCTTTCTGCTCCTCGGTCAGCACCGCCTCGAACTGGCTGACCAGATCGGCGGAGCTGACAATCTGCTTGTCCAGGCCGCGCAGGAATTCGATCGTCCCCGCGTCAACCATCGACACGTACATGATGTCGTTGTTGTGCGAGTACTGCATAGCCACGGTGCGTGCGTCGAAGAGCATCGCTTCCAGGCCCGCGGCCATCTCCTGCCAGCTCGAATACTGGGCTTTCGTGCCGGGCAGCGTGTCCAGCCGTCCCTGCTCGATGCGGTGCACGAGCTTGCGCGGCTCGCCCGAGGCGGGCACAAAGTAGTACCAGCGCCGCGTTACCATGGCCTTCTCGTCCAGGCCAAGAATGTGTCCGGCGATGGGGTCGCGGTGGTGGTGGTCATAAAACAGCCAGCCGTCAAAGCCGGCCTCGCGGATTGCCGCCTGAATCGTCTCGATGTTCATACCGGCCATTTTACGCGTGTTGGGCACAGCCGTTCCCGGTTTTAAAAAGATGCGCGCTCTGAGCTTTAACCCTGGTTCATCCTGAGCCACCCGGAGCGTCCGGCTCCGAATTGCCGGCCAGCCGCCTGGGACTCGGGAGGACCGTCTCGCTAGGCTCTGACGCTTCGCATAGCTGGCTGCCAGGCCAACCCGGCGAGCGCGATGATGCAAAAAGCCGCACCTGCATAAAACGTGAACGATGCTCCAAATTGATTCCACAACAGGCCGGCCAGCACGCTTGCAAACAGCATGGCCAGTCCACTGAGCAGATTGAAGAACCCATACGCGGTACCGCGCAAATCAGCGGGCGCGGTATCGGCAACCATCGCCGACATCAAGCCCTGCGTCATGCCCATGTGGATGCCCCAAAGCAGGACACCAGCCAAAACGACGCCCCACTGGCCGTTGATTGCCAATACCATGTCGGCCGCGATCAGCACGACCAAGCCAAGAGCTAGTAATGTTCTGCGGCTCATCAGGTCGGCGAGCTTGCCAAACGGATACGCAGACAGGGCATAGACCAGGCTCATCGCGACCATCACCAGTGGCACGAAGGCGACCGGCACGCCACGCTGCTGCGCGCGCAAGACAAGAAACGCTTCGCTGAAGCGGGCCAGCGTAAACGCCGCGCCGATGGCTACAACCCACCAATACTGATTGCCAAGGCGCTTCAGGTTCTGCCGCTTGATTGGATTCGTGCGCTTATCTTCCTGGCGATGCTCCGGCTCGCGCAAGCCAAAGAACAGCAGCGCGACCGCCATGAGTCCCGGAATTACCGCTACCCAAAACACTTTGCGAAAGTCATTGGCCCAAAGTAGCATCAAGCCGACGGCCAGCAAGGGGCCAAGAAATGCGCCTACAGTGTCGAGGGCCTGACGCAGGCCGAAGGCCGCCCCGCGCTGGTGCTCCGGCACAATGTCCGCGATCAAGGCGTCGCGTGGCGCGTCGCGTATGCCCTTGCCAACTCGATCCAGCAGCCGCGCACTGAAGACGATCCCAATCGACGATGCCATGGCAAACAGTGGCTTGGTGAGCACGCTCATTGCGTAGCCGAATATCGTCAAACTCTTGCGCTTGCCCAGATAGTCGCTGAAGGCGCCCGAGAATATTTTGATGATCAGCGCAGTGGACTCAGCCGCCCCCTCAATCAGGCCGACCAGGGAAACACTCGTCCCCAGCGTCAGGACCATGAACAGCGGCAGCAAGCTATGAATCATCTCCGAGGAAATGTCCATCAACATGCTGACAAAGCCAAGTACCCACACGCCTGCCGGAATCTTCTGCGAGGGTCCTGTTGCCGTTTTCATCGTCGATTCCATACGAGAGTGCTTCTCCCATTCATAGACGACTTCAGCCTCCCGTAAGATGTTTTTTCTTCCGCTCCCGCGACGAAGGCCTGCCGGCGAAGATCGCGGGGCGGAAAATGCCGCTCAGAGTCACGGCTTCGGTCAACAGCAATGAGAGAAACGCTATAGTAATCTCAACGGCAGAATGTTTGTTTCAATAAATTCTCAGCTCGCCTCTCCGAGTTATGGCGGAAGAATCTGCTAAAGGATTGGTGCTCAAAATGGCCGGGGAAGTGCTCGATTTTTACGAAGAGCTCGCTGATTGCTATCACCTGATCTTCGAGGATTGGGAGAGCGCCATCGCGCGCCAGGCCAAGATTCTGGACCGTCTGCTGGCCTTGCATGGCGCTGGGAACCCGCTGAAGATTCTCGATTGCGCCTGCGGCATTGGCACCCAGGCAATCGGGCTTGCCGGGATGGGGCACAAGGTCGTGGGATCGGACCTGAGCGAGGCAGCGGTCCGTCGCGCGCAGTGGGAGGCACGGCAGCGGGGACTGACCATCTCGTTTTGTGTCTCCGACATGACCTCGCTCAATGAGATCGCGGAGAGTGGCTTCGATGCCGTGATTGCCGTGGACAATGCGTTGCCGCATCTGAGCGCGGGGCAACTTGTGCAAGCAGCGGCGGCCATTCGGCGGAAGCTCAAGCCAAATGGACTTTTTATGGCCAGCATCCGCGACTATGACGCGATCATCGTTGAAAGGCCCACGATCCAGAAGCCAGCTTTCTTCGGCACGCCGGAAAACCGCCGCATTGTTCACCAGGTGTGGGACTGGACGGAGAACACGGAGAAGGGTGCGGGATACTTGCTCCACCTTTACATTACGGTCGAGTCGGAGCGCGGATGGAAAGCGCATCACTTCGTGTCGGAATACCGGTGCCTGATGCGAGACGAACTCTCAGCCGTCCTGATCGATGCGGGATTTGTAGATGTTCATTGGATGATGCCGCCGGAGAGCGGCTTCTACCAACCCATCGTTCTGGCAAGATTGTCAGCTTAGGGCGGGCGTGCAGGGCCAGGCATCAACAAGTTTGGCGTTCACTGAACGGCCCGTTTCACTTGTCTGGTGGACTGCATCCACGCGTAACCTGCCCGGACTCCCGTCAACTTTAGTAAACTCAACGGCAGAATGCTTCTCCCTCCGCTTCAATTTCGCTGCTCCCGTTCTGCGCTCCGCCCCCCCGCTCTTGCTCTGGCTTTGACCTTCCTGGCCGTCTCGCCGTTGGCTGTGGGGCAGGGCACTCACCTGTGGACCCAGTCGCGGCTGGAGGAGTTTGAAAAGGGCACGCCGCAAGGGGTCGAACTCACCAGCGACGGCTTCCTGCGCCAGGGGCCGGGCTTGACCGAGCAACTGACCACGCCTGCGACGTATGTCTGGTCGGTCGCCGTGGATAAGGCCGGGACGGCATACTTGGGAACCGCTTCGCCTGCGACAGTGCTGCGTGCCGGCGGGAAGCAAGGAGACGCGCCGTTCACGCTTTTCGAGACGAGGGATCTGGCAGTGCAGGTCGTCCGGCTGGGGCCGGATGGGGCGCTCTACGTGGCCACGCTGCCCAGCGGCAAGGTCTACCGGCTGAAGGCTGACGCGACCACAAAGCAAGATGACGGAAGCGCCACGGTGATTTTTGATGCAGCCAAACTGGACGGCGCGAAACCAGACGATGGAAAAACAGAGACAAAGTCCCACTACATCTGGGACCTGACCTTCGACGCGGCCGGGCGGCTTTACATTGCCACTGGCGGGCCGGCGGCTGTCTATCGCGTCGAGCTGGATAAGACGGGGAGCAGGCCCGCTGGTGAGGCGCAGCTGTTCTTCAAGAGCGACGAGCAGCACATTCGCTCGCTGGCCTGGGACGCCAAGGGCAATCTGATCGCTGGCTCCGACGGCTCCGGCCTGGTTTATCGCATCAATTCTGAAGGCAAGGGCTACGTGCTTTTCGAGGCCCCCCGCCGCGAGATTACCTCGGTGGCAGTGGCCGCCAACGGAACCATCTATGCGGCCAGCGTGGGCGACAAGAGCCACAATCCGCTGCCTCCGCTGCCCGTGCAGGGAGCCGGAGCGGTCAGCATTACGATCGTTCAGCCGGGCTCACTGCAGGCGGCCAACGCCAGCGCCTCGGTGCCAGAAGGCAGCGAGATTTACGCGCTCGTCGAAGGCCAGGCGCCTCGCAAACTCTGGGCAGACAAGGACGAAATCGTCTACGCGCTGGCGGCGCAGACGGACAGCCTGCTGGCGGTGACCGGCAATCGCGGCCGCGTTTTTCGCATCAAGGATGACGGCAGCTACGCAGACATCGCCCACCTGGAGGCGCAGCAGGGGCTGAGTCTGGCCCAGGCGCAAGGCTCGGAAGGCATGGGCGGCATTCTCATCGGAACAGGCAATACGGGCAATCTGGTATTTCTGGGCCGCGCCGAAAAGCACGAATACGCGAGCGACGTGCTGGACACGGGCGCCATGGCACGCTTTGGGCGCGTCGAAGTCGAGCCCGGTTCGGGCAACTACGAACTGCTGACCCGCACCGGCAACGTGGAGCAGCCTGTGCGCGGCTGGTCTGATTGGCAGCCGCTTCGCCACGGCGCGGTGGCCTCGCCTGCGGGCCGCTTCCTGCAATGGAAGGCCGTGCTGCACGCGACGGGCTCGCTGGGCTCTGTGGGTGTCAACTATCTGCCCGTCAATGCCGCCCCGGTGGTGGACGAACTGGTGGTCGTGCCCGGCGCGCGCTACAATCCGCAGGCGCAGATGGCCAACCAGCCGCCGACGGTCAACATCGTTCTTCCCTCTGCCGGCCAGGCCGGAGTCACTGTTGACGGCAGTGCTGCCACGCCGTTGCAGGCTGCCAAGGACCGCACAGCCATCACCGTTCGCTGGGCGGCGCACGACGACAATGGTGATGACCTGACTTACTCGCTCTATCTGCGCGGGGATGGCGAAACTGTCTGGCGGCTGCTGAAGAATGGACTCACCGACAAGGCGTATAGCTTTGACGCCGCTCTGATTCCTGACGGCGGCTATCAGATCAAGATCGTCGCTTCCGATGCGCCCTCTCACACCCCAGGCGAAGCACTCACCGGCGACAAGGTGAGCGAGCGCTTTGAGGTCGACACCACGCCGCCGGTCGTCTCCGCGCTGAAGGCGAGTCTGGAGCCGTTACTCTGCGCAGGTCTTCACTGCACGGGGAAGATTCGCGTGAGCTTCGACGCCGAAGATGCCTTCTCGCCCATCGCGCACGCCGAGTACTCGCTTGATGCGGGGACGTGGCAGTATATCGAGCCGGTCGGCGGGCTCTCCGACTCGCGGCGCGAGCACTATGACGCGCTGATTCCTGTGCCCGCGGAGGGCGGGGTCAGCGAACACCTGGTCACAGTCCGCGTTTACGATCGGCACGACAACGTGGGTGTGGCCAAGACGGTGATTGCCGCCGAAAAGAAATAGGGAAGCGAAAGCAAGGCGGATTGAATGCGATTTGAGCTTTATGTAGCGGCGCGGTATTTGAAGGCCAAGCGGCGGCAAGCCGTCGTGGGCGTGGTGACCACCATCTCCATCGCGGGTGTGGCCGCGGGCGTCGCGGCGCTCATCATCGCCCTGGCCATCACCAACGGCATGAGACGCGACCTGCAGGACCGTCTCCTCGGAGCCTCGTCGCAGGTGGACCTGATGCGCGTCCAGTCGGATGGCATTCGCGACTGGCAGCCGCTGCTGGAACGCCTGCGCCACGTGCCCCACGTGACCGCGGCTGCGCCGGGAATCTACGGGCAGGTGCTCGTCTCGCGTGGCCCCCGCGCCGGCTTTGCGCTGATCAAGGGCATTGTCCCCGTGCAAGAACGGACGGTCAGCAGCCTGTTGGAGACCATCACCTCCGGCACGGCCAAAGACCTCGATCCCGAGGCCGCGAATCAGCTTCCGGTTTCCGATTCGACTGAGGCCGCATATTCGGATCAGGACTCGCTTCCAAGCTCCATCAACACGCCGTATCCGCCGCTGGTGCTGGGTAAGGATCTGGCTGAGACCATCGGCGCTCAGGTGGGCGACAGCGTTCTGGTCACAAGCCCCCAGGGCGAGCTGACGCCGCTCGGCCTCGCGCCCAAGTATCAGCGTTTCCGCGTCACAGCCATCTTCCACTCAGGTTTTTATCAATACGACGCGGCCATGGCTTTCATGCGGCTCAGCGACGCGCAAAGCCTCTTCAGCGAGCCCGATCTGCTCTCCGTCATCAGCTTCAAAGTGGACGATCTGGACCGCGCTCCGGCCATCGGCAAAACCATTGAGCAGGCCGCGGGCAAGGGCTACATGACCACCAACTGGATGGAGCAGAACCGGGAACTCTTCCGCGCCCTGAAACTCGAACAGGTGGTCACCTTCATCGTCATCGCCCTCATCGTCATTGTGGCCGCGCTCAACATTCTCATCGCGCTCACCATGATGGTGATGGAAAAGACCCGCGACATCGCCGTCCTGATGAGCTTCGGCGTCGAGCCGCGGCAGGTTCGCCGGATTTTCCTGATGCAGGGCTTTCTGATCAGCATCATCGGCACCGCGCTGGGACTCATGCTTGGCTATTTTGCCGCCTGGGCCGGCGGGCACTATCACTTCATCCATCTTTCGGCCGAGGTCTACTCGATCGACACGCTGCCCTTCGCGCCGCGCTTGATCGATGGGGTGATCGTGGCCGCGCTCTCGATTGGCATTTCGCTGCTGGCTACGCTGTATCCCTCGCACGCGGCCTCGCGCATCCTGCCGGCTGAGGCGCTAAGGTACGAGTGAGGTGTGCTTCTTGACAATGTGACACATTTTGTGTCACATTGTATTCATGCCGAGCGTAAACGTACGCCAACTCCGCGACAGCCGGCAACTCTTCAAGTGGCTTGAAGCCGGTGAAGTTGTCGAACTCAAGAAGCGCAATCGCGTTGTGGCGCGAATTGTGCCCGAGTCGCCGAGGATTGAGCCCGTGAAAATGCCGGACTTCGCCGCGCGCCGCCGTGCGATCTTCGGCGACCGCGTGCTGACCCCGGTTGCCGATCTTATTGCTGACCGGGAGAACAGCCGCTATTGAACGCCTACGTCGATTCGAGCTTTCTGGTTTCGAGCTACATCACTGATGCGCATTCTCCACTCGTAGACAAGCGCGTGGCTCTTGGCTTCTCCATCTGGATCACGCCCTTCAACCACGCGGAACTGGCAAATGCTATTTATCAACAGGTCTTTCTGAAACGGCTCACTCTCGTTGAAGCGCAGAAAGTATGGGATGAATTCCTGCGCGACTACCTCTCTGGCCTGTGGACCTCTGTCGAGTTTCCTCATCGAGCATGGGAAACTTGCACCGATCTCGCTCGCAAATATGGACCCAGGCTGGGAGTCCGCACATTGGATTCGCTGCACGTGGCCTGCGCGCTGGAACTGAGGGCAGAGCGATTCTGGACCTTCGACGAGAGGCAGGCGAAGTTGGCCGAAGCCGTCGGGCTGGATACGAGCGCCTGATTCTCTGCCGCGAGGAAGCTAATGCAGGCGCTTTATTGCCCGGATGAATGTCTCGGCTTGCCGATCCGCATATTGAACCCGACCATTGGGCCGTAGACATTGATCCCGTTGTTGGTATATTTCGGCTCGGACATGTAGAGATTGGAAACGTGCATGTAGCTGCAGCCAATGGCCATGCTATAGCGCGGGTTGAAGTTGTACCGCACGCCGCTGCCTACCATCAGAGTAAAGGTGAAATCCTGTCCCTGCGCGTAGGCCACGCCATGGGGTCCCTGCGCGTTAATGAACCCGGCTCCGGTGCGCGTCTCAAAGTAGGGCGCGGTTCTCCAGTTGCGATGGACGAAATTGCGCCGAAAGCCTAAGTCGAAGGCCTCATAGTGGGTTTCCGGGCCTCTTGGAATTGCCGTGAGAGACAGGGTTAGCGTCAAATCCGTGTTCCCGCGCAGGATTCCGGGACCATTCAGTTTACCCATATGCCATCTGAGCGAAGGGAATATGGGCACAAGAGTGTAGTGAAGTGGCTTTTGCGTGTAATCGTCGCCCACGAAGACGTCGAAAACAAAGGGGATATTGACAGGTAGGACGCCCAATTCCTGGGAATACTCGAGCTTGTTCCGGTAGTAGATCTCATCGTTGAAATCAGCCGTTTTCTGAGGTTGGGAGACTTCAACCTGCGGTTGGGCGTTTGAATCCTGTCCCATCGACATCACGGGCAGTGTGAGAGATGCTAGTGCCAGGGTGAGCAACTTCAGCTTTCGTTCAGTCATTTTCAGAGGAGAGTCCTCGCGGGAAACAGCCGTTTTTGCGCGAATTGTGAAGTAGCAAGCGGGCCCGTTCCAAAGGCCATTTCCTGTTTATACCATTCTTCAAGCCATCAGGCATTCACATGTATCTCACGTAAAATCAGCCACCTTCGATGGCTTAGGCAAATGGACGAGCTTGCAAAGGCCTTCGGTTATCTCTCCATCTATTGCGGAGTAATAATTCCGCCCAGCGCATGACGCCGGGGCAGCACGATGCCGCGATGATCCACCTCGGGTGGGGGCGTGCTCTTCTGGTCGAGAGCGGGCGGAGATTCCCGCTCAATCAGCGCGCCTCCGCAGGCGGGACACCAGTCCGCGGGGTTCCCTTTTTCCAGCAAAGCGTGGCATTGGCTGCAAATCCGTTCCATAACCAAGAGCTTACCGGATTGGTGTGCTCGCATCCAGCGCCAATCTCGCCGAAGTCCGTTGGCCCGACCGTGGGTGGCCGTACACTAGAGATATGCACCCTCCTGTTCGTCTGGTGGCAATTGATGTGGATGGCACTCTGCTGCCGGGCTTTGCCAAAGCATTGACACCGCGCACCGGGCGGGCTCTGAAGGCCGCGCAGGAGGCCGGCATCACTGTGGCTCTGGCCACCGGACGCCGGACGGATTTCGCGGCTCCGTTGCTCGACGGGCTGAACCTGCGAGCGGACCTGCCGCTGATCGCGTCCAATGGAGCAGTGCTTCGAACCCTGGGCGGAGAAACCCTGGAACGCTGCTTGCTTCCGGCAGAAGTTGCGCGCGGTTTGTGTGGGCTGTTCAGGCCCTTCGGCGCCCTGGTTTTTACCTTTGATCGCCCGGGCCGCAAGGATCTGGTGCTGGAAGACCTGGAAGTGGCGCATCAAGCCATCGCAATGTGGGTCGATGCCAACCGCAGCGCCATTGAGGTGGTGAAGCCGCTGGAAGATGCTCTGCGCGACGGCGAAGATCTCATTCAGGGCATGGGTGCCGGAAGCCTGAGCCAGATGCGCGATGCCGAGGAAGCACTCAAGGGCAGCGTTTGGAGCGGCAGTTGCGAGTGCGTGCGGACGGTCTATCCGGGGCGCGATATGTCGATTCTGGACCTGTTGCCGAAGGGCGTTTCGAAGGGCAGGGCGCTGGAGCGGCTGGGCGCGCGGCTAGGCGTGCACCGCGCGGAGACCATGGCCATCGGCGACAACTGGAACGATGTGGGCATGCTGGAGTGGGCAGGACAGGGCGTGTTGATGGGCAACGCAGCCGCGGAATTGCAGGCCATGGCGGAGATGCGCGGCTGGCAGCTGGCTCCGCCCAACGACGAGGACGGCGTGGCCGTGGTGCTGGAAGCCGCCATTGCCAAGCGCGCAGCTGCAGGAATCTGAGCGATCCATCCGGAAACCGGAGTGTGCTTTTTGTGTGGTTTGTCCTCAACCCGTGCGTTATTTGCGGCCTTGGTGGTGCTTGCTGCCCTGATTCCATGCGCACGTGCCGCTGAGCTCTTTACTCTGCGCAACGGTTTCGAGATTCGCTGCGATCATCATGCCCAGGTCGAGGAACGCACACGCCTCTACCTGAGTGCCGGCGAGGACAATTACATCGAGTTTGTTCCGGACGAGATTGCCGCATTCGAGACAGTTCCCGACCTGCCCGCACCGCCGGAATTGAAGCCGGCAGCGCCCGAGGCATCTGCCAAAGCCGGCGCGGACGGCAGGCTTTCCGCAGCGGACCTGGGCGAGATGCTCACCAAGGCTGGCCATGAGCACAATCTGGACGTGGATCTGCTGGCGAGCCTGGTGAAAGCCGAGAGCGGCGGCAACGCACATGCCGTGAGTCCTGCCGGCGCTCGCGGCCTGATGCAGTTGATGCCCGGCACCGCCAAAGGCCTTGGCGTGGAGGATAGCTTCAAGCCGGAGCAGAATGTGCGCGGCGGCTCGGCCTATCTGGACTCGCTGCTCACTCGCTACCACGACAACATGGCGCTGGCTCTGGCGGCCTACAACGCCGGCCCGGAGGCTGTGGACAAGTACAACGGGATTCCGCCGTACCGCGAAACGCGGGCCTACGTGGCGCGGGTGATTCATGAGTTCAACCGCCGCGTGCTGGCGCGGGAAGCGGAAGCTCGCCGCGCGGACGCGCAGTCCCGAGCCTCGCAGAACTGAGCTGCCGGTTCGCCTCTGGGGTAATCTGGCGTGATGCGCGAAGGAATTCTTCCGCACGGCTTCTGCGTCCTGCCCGATAGAATGAAAAGAGACAGTTGCGGAACGGAGAGAGATTGAAGAAGAATCGGTTGATCCTGGGTTTGGTGGTGTTTGTTGCGCTCATGGCGCTGGTCGTTTGGGGACGGGACAGGATTCACTTCGACTTTGGCGAATTTCGCGCCCAGCTGGCGCTGGCCAACTGGTGGAAGATCGCAATTGGCTTTGGCTGCATTTACCTGGGCTACGTCTTTCGTTCAGTGCGCTGGGCGATGCTGCTTCGCCACAACATGAAGGTGCGGCCCCTCTCGCTGCTGGGAACGCAGGTCATCGGCTTTACCGCGGTTGCGCTGATCGGCAGGATTGCGGATCCGGTGCGTCCCTACCTGGTTTCGAAAAAGACCGGCCTCTCGCTGAGCAATCAGATCGCCGTCTACATCGTCGAGCGCCTCTTCGACTTCGGTTCCATGGCACTGATTTTTTCCGTTGCAATGCTCTGGATTCCGGACGCCGAAATCGTCAGAGCTACGAGCCATTCGGGCTTGCTTTCCGCCCTGATGCATCGTTCCCCGGTTAGTCCTGCGGCCATTGCTCGGTACGGCGGGCTGGTGATCACCGTGCTGGCCGCGCTCTTTCTGGCGGCCGTTCGCATGACGGGCGGTTTGGCAGCCTCGTTTCTGGGACGTGCCTTTGGCCTGATCTCAAAGAAACTCGGTCATGCCGTGGAGCACAAGGTTAATACCTTCCGCGCCGGCCTGGACACTATGCGCTCGTTCTCCGATTTTGCCGTGACGGCGTCGCTCTCCATCGTCATGTGGGTACTAATCGCGCTGGCCTATCTGGAGACGATGCAGGCCTTTGTCCATAGCCCGCAGTTGGCATCGATCACCGCGCCCCAGTGTGTTTTATTGATGATGGCCAGCGGAGGCGCGAGCATCTTCCAGTTGCCCATTCTAGGCTGGTTTACGCAGATTGGGATTGTTGCCGCGGCCCTCTATGGGTTCTTTGGCGCGGCATGGGAGCCGGCCACCGCCTGTGCCGCAACTCTGCTGGCGGTCACTTTTCTGAGCATTGCGCCTGTGGGCATTGTCTGGGCGCGTTTCACGCACGTCAACCTCCGCAAGGTTGCAGAGGAGAGTGAGCAGGCCGAAGAAACGCTGGTTGTGGACGAAACCGCCGACTGACTAGGCGTACTCGCCGGAAGCAGATCCCACGCTGCGGTCAAGCCGAGGGCCTAGGCGGCATGACTTTTTCGCTGGTCGCAGGCTCCGGTCGCGTGAAGCGGACGCTCTCTGGCCCCACGGCTCCACCGGTCATGATCATGCTCATCGCCTGTTCCATGTTCAGGTCGGTATCCGTGACCCGCTCGATGGGCAGAATCTGCAGGAAGGCTGAGGTCGGGTTGATGGCGTTGGGCAGCAGCACTGCGGCCAGCGTTTCGCCGGTCGTCGAGTCGGTCATCGTGCGCGTCAGGAAGCCGATGGACTTCTGGCCCGCAATCGGAAAGTCCACCAGCACCACGCGCTGGCTGGATTCCTTCTTGGCCATCATCGTGTCCAGCAGTTGGCGCACCGACGTATAGACCTTGGCGACAAAGGGAAGCCGTTCCAGTATGGCCTCGAAAAGGCTGAATGCTTGCTGGCCGACGACGAGGCTGGTAACCCGGCCCACCACGAAGAGCATCACCAGGGTCAGCACGATGGCCAGAAGGGATTGCAGCCACGGTTGATTGAGCCAGTTCTGCGGGAAGAAGTTCGCAAAGAGCTTGATGACTGGCAAACCGGCCTGCGCCAGGGTATCCAGAAGAAACTTGAAGATCAAATAGGTAACAAAGAGCGGTCCAATGGTGATGACGCCAGCCAGGATGTTTCGTTGCAGGCTGCGCAGCAGATGGGCGAAAACGGGTCTCACGCGTATCTCCTGCGTATGAGGATACCTGAACGGGCTGCGCAGGCGGACCCGCCGCCGCGCAGGTGAAGATGCGCTCCCTGCGAGGCGCTCGACTATCCATCTGGAGTTAATCCTGGATGAAAGTCTTTTCATAATGGAGCTTTGCAGTCTAGAAAGGTGCTTCTATTCAAAACAGAGCGGAAATTTACAAGATCAACCATAATTTCATTTATACGAATAGAGGCTTGTCACGTTTTGCTCACTTCTTACACTATCAATCAAGGGAAATGTTGCCAGTCGTATTTTCAGGGAGCTACTATTTGCTTTAGTTCAAAAGATTCCGCATTTGTAGTACCTCCTGTAGTTTTTTGCTTTTTTCTTCCCGGTCTGTTTTCATCCTCCGGCTTGTTGCCGGTTATGCAGATGTTCCTGATTTTACAGAGTTTTACCAACGAGTGGCGCTTTCCGGCGCAAGAAGACGGAGTGTCTCTTTATGGCATGGTATGCCTACTGCATCGGTGAGAAACAAGCATTTCCAGAATTGGCCCGTCATCGCAAACCCATTCCGATGGAATCGGTCCTCGGAGTGAGCGGAAGCCAGGTTTTTCTTTATCCTGCCAGTGACCTAGCCGTCATAGTCAGCGAACACGACAACCAGGAAGCTCTCGACCAGAAATCCGGCATGGAACATGCCCGGGTGGTTGCCGACTGCTTTGCGCACTCCACTGTGCTGCCATTCCGGTTTGGAACCATCTTCAACGACGACGAGAGCCTGCGGAGGTCCATCCGCTCCAACCAGCGCCAGTTTCTCGGCAACATCGACAAGCTGCGCGGCAAGACCGAGATGCACCTGAAGATATTCGTCGATGACTGCTGCGGCCACGCGATCGAGAAGCATCTTGTGGCGGAAGGGCTCGACCAGGATTATTTCGCCAGCCTAAGGCAGAGCGCCGGACGCCAGCGCGAGCGCCAGACACGCGCCCGGGCCGTCAGCTTCCAGATGCATCGCCTTTTCCTGCCCCTGGATGAAGAGGTAAGTTGTCGGCTGATCGAAGGCGGAAAAATGGTGTTGGATATCGCGCACCTGATAGATCGCAAATGCGTCGAGCGCTATGTGAACAAGTTCTCAACAACTTGCGCGACGATGAAGGAGTGCCAGATGCAGTTGTCGGGTCCGTGGCCGCCTTACCACTTTGTTCTCCGGCCTACTCGCACTGCTCATTCCCATACACAGCAAACGTCGGATTCCCTCCCGGTTGCTGCGCAGTCCGCCTCGGCAGCGGCTCAAACTTCAGAGCACTCTTCTGTGTCTGCCTGAGACGTTTAGGCTGAGATACATTGTTTGCAGAAAGCCCCGGTCATTGCCGGGGCTTTCTGCGAGCATGACCGGGGCTTAAACAGAAAAAGACCATCCGGTGTTAGGGATGGTCCCTTCCTGACGGGCTGCCCAGCGGTACCGCCATGGTTTCGATTGACTGGGGTTCGATTACTTGAAGGACGCGATTGCGCTTGCTTCGTCGTCTTTGATGTCAAAGACGGTGTAGAGCTTGGTCAACTGCAGCAGATCGTGGACCCTCTTGGTCAGGTTCAACAGCTTGACCTCGGCCTGTTGATTCTTGGCTGTGGTATAAGCGCTCACCAGTTCGCCAAGGCCCGAGCTGTCGATGTAGTCTACTCTTCCCAGGTTGAGCAAAATGCTCTTTGTTCCCTTGCCAATCAGGCCGCGAATGGCGTCGCGCAACTGCACGCTGCCCTCGCCCAGAGTGATTCGCCCGCTAAGGTCCAAAACTGTGATGCCATCCACTTCACGGGATGCAATTGTCAGGGCCATGAATAATCCTCCTTGCTGATGTTACAAGAATAGCGCTTTTTCGGTTCCAAGCTGTGAAAGCCTTGCGCGCCCTGCGCTCTGGCGCGAAAAAATGACTATCATCCGGCGTCCAAATCTCTGTGCAACATTTTGATGCTTCCCTTGTCAGCCGGGCTCAAACGTTTTACTAGCGTCAACTCCGTTCCGGGGTGCAATTGCCGAAAGTGTACCTCATCCATGAAAGAGCGGATCAGGAAGAGGCCGCGACCAGTGCCGCGCAACAGGTTCTCACGGGCGAGCGGATCGGGCAGCGTCTCCGGATCTAGCCCTTTTCCTTGGTCTGTGATCGTAATGACCAGGGCCTTTCCGTTGTTCTCAAAGCTGGCCGTGACTCGCTTGGCGGGGTCGTATTCGTTGCCATGCAGAACCGCGTTGACGGCGGCCTCACGCGCTGCCATGGTCACGTGGAAGCGCTCATCTTCGTCCAGGCCGGTTTCGGCGGCCAGTTTCCCCGCAGCCGCTTCCACCTGAGATACACTCTCCATGGTGGAGTTCAGCGTTAACGTCAGCCGCCCGGTCTTTGGTACTCTTTCCGGATTCGTATCCGCCTCTTTCGGCGCAAAACTGGGTCGCCGGCCCCGCGCGCTTCACAGCAACGTTAACGAAAGTTTCAGGGTTTTCAATGTCTTGTGTCAAGCGGGGTGCACCTGCCACTGAAGCTTCGGTAATTGCCTGCCAGAAGGAACGTCACGGCCAATTCCGCTATTTGACGTTTCTGGCTCCCGTTATCCAGCCGGATGCCTCCGCAGGCAAAACCCACCCTTGAAGGAATACACTCACCACATGCATCCACGTACCACAGCCCGCATCAGTCTTACGGCGCTGCTCGGCACCCCGGTGACCGACGCCCAAGGACACCTGCGTGGGAGGCTTAAGGATATCGCCGTTGCCACCGGCCCGGATGCAGGCAAGGTGGCCGGCATTGTGCTCAAAACGCGCGACGGGCTTGCGATCGTGCCCTCGCAGGAAGTGATGGAAACCCCTTCCGGCAACATGGAATTGCGCTCCTCAGGCGCGCTGGTTCCGTTGGAAGATCAGGGCAATTACCTTTACCTTCAACAGGACCTGGTCGACCGCCAGATCATCGACATTCACGGCCGCAAGGTGGTCCGCGCCAGTGATGTCGATCTGGAATGGATGGGGCAGGGCGCGGCACACCTGCTGCGCGTAGCCGAGGTCGAGGTGGGGATCAGGGGCGCGTTCCGCCGAATCTTCAAAGGGTTGCTGCCGCGCGCCATGTTGGATAAGCTGTCGCGCAAGTTTGCTGCCCGAGGCATCCCTTGGGAGTTTGTCGACGTCATCGAGCTTGATCCGGACCGCCGCGTCAAGTTGCGCATCGAGTACGAGCGTCTGGCTGAGATTCACCCCTCCGACCTGGCCGATATTCTTGAAGATCTGGCGCCCGCCGAGCGCGAGGTCATCTTTACTTCTCTCGACGAAGATCTTGCCGCCGATACTCTCGAAGAGGTCGAGCCCAAGATGCAAAAGGCGCTCCTCGAGAAGATGGGAGAAGAGAGAATCGCCGACATTGTCGAGGAGATGGACCCAGGTGCCGCAGCCGATCTGCTGGGTGAGCTTCCAGAGGATCAGTCAGACGCCATCCTCGAAGAAATGGAGCCGGAGGAGCGCCAGGAGGTTTCGGAACTGCTTGAGTTCGACGAGGATTCCGCCGCCGGCTGCATGACCACCGATTTCGTCTCCGTTGGTTTGAACGCGACTGTGGCCCAGGCCGCCGAGGCCCTGAAGAGCTTCGACGGCGACCCCGAAAGCGTCACTGAGATTTACCTGCTCGACGAGAAGCGCGTGCTGCGCGGTGCGATTCCGCTGGCGCGGCTGGTGATGGCCCAGCCTGAGACGCATCTGGCGGTCCTGGCCGAGCCCCGCGTCCTTTCCTGCCCCGTCGGCTTGCAGCAGAATGAACTGGCTGAACTCTTCGACAAGTACAATCTTCACGCCCTGGCTGTGGTTGATGCCCAGGGTCGCATGGTGGGCGTTGTCGAGGCCGATCACGTTATCAGCTTCCTACGCGACAAACTGTAGCTTTGGCCGCAAGACCTCCGTGTTACACTTCCGGCGTACTTCACAAGGACATTTCTGTGTTGTGAATTCTGTTTCGCCAGGAGCCAGTCCGTGACCTGGCCGCGTGAGACAGAGGACCTGGAGGGAGAATGCCGGAGCAATTGAAAGATGCCAAGCCGCCGAGGATGCATGGAATTGTGCCGACGCCTTATGAGATTCCAAAGGAACATCTGCCGCAACGCACAGGGGCGGGAAGCAAGCAGCCAATTTTCATCACTTTGATCGTTTGGTACTTGTTGCTCCGCGCCGGGAGTTACATTTTTCTTGCCCTGGTTCCGTGGGGAGACCCGGAGTCCGGGTTGGCTTCTTTCCTGATCGCGCATCGCGCTCTTGTTTTCGATCAGATCTCAATGTGGGTCAACCCTCTCGAGCTGAATCCCGCGGAACCGCTATCGGCTTTTTTTCAGAGGGCTGTATTCCTGTTTCTGGTGCTTGCGCTGATTTTTCTCGCATCCGCATGGAAGATGTGGACCCTGGATAAGTTCTGGGTCTCCATCATCCGCTGGGGCATGATCTTCCTGCACGGGGCTACCGTGATTCAAACCATGATCGAGTTGTCGGCCAGATATGTGGGTACCGTGTCGGCCCCTCTTTCCGGAGCGATGCGCGCGGGCCTTTTCATCGACGTGGCCTGGAATCTTCTGATCTGCGGATGTTTTGCCTTCTTCCCCGACGTCGAAGGGGCATACGACAGGGAACCTTAGCAGGCCGGCCTCCGTGCCGGATTTGAGACACCGTTGCTTCCGGTCTGCCGCCCGGGCCGGCGGCTTGAATGCCTGTCTCATGGTCTGCCCCGTCCCGGTCGCGCTTTTCACTTGGCCAAATTCGGCCATTCTGTGCAGAATTGCTCACTTCTGTTCCCTTTGTCATCATCGGAGGGCAAGAAAAGGCACGGATTGATTCAAATCTGTGAAACAATTCATAGATGATGCAGTTTCCCAAGATCATTCAGGGCGGCATGGGCGTGGGCGTTTCCAACTGGAGCCTGGCCAATGCGGTTTCCAAACTCGGTCAGCTTGGCGTGGTCTCCGGTACGGCGCTTGATTCTCTCTTTGTTCGCCGCCTTGCCGATGGCGACAAGGGTGGACACATGCGCCGGGGCCTCGATGCCTTCCCCTTTCCAGAAATGGCCAAGCGCGTTTGGGACGAATACTACATTCCCGGCGGAAAGCCCGCTGGAACTCCATATCCGATTCTGCCCATGCACCAGCGGCGCGACCTGCGCAAAGTGGTCGAGCTCTGCATCGTAAGTAATTTTGTCGAGGTTTATCTGGCTCGCGAAGGCCACAAGAATCCCGTGGGCATCAATTTCATGGAGAAGGTGCAAGTGCCGCACCTCTCCTCCATTTACGGCGCGATGCTGGCCGGAGTGGGCTATGTGCTGATGGGCGCGGGAATTCCGCTGCACATTCCCGGCGTGATGGACGCCTATGTGGCGCAACGTCCGGCCGCCTACAAGTTGAGTGTGACTGGTGCGGAGCAGGGGCAGGACACGAATATGTACTTCGATCCCGCCGACTACCTGGAAGGTCCGCTTCCCGTGCTCGAGCGGCCGCGCTTCCTGGCCATTGTCAGCTCGAACACCCTGGCCACAACTATCTTGCGCCGGGCCAACGGCCGCGTCGACGGGCTGATCATCGAGAGCGCCGCGGCAGGCGGACACAACGCGCCACCGCGCGGCCAGATGCATCTCGATGCCGCTGGCGAGCCTATCTATGGCGAGCGCGACCAGTTCAGCATCGCGGGCTTCCGCGCGCTCGGCATTCCCTTCTGGCTGGCGGGCGGCTATGGCAACGCCAAAAAAGTCCGTGAGGCGCTTGAGCAGGGCGCCACGGGCGTACAGGTTGGCACGGCCTTCGCGTTCACCGAGGAATCCGCTCTTCGCTCTGACCTGAAAGATACGCTTCTGGCTCAGGCGGTCGCGGGCACGGGCAAGGTCTTCACTGATCCCCTGGCTTCTCCGACGGGATTTCCGTTCAAGGTAGCGCTTTTGCAGGGTACGTATTCCGACCCGGCGGTCGCCGAGGCCCGGACGAGGGTTTGCGATCTGGGCTTCCTGCGCGAGGCTTACATAGCGCAGGATGGCAGCATTGGTTACCGCTGCTCCGCCGAGCCAGTGGCCAGCTATGTGGCCAAGGGCGGCAAGGTCGAGGATACGGTGGGCCGCAAGTGCCTCTGCAATGCACTGCTGGCGAATATTGGCTATCAGCAGATTCGCAAAGACGGCTTCGTCGAGCCGGCCCTGGTCACTGTGGGCGACGACCTGAACACCATCGCGCAGTTCCTGGCGCCCGGCCGCAGTTCCTATAGTGCCGCCGAAGTGGTTGCGTCCCTGCTCAGCCTGAGCGGAGATGTTGCCACACAGAATCCGCCTGATCGGGTTCTGGCCAGCGCCTGACGAGAAGCCCTCTCCACTCCGTAAACAAGTTTTCGCCCAAAAAAACGCGGCCGGGTGTTTCATTCCAGCCGCGTCTTCGTCTTTTGCGATTGAGCGCCAGAAACTCCATGCCCCATCCATTTCACGTCCTTTGTGAAATGGATGGGGAACCACGAACTCGACCCTGCAGAAACAGTGATTATGCTCTGAAGGGTCGGATCGCCTGCAATGTTCGCTACTCGTAGGGCCTCTATCGTTTCCGCTCCTTCAGATTGTGGCTGTCGCTGGCCTTCAGGGTCATCCCATAGATGGATTTGAACTGCTCGATCTCCTTCAGCGTTTGCGGAGAGAAGGGCACAATTTTGCCCTCGAAGGCATGCAGAACGATGCCCTCTAGCAGGTCGCCGAGGGTGATCTCCTTCAGCTCGGCAACGGCCTTGAGCACCTTCAACAAGCGTTTTTCCATCCGGACTCCGGTCTGGACGCGCTCAACTACGACAGGTTCGCGATTCTGCTGTTCTTGCGGCATAAGTACCTCCTTGGTACATGAGTACCAAGGTACCTTGGTAATTGCACCGCGTCAATACCTTTTTTGAGGCTTTTGCGGAGGATTGTCCGCGCCGGGGTTCACGTTTCCGGCTGAGCCTGATATGGTCAGGAAGGAAACGATCAATGAATCCCCCTTAGGAATCCGCCGGAATGTGGAAACGCTGGAGAATCCGGATATTGCTGTTTCTGGCCGTTCTCGGTCCCGGATTCATCACGGCCAATGTCGATAACGATTCCGGCGGCATCCTCACCTACTCCCAGGCTGGCGCGCAGTATGGCTATACCCTGCTGTGGACCATTATTCCCATCACCATTGCACTGATCGTGGTGCAAGAGATGTGCGCCCGCATGGGCGTGGTCACCGGCAAGGGCTTGAGCGACCTGATCCGCGAGGAGTTCGGCCTGCGGCTCACCTTTGTGCTCATGGTGCTGCTGGTGGTGGTCAACTACACCAATGTGGTCACCGAGTTCATCGGCATTGCCGGCTCCATGCACCTGTTTCATGTTTCCAAGTTCATCAGTGTGCCTTTTTGCGCGGCGCTGGTCTGGTACATGGTTGTTAAGGGCAGCTACAAGAGCACGGAAAAGATCTTCATTGTCGCATCTCTGGTCTATATTTCGTACATCTTTGCTGGGGTGCTTTCTCAGCCCAGTTGGCACGATGCGATTCTGGCGACGGTCCAGTTGCCGGCCAAATCGGTCTGGAGCAACAAGGCCTATATGTACATGGCCATCGGCGTGGTGGGCACGACCATCGCTCCCTGGATGCAGTTCTATCTGCAATCGTCGATTGTAGAGAAGGGCATTCGCGTCAAAGACTACACGGCCTCGCGGCTGGACGTGATCGTCGGCAGCTTCTTTACGGACATTGTGGCCTGGTTCATCATCGTGGCATGCGCGGCCACGCTCTTCGTGCATGGCATGGGGGCCATCCAGGTGGCCTCGGACGCGGCTGAGGCAATGCGCCCGCTGGCCGGCGACTACGCCTTCATCCTCTTCGCCTTCGGGCTCTTCAACGCGTCGGTCTTCGCGGCTTCGATTCTGCCGATTTCGACGGCCTACACGGTTTGTGAAGGCCTGGGTGTCGAGTCCGGCGTGGACAAGAGCTTCTCGGAGGCGCCGTTCTTCTACTGGCTCTATACGCTCTTGATTGCCGGCGGCGCGCTGACCGTGCTGCTGCTGCCCGACGCGCAACTGATCAACGTGGCCATTCTGTCGCAGGTGCTGAACGGCGTCCTGCTGCCGGTGGTCATCATTCTCATGCTGCTGCTCATCAATCGCAAAGACTTGATGGGCGAGTACAAGAACTCGCGCCTGTGGAACGTGATCGCCTGGAGCACCAGCCTCATCGTCATCGGCATGACGCTCGTCATGCTCTGGGGCATGATACCGGGGCGTTGACCATCTGCTGTGGGGCCAACTGGCTGCAGCTCGGTGTGCGGACGTGTTGGTCACCTACCCTTGCGCCAGAAAAAAGCACAGGTATTGAGGCACAAGGCTACCGTGATGCGGCGGATTCTTTATCGGCATGGGGAAGTCGTCCTACAGGAGCTTTCCGGCCGCCAGGTCGCGGATGAGGTTGCGGTCGGCGGGAAGGAACTCGTAGTTGGAGAGGTCCTCTAGCCGCACCCAGCGCACCTGATGGTAGATTCGGCCCACGATCTCGCCGGCAAATTCATGCACGGCAAAGAATTGCAGGTCAACCGCGCCGCCGTGGCGATAATTGTGGCGGATGCGGATGACGGGGGCGCCGATGGTGGCGTTAATGCCGAGTTCCTCGTCCAGCTCCCGGGCCAGAGCCTGCTCGGGGCTCTCGCCGGCCTCAATCTTTCCGCCGGGAAACTCCCACTTCAGCGCCATCGGCTGATCCGGACGGCGTTGGCCGATCAGGACTTCTCCGTCGCGCACGATCAGCCCCGCGGCCACAAAGCGAAGAGCTGGGCCTGCAGGCCTGGGATCTGAATCTGGCTGGACTCTTTCCACACCACTAGTGTAAACGCGCCAAAAGGGTTGCAGCGTTCCAGCGGTGCATTCCCTCATTTTGGCGGGACAAGAAACGCCACCGCTGCTCCTGCGAACGGGGGTTAGGAGCATTTGCCCGGTACGGCCGCCTGAACGTCTGCGGCCACCTTGGGCTGAAAGCAGCCCCAGCCGTTCTTAGCGGCCGCCTCGACCAGCGCCGGGGAGGGGTTGACCGGGAAAGCGTGGCGCGCTGCCTCGAGCATGGCCAGATCGTGGATGGAGTTTCCAAAGGCCGCATCGGGGTGGGCCAGACCCACGCGCGCCAGAGAGGCGGCCTTGCCCTCGTCGGTGGGAACGTCCACGATCTCGCTTGAAATGAGGCCGTTTTCGATGCGCGCATCGGCGGCCAGAATACGCTCTTCCGGGATGCCAAAAGCGCGCACGCCCTCGGCGACCACCCACTTGTTGGTGGAACTGACGGCCCAGATCTCGGCGCCGGACCGGCCGAGCGCGGCCACCAGCGCGGCCATCTCGGCAAAAATGCGCGGCGGTACAAACTCATGCACAAAGCGGGCGGCGGCATCGCGCAGCTCCTGCTCGCGGAGCCCCGCGTAGATCTGCACCATCTCGGCGCAGATGTCCAGTTCGCTCACCTTGCCGGCCATGTACGCGCGATAGCGCGTGTCCAGCCAATCGCTGGTCGAGCGCGAAACCAGTCCCTGCTCGATGGACCAGTTCATGAAGCCGACACCGGAGTCGCCGCTCCACAGCGTTCCGTCGCAATCGAAGACCGCGACTTTGGGATTGCCTGCCAAAACCAGCCGCTCAAACTCCTGAGCGGTCCAACGGGGGATTTGAATCTGCGTAGGTGCCAAGTGTTCCTCAGTCATGCTTGAAGAATTCATCTAACTCCATTCTCTCAAATTGAATGGCTTTGCGTGTGAAAGCGTGAAGAAACGATCCGGTGGGGAAAAACAATATGTCTTGTGGCCGGGAGCAAAATAGAAAGTCCGCTTATTGATTTGGCCCTTATGAATTGCAACACTGATCGGGTGCCCCATCCTTGCGACGTTCTTGTGTTTGTCGCAAAGGTTGGGAAAGCATGATGCAACTTCTTTAGGCCGGATCGTTAACGGCAGATCCCCGCTTCGAGCTCTTCCTCATCAAGCTGCAAACCAAACTCGGCGGCGACCGGCTTTTTGTTCAGCGAAAGCCGGAGTTCGCCGGCGGCCTTCATGTAACGGACTGTGGAGCGGCGGCACTGGCCGAGCGCACGATGCAGAGCCTGTTCCTCCCGGGCTTTCAGCACGGGAATCAGGCCATCCCGCTTGCCATGGCTGCGAAGGACGTGGCAAGCCTCCAGGGTGAGCGCCTGCCAATCGTGCCACTCTCCGGCAGCGTTCTGAATCTTCCGGAATGCAACGGTCAGCCGTTCGGCCACTGGATCGGCGGCGGCAGAGATTTCGGCCAGGTAGAGCGCCTGCTTGAGGCGCTTGCGGTATTCGTGCAGGTTGGCGGCATCCAGGCTGGGCAACTCATAGGTCAGCCGGGCAAAGATTTCCAGAGCCGCCTGGGCGGTGGAGGGAGCCGTGGCGGACATATGAGGCGCTATTGCCGCTTCCATCTCTTTGCTGAGCCGATTCAATCGTTTGCTGTGAGCGCCAATGAAAAGCTTCAGCTTATCGATTCCCGCCATGCGCTTGCGCATCAGCCGGTCCTGGAATTTGGCGATTTGGCGCGCGCAGAGGGGGCTTAGCGGCGTTTTGCTCACTGGCGTTTCCGCCTGGGTGTCGCGGAGGCTGTCGAGTCGGGCTAGATACACGTCCGCATTGCGCACGGGTTCGAGCGCCTTGCGCAGCTTCTTCGCATCCTTGTTCCAGCGCTGAAAGGCCAGTGCGGCGGCGGAATCTTCGGCCTGCTCCAGGGAGTGCTCCAACCCCACCCGCAGGCGCAAGGTGAGGGTGCGCAGAACGTGGACGCTCTTCCGGCTGGGTTTGCGGGCGCATTGCGCAAGCAACGTACGCCACGCCTCAAGACGCTGCTGCCACTCTGGCAGAAGTTGCGCCTCGGGCCGCTCGTCGGGGGGAAGAAGAGCGAGATTCAATGGAATTCAGCCTCCGCTCTCCATTCTGCACCCTGCGGGTCGGGGAGGAAAGCGTGACTTTGGGACAACCCTGGCTCGCAGACCTGTTCAGAACTTTCCCGAAAGAACCACCGATTGCGGAAATACGCCGAAATGTCAATAGATCTTCATGTTGGGTCGTTTGGCATGAAGCGGCCTGGTGTGCCGTACGCCCACGTGCAGCCGTACAATCTGTCCGGGCTCCGCATAAACGCGGAAAAGAGCCGTTGCCCCGTCCATCTCGCTGGGCTGAGGATCGGAATCCACGACCCACCCCTTTGGGACAAACTGCTCGACTACAAACCACCTCGGCTCCGGCGTCACATTCTGGAGCACAAATTCGTGCTCTCGAATGCTGACCAGGTTTTGATGCAGTTCCTCGCCGACGACGGTGTCTTCAAGATGCTGCGAGGCGTTCTCGCTCTCCAGATGGCAGAGGACGGGATCCTTGCGCAAGCGCGGCTTGCTTTTTCCAGCATCCGGGGAGCCGGGATAGGGCAGGATATGGCACTGTTGGTCGACATGGACTTCCTTGAAGGCCGAATAGGGAATCCTGGCGGCTGGCTTGGCAGCGGGCTGCTGTGCACCCTGCGCGAGGGAGGCAGCGGTGCCCAAAAAGGCCACAGCGCCCAGGAAAAAGACAGCCGGAAGTATCTTCGTTGCAACCATGGCCAACATCCTAGCACCGTGCCGGCCACCTGCGGCGCGGAAACTCAGGCCGCGCGAGGAGTGAGCTTGATGCCGAGAGCTTTCATCACGCCAAGAAAGGTCGAGAGCCTGGGATCGCCTGTGGACGAAAGAGCCTTGTAGAGCGCCTCGCGTGTAACTCCGGCACGGCTGGCGAGCTGGGTCATTCCCATGGCGCGCGCAATGTCGCCCAGGGCGGCGGCAATCAGGGCGGGATCGCCATCCTCGAAGGCTGCTTCGAGGTAAGCCGCGATGGACTCCGGGCTGTCGAGATACTCGGATGGATCCCAGAGGGTTGTTTCAAGAGCCATATTGAGTCTCCTTGGCCAGCTTCTTTGCCTTGGCAATGTCTGCTTGCTGCGTCTTCTTGCTGCCTCCGGCAAGCAGGAGAACCAGCAGATTCCCTTGCTGCTGGAGATATACCCGGTAACCAGGCCCGTAATCGATGCGCAACTCGCTGACGCCTTCGCCGACGGGCTTCATGTCCCCGAAGTTGCCCAGCGAGATGCGGCGGATGCGGATTTGAATGCGAGCCCGAGCATTTTGGTCGCTCAGTCTGCGAAGCCAATTCGAGAAGACTTCGGTCTGACGAACCTCGACCATCTGTAAACTATAATTCACAAATAGACACCATGCAAGAAGAATTGACGCCCGTTTCGATGAATATTGAAACTGCGATTATTCGGCCGCAGACAATTGCCACATAGCCGATCCTTCACCAAGCACCCACTTGCCAGAAATATTTTTCAAGACAACATACCTTCCCTTGCTATCGCTTGCATTCGTCACGGACATCAAGCCGACATTCAAAAGCGCTTGAGTATGTTCGGGATTGAACGCCACACGAGAGAAGTAAACGATATAAGAATATTTCCAACTCTTTGGTATTTCCCGGTCGCTAAACAGATGATAGTTGGAGAATGTTGGAATTCTGCCGGTGATTGATGCGCATTTTCCATTCTGTTCGATGAAGCTGGAAATTGTATTCAATTGAAGTTCTGGCAGATCATGCTTGACAACTGCCATTCGCTCGGATGGCGTTTCGTTGTCGCCTCGTAGTCCATTGCAACTGCCGATCGTAAACCCGTTGCAGATTGTTTCGTCGCAAGCAAATGTTGACGTCTTATCTGCGATTAGTGGACGGCTGGAGCTTCCGAGCTTTGGCAAGGAATCCAGCACGGCCGCATAGACCAATAACTCTTCTGCCGATACTGAGGTTGAGTTGGTCGACGATTGTCCTTCAAATTGCGCTGGCAGTAACAGTACGAGCGCGTTGATCGAAAAGAAGAAAACTCGTATTACAGCTTTCATGATTCGGCTCACATTCGACATGGAATGTAACTCATCCTTGGCGTACCAGCAATTCTAGCCTCCCGCCCTGCTGATCGCTTACGAAGCCGGCTGGCTTTCGTGGAAATGCCCCCAGATCATCTCCGCCGTTTTGCGGGAGACGACGGCGGCCAGCGATTCGGCGGTGGCTTGCTGCACGTCGCGGAGGCTGCCGAAGTGAGTTATGAGACGCTGGCGGGTTTGCGCGCCGACGCCGGGAATAGTAAGCAACTCCGAGTCGCGGTCGCGCATGGCGCGGCGCTGGCGATGATAGCCGATGGCGAAGCGGTGGCTTTCGTCGCGGATGAGTTGGATAAGATGCAGCACCGGCGAGCGGCGGTCGAGAACCACCGGCTCGTCCTCGCTGCCGTAGACGTAAATAATCTCTTCCTTCTTGGCTATGGAGGCCAGCGGCTGCGTAGTCAGGCCGAGGGATTCGAGAGCATCGGCGGCGGCGTGAAGCTGGCCCAGGCCGCCATCGACCAGCACCAGCGACGGCATGGGCTTCTTCTCATCCTGCAGGCGGCGATAGCGGCGCGTGAGCACCTCGTTCATCGAGGCAAAATCGTCCACGCCTGTGACCGTCTTGATCTTGAACTTGCGATAGGCCTGCTTGTTCATCTTGCCGTCTTCCCAGACGACCAGCGAGGCCACGGTTTCCGTGCCCTGGATGTGGGAGATGTCGAAGCACTCGATGCGCTTGGGCAGCTCGGGCAGCATCAGCGCGTCGGCCAGGGCCTGCTGAATGGCTTTGCGCGAGGGCTCCAGCACGCGGAAGCGCTGCGTGTACGACTGGCGGGCGTTCTGGCTGGCCAGATCGACCAGCGAGCGCTTCTCGCCGCGCCGGGGCAGCGTGATTTCGATGCGGTGGCCGGCGCGCTCGGTGAGCAGGGCGCCCAGGGTTTCGCGGTCGTCGAAGTCCGCCGGAACGAAGATGGAGCGGGGAACGTAGCTCTGATCGATGTAAAGCTGCTTGAGCAGGGCGCTGAAGATGGGTCCGGCGTGGAAGGGGGCTTCGTTGTCGGGGGGAGTTTCAAGAGACGCCGGTTGAGGTTCGTGGTCTCCCACCCTTTCGCCTGAGGTGCGGCGAAAGGATGGGGCACGGGACGTTTCAGGCTGGCCGGCATCGTCCTTTGCCTCTTCTGCTTCGAGAAGCTCCGGCAAATCTTCCCAGAAGAACTCGCGACGATCGACGATCTTGCCTTCGCGCATGTGGAAGAGATTGACGGCCAGCCGTTCGTCCTCGTAGTGATAGCCAAAGACGTCCGAATC